>Ga0114999_10007348_pt1 | contig 12516 bp, 12 predicted proteins | sample ArcticOcean_MG_C_3_FD_89820 | JGI IMG/M metagenome (GOLD analysis project Ga0114999, IMG submission 89820) | Marine microbial communities from western Arctic Ocean - ArcticOcean_MG_CB8_126 | ecosystem: Environmental > Aquatic > Marine > Oceanic | place: Arctic Ocean: Canada Basin | collected...
CAGTCGTACCGTTTGAACCGTAGACGACTCGCACTTCTGACCCTCCGTAGCGCCCAGCATTAGTCAGCATGTTCCGGACCACTTGCCTGAATCGCATTCGGTTCCCAACCACCGCAGACCCAGGCCTCCCGTCGACTTCTGCGCGCATGCCGAGAGCAGCGAGCACAGAATCTATTTCACTTCTCACAGGGACATCTTGTAGAACAATCTTCAGCGTTCCCATATTCAGCCGAGCACCAACGAGAAGATCCTCAACAATGCCGGCTAAATCCTGTCCGTCCCTGATCATGAGATCCAGTAGCTCAGACCGCTCGCCTGCGTCCATCTCAGGCGTTTCGAGAATCGACTGCGCGAGTCCGACGACCGTGGACAGAGGAGTCCTAATCTCGTGAGCGATGGACGCCACGAAACGCTCACGATTCACTATCTGGCGCGCGAGCTCAACACCCTGGTTCTTGTCCTTCGACACGTCAGACGCAATTACAGTGACTCGGCTTACGTCTCCCACGGGTAGTCCTCCGTAAGCCTGGAAACGATAGTGTTGAGCGGACGGTCCTTCTCCAACCGACACGGCAATCTCGTCGACGCGTCCTCCCGCCCAGAAGGCCTTCAGGAGAGCGATCATCAGTGCTCGACCAAGAGGGCTACTGATCGCCGACAGGGGGCTTGCGTCAGGTCCTGTGGCAGGGAGTAGCCGGTGACCTTCAGGATTCACCTCCAACACCACTAGTCGATTCCATGTTTCTTGCAACAGTTCCTCGTTATCTTGCATTCGTAAACAGAAGTCCGAAATGCCCTGCGACCGCAAGCTCACCACGAGTTCTCCTATCCCCCTCAGATCCACCTCCCACATGGGTAGCGGAGCTGAATCGATGAAGTTCCGATACTCCCGCAGACTCTCCCTCTCGGCCTTGATGGCCCCTCCGATAGCTACCAGCGTTGCTCCTACCAGTAACGAAACCAACAAAGCTACTCCCAAACACTCTATCGAGCAGTCGTGATGGTGATCCAATATCGTTCCGAATAAGAATCCAGAACCGACTATATAAGCGACACCCTTCTCGGAGCCTTTGAAACTGATCATGAAGGCGACACCTAGGGAACCAACCACAAGCTGAGCGGAGACCAAATCTAGCGGCCAATGGAAGAGTATCGCGTGACCGAGTATCAACGCAGAATACGCCGCAAACAGTAACAGCCGATTCCGGCTTTTCAGTCGCTTGAGAAGTGGCACAGCGGCAACGCCTGTAAGCACAAGAGCCAGCCAAGAACCGGACTCGATGCCCATCCCGGATCCCCAAACCCCAGCAAGACCCATCGACCCAAGTATCAAGAGCAGCACAAGGTGAAGCCAGCACGCCCTCAGCTTCACAAACCTCCGGTAGGAAGACGACTTGACCTCGGGAGCGACATGCGGCACCACAAATTCGACGCAATCGTGATGATCTGGATCTGATGTTGTATGTGCTGACTTCACGGCAACCTCTCATGGACTAGCTAAGAATCGGCACGTCCGACGTCGCCTTTAGCGATCTACCCCGACACCTATAGCCATCGCTATGACCATTGCCGTCTCGTCCGTGTGAGTGATCGAGACCCTGACTACGGAGACCCCCAACTGGGCAGCCCTTCGCGAAGCTGTCCCCCGGAGATTGACAGTGGGAGCACCTCCACCAGTAATCTCGACATCCTGCCACCTGATCCGCCGATACCCTGTTCCGAGGCTCTTCATGACCGCCTCCTTGCCAGCGAACCGCGCGGCAAACCTTCTTGCCGGTAACGCGAACCGATTGGCGTACTCACGTTCATGCTCGGTGAAGCAACGTTCCTGAAAGCGAGGGTACTTCTCGAGTAACCGGCCGACTCGAGCAATCTCACATAGATCCAGACCGACACCCAGCGTTTCCATGCGAAAACCTTAGCCAGAGAAACCCCGACTGGAGCGAGAGCCAGAGCTAACCCGACTGCGCGCTTGCCCCCCGCAAGCAATTGAGCAGGCGCCCTATAAGAATCTTTGGGTACACTGCCATCTACAACTGAGAACGCACCTTCCAGCGCCTGGCCCACGTCAGTGGGCGACGAGGAAGAGGATTATCGAAACATTCGGCGGATACCCTCTCGGCTTTCCAAAGTCGTAACGTGTCGGTGAAAACCCGAGAGCAATCTCGGAACAAACACCGACACGATTTGGAGCGGCACGATGCTCGTGCGGCTGCTACACCAGTGAGCGCGTTCTCCTAGGTAAGGAGAAAGAGCATGTGTGGAATTGTTGGCTACGTAGGACCGAAGAACGCCATCGAGGTGATCTTGCCGGGACTCGCCCACCTCGAATACCGGGGATATGACTCTGCCGGCATTGCCACGGTGGCTTCAGATGGCATCTCAAGGATTCGAAACGCTGGGCGGATCGCCGATCTTCATGACGCTTTCAACGGGGACTTCAGTTCCACGGGCGCCGGAATCGGCCACACAAGGTGGGCAACGCATGGGGCGCCGACCGAAGAGAACGCTCATCCTCACGTCGACTGCTCAGCAGGCGTTGCAGTAGTGCACAACGGGATCATCGAAAACTACGCCGGTATCAAAGATCGTTTGACCGCCGCCGGCCACGCCTTCACCTCTGACACCGACACCGAAGTACTCGCTCATCTCATCGAGAGTCACGGAGAACTCCCCTTAGCGGAAGCTGTCCGCAGGACAATGATGGAGTGCGAAGGGGCGTTGGCAATCGCTGTGATCAGAATCTCAGAACCGGATACGATCGTGGCGGCCCGCGACGGCAGCCCTCTCGTCGTCGGACTTGGAGACGGAGAAAACTTCCTTGCTTCTGATATCCCTGCGATTCTCGCCCACACGCGCAAGATGCTGGTGATCGACGACCATCGAATCGTCACTCTCCTTCCCGACAGCGTGGAGGTAACAGATCTGGATGGGACTGTTGTGACGCCTGAAGTACGAGAAGTCGACTGGGATATCGAAGCCGCCGAGAAGGGTGGATATGACGACTTCATGATCAAAGAGATCTACGAACAGCCACACGCCATGAGAGACACGCTCAGAGGGCGGATCGACGACCAAAGCAACGTTGTCCTTCCAGAAATCCCACTGTCGGGACAGGCCATAAGAGGCTTCGACAAGGTCTTCGTAATCGCCTGCGGCACCAGCTACCACGCTGCCATGATGACCAAGTACGCACTGGAGCGATGGACCAGGATGCCAGTTGAAATCGATATCGGATCAGAGTTCCGGTACAGAGCGCCAGTCCTCGACGACAAGACACTCGTCATAGGCATCTCCCAGTCCGGAGAGACCACAGACACATTGGCTGCGGTTCGATACGCAGCTCGACAGGGCGCCTATGTCGTTGCGGTCACCAACGTAGTGGACTCGTCGATGGCCCGGTACGCCAATGCGACGCTGTACACCCGATCCGGCCCGGAAATTGGAGTCGCCGCAACAAAGACCTTCATCTCCCAGTTGCTGCTGCTGCTTCTGTTCTCGGTATACCTCGCTCAGGAACGGGGGTCACTTGACGCTGGGCGACGTATAGCGTTGCTCGACCACATCAAGGCTTTGCCGGACCAAGTTGCTGGCATCCTCGAGCGTGCTGACTCGATCAAGGTGTTCGCCGACAAATGGACAGACGCCCGTGACTTCTTCTTCCTAGGCCGCGGGGTCTCATGCGCCACAGCAGCTGAAGGAGCGCTCAAACTCAAAGAGATCTCCTATGCGCGAGCCGAGTATTACCCGGCCGGCGAGATGAAGCACGGGCCCATCGCTCTGATCGACGATAGCGTGGTTGTTGTGGGCGTGGTCCCTCAAGGAGATCTTCACAGTAAGTCCTTGGCGAACATGGAGGAGATGAAGGCCAGAGGAGCCAACCTACTTCTCCTCTTGACCGAAGGCGACCAAGACGGCATGCGAGCCACCGACGATGTAATGACGATCCCGCCCACTGAGGAAATGCTCAGCCCTGTGCTTGGCGTGGTTCCGTTGCAATTGCTGTCGTACTGGATAGCGAAAAACCGTGGACTGGACGTCGACAAGCCCAGAAACCTTGCCAAGACAGTGACAGTCGAGTAGTCGGCAAGTAGCGACTAGCTCGGATGACGGACAACCGCTGACGCGATGTCTGCTCGAATCGCCGATTGTGCAGAAGCCAAGCGAGCGGTCGGGACCCTGAAAGGCGAACAGCTGATGTAGTCGACACCCACCTGGTCGAAGAACTCGATAGAGGCCGGGTCACCGCCGTGTTCACCGCACACACCAACCTTCAGATCGGGCTTGGCTGCACGTCCATCGGCTGTGGCAATCTCCACAAGGCGTCCGACACCGCTGACATCAATGGTCTGGAAAGGGTCGTGCTCGAGGAGCCCGGACGCGAGGTACTCCGGGAGGAAGGTACTCACATCATCACGGCTGAATCCAGACGTGAGTTGGGTGAGGTCGTTGGTGCCGAACGAGAAGAAGTCGGCTTCGAGCGCCACCGCTCCAGCGGTAAGGGCGGCCCGGGGTATCTCAATCATGGTCCCGACAGGGATCACTAGCTCCTCCTCAAAGCCCAATCGACTCCGCACCGAAGCGACTGTGGCCAGTGCCTCAGCCCGCAGACGAGCAAGCTCCTTGTCCGTTCCCACCAGCGGCACCATGATCTCTGGTTGCGCATCGACACCAGCCAGCCGACAGGCAATGGCAGCTTCGGTAATCGCCGTGACCTGCATGTGAAGGATCTCGGGGAAGGTGATGGCGAGTCGGCACCCGCGGTGGCCGAGCATGGGGTTGCTCTCATGCAGCGCTTCTACCCGCTCCCTAATGAACGTTCTGGAGACACCCATCTCCTCAGCTAGCTCCCGTTGAGACTGCTTATCGTTCGGAAGGAACTCATGGAGCGGAGGGTCCAACAGCCGAATCGTGACTGGCAAACCTTCCATGGCGGTGAGAATGCCCTCGAAGTCACGTCGTTGATACGGCAACAGCTTGGCCAAGGCTTCAACACGGCCCTCGGTCGTGTCGGCCAGGATCATCTGACGCATCGCAGATATACGCTGGCCATCGAAGAACATGTGCTCAGTGCGCGTGAGACCGATGCCGGTTGCCCCAAAGGTTCGAGCCCGCTCAGCATCGGAGGGCGAATCGGCGTTCGCACGCACCTCGAGTCGCCGTTCCTCGTCTGCCCATTTCATGATTGTCTCAAAGTCGGTCGACAATGGCGCCCTAGAACCGTCGACTCGCCCAACCAAGACCTCTCCAGTTGCGCCATCAATCGACAAGACGTCCTGCGGGCCAAATACTCGATCGCCAACGCTGACCGTTCTCCCGGCGGCGTTGATCTGGAGAGCCCCTGCTCCTGCAACGCAACACTTGCCCCATCCTCGGGCGACCACAGCCGCATGGGACGTCATCCCGCCAGTGGAGGTAAGCACACCTGAAGCATGGTGCATCCCCTCGATATCTTCAGGGGACGTCTCGTGTCGCACCAACAGAACTTGTTCCCCCGCGGCTGTCCGCTCCACCACTTCATCTGCCGTGAAGGCCAACTTGCCCCACGCCGCCCCCGGCGAGGCTGGAAGTCCGGTGGCAAGTAGTTCAGCATCGGCCTTGTCGTCCGCGGAGTAGCTGGGAAGGAGCAGCTGGGTGAGATCACCGGCTGGAACTCCCAGCAGGGCCCTGCGCCGACCAATCAGCCCCTCTTCGACCATGTCAACAGCAATTTTGACTGCAGCAGCGGCAGTGCGCTTGCCTGTTCTGGTCTGCAGCATCCAAAACGTGCCGCGTTCTACGGTGAACTCTATGTCCTGTACATCCTGATAGTGCTGCTCAAGCTGAGCCCGCACATCAAGCAGGCTCCCGAAGGCGGCAGCGTCCCATGCGCCCATCTCAGAGACCGGTCGAGGTGTTCTAATACCCGCGACAACATCTTCACCCTGTGCGTTGATCAGGAACTCTCCAAACAACTCATTCTGGCCAGTGGACGGGTCGCGAGTGAACGCAACACCTGTTCCTGAGTCGTTGCCCATGTTCCCGAACACCATCGTCTGTACTGAAACGGCCGTCCCCGACAACCCCGAAATGTCATTAATCGCTCTATACGCGATCGCCGTCTTCGAGTTCCACGAACGAAAGACCGCCTCAATCGCCAACTGAAGTTGCACTTCCGGATCTTGGGGGAACTCCTCACCCACTTCTTCTTCGTACACCGCCTTGTACTTCTCACACAGTTCCTTAAGACCCTCGGACGAGAGATCGGTGTCCTCGGTCACTCCGTATCGGCTCTTGATGACGGTGAACGCCGTCTCAAAGTGTTGGTGGTCGACGTCCATCACAACACCAGCAAACATATTGATAAGCCGCCGATAGGCATCCCAAGCGAATCGCTCGTTGCCGGTCAGTTCTACAAGGCCTGCCACGGTCTCATCGGTCAACCCAAGGTTCAGCACCGTATCCATCATTCCCGGCATTGACACCGCTGCGCCGCTACGAACCGAAACCAAAAGCGGCGCTTCAATCGCACCAAAGCCCTTGCCAGTGGCCCGTTCAATAACCCGGACGTTCTGTTCCACTTCGTCCAACAACCCCGCCGGCATCAGACCGCCGTTCTCAAGGTAGAGAGCGCAGGTATCAGTCGTGATGGTGAAGCCTGGAGGCACGGGGAGACCAATGGCGGTCATCTCGGCAAGGTTGGCCCCCTTGCCACCCAGTAGCGGGATCAGAGCTCCGCTTCCCTCGGTGCGCTCGGGGCCGAAGGCATACACCATCTTCGGACGAGGTCCGCTCCCGGCCAACTGCTCAGTGGCTCCCCAATCTACGTCTTGTTCTGCCACCTGGTGCGGTTTCCCTTCCTGCTTTGCAGGCGCTCCTAGTGAACGCCTGATAACACTAAAACTACCAGTCGGGCTGACGGACCGTGCTCAGGAAAACGCGAAAGAACGTTGATTTCTATCCGAACCTATCCACACCGAGGAACGGCGGCTCAGCCCATTGAAACTCGGACAACCTCACAGAGTTCCATAGCAAGCTCGGTAGCTTGATGGCCGCTGGATGCTTCGACCATTACCCGAACCAATGGCTCAGTTCCGGACGCCCGAACGAGGACTCGACCATCGTTACCCAACGCCGCTTCGGTCTTCTCCACAGCAGCCCACACTTGTCGGTTGTCCGACAACCCAGAGGCGTCGGCAACGGTTACGTTGCGAAGAACTTGCGGGTACTCGGTTATGACGTCATCGCGAAGCTCAGCCAACGTCTTTCCTGTTGCAGCGACTACTTCTAAGAGTCGGACTGCTGTCAGCAAGCCATCACCCGTTGGAGCGACCCTAGGGAAGATCACATGCCCGGACTGCTCTCCGCCAAGGCCTCCTCTGGTGTCTTCCAAGGCAGCGGAGACGTTCCTATCGCCAACCGCTACGTCGACATAGTCGATGCCTAGGTCACGCATCGCGTACCTGAAGCCGAGGTTGGACATGACGGTTCCGACAACCGTATTGTTACGGAGGGTGCCCGACTGTTTCATGAATCTGGAAAGCACTGCCATAACCACGTCGCCGTTTGCTTCTCTGCCGCGCTCATCGACAGCGATGAGCCGATCGGCGTCACCATCAAAAGCTAACCCGATCTTCCCGGCACACGCCTCCCGCAATAAAGCTATGTCTGTCGCCCCACATCTCAGATTGATGTTGTTGCCGTCGGGAGTGTCGTGGATGGTTTCGAAGTCTGTGTTGAGCCGAGCCATCAGTTCAGGGGCCGCCTGATAGGCCGCCCCGTTTGCTGTGTCCAGCACCACCGAAATACCGCGGAATCTGTACGAGACTCCAGAGGTCAGCATTTCAAGGTATTGATTGAAACCATCTGGGCTCGAGCGACGAGCGCCCACGCCGGATCCTTTTGGAACAACCCAGTTCGGGTTATCCAAGACTGACTCGATCACCGATTCACGTTCCCGTGATAACTTGGCTCCACGAGCATCAATAAGCTTGATCCCATTGTCCTGCGCCGGGTTGTGCGAAGCAGTGATGATGACACCCATCGTCGCATCAGAAGAGCCAGTGAGTCTCCCGATTCCCCCTGAAGGGAATACGCCAACATCTACAGTGTCGACGCCCACGGAATGCACGCCTGCTTGGAACGCAGCCGACAGCATGCTGCCTGACCGCCGAGTGTCGCTTCCAATGAGGACCGGCCCTACGGAGAGCTCACTAGCAGCGGCTCGACCGAGCTCGAGAGCGAAGTCGGCCGTGAGTTCGGTGTTTGCTACACCACGAACACCGTCGGTACCGAATGAGAGCTTGGCCAAGGCCGAAACTCCCTACCGCTTCGTGTACTGAGGGGCGCGTCGTGCTTTGCGGAGACCGTACTTCTTGCGCTCCACCTTGCGGGAATCACGAGTAAGTAGTCCGGCCTTCTTGAGGGTTGGCCGAATCTCTGGATCTAACTCAATCAACGCACGGGCGATACCCAAGCGCACTGAGTCAGCCTGTCCCGTAGTTCCGCCACCTTCAACCTTGGCGATGATGTCGTACTGGCCTTCAATCTGGGCTGTACGAAGTGGCTCAAGCACGCGAATGCGCTGTGCCATGTTTGGGAAGTAAGCGTCGAGGGGTTTTCCGTTCAGGATCACACGACCCGTGCCTTCGTATACGAGTACTCGAGCAACGGACGACTTTCGTCGGCCGGTAGCCTGGATGAGTGGCTTCGCCATTTACTGCACCTTCCGAATGTTGAGGGGGTACGCAACGGGCATCTGAGCCTCGTGCGGATGCTCTGGTCCGACAACCACCTTGAGCTTACGAAGCATCTGGCGGCCCAACCGGTTCTTGGGCAACATGCCACGAACGGCACGTTCCACAATCTGACCCGGACGACGTTCCATCAGGTGCTCGAAGGTCTCTTCCCTCAAACCACCTGGGTACCCAGAGTGTCGGTAGTAAATCTTGCTACGGCTCTTTGCTGATGTGACGGCAACCTTCTCGGCGTTGACCACAATGACGTGATCACCCATGTCCATGTGGCGCGCGAAGGTTGGCTTGTGCTTACCACGCAGGAGCAAGGCAACCTCGGTTGCCATGCGACCAAGCGGGAGCCCTTCAGCATCGATGACCAGCCAGTTACGAGTGATCTCAGATGCCTTGGGCGAATATGTCTTTTGAAGCTTCAAGTTGGTTCCTTGAGTAGAAGAAAACCGGGACTGCGCACGGGCGTTACCCACGTGCATGTGCGGGAAAGCCCAGCCGAAACCGAGCGGACTAAATGATAGAGAAACCAAAAGAAAAGGTCAAAGTCGGGCCCACCTTCGGCCCACCTCCATCATCACCACAACAACAACGACCAACCCCAGGTGCGCGTATATGTGCTCCCCAACCCTAGGTTGGCAGACACATATACGCGCACCTGGGAACTGGAACCTACTCCGCTGGTGGATACCTCTGAGTTTGGTTGTCGTTGTCGTTACTCATAGTCAACCTTCCATAGGAACAGCCCCTGGGGAGGCGCGGAGCCGCGGCTTGCTCTTCGATCTCTTGCAGCCAGCACTGCTGGAGTATCTTGAGGCGTGATCTCGCCGCGACCAACGTCGACCATCCAGCGGACTATTGAGCGGATCATCTGTTGGCAGAATGAAGAAGCTTCCACCTCGAGGATCGTGTGTGTCTCGCTGCGTTCCCACTCGACACGTCTCACTGACCTCACAGGCGAGCGTCCGTCGGTTGCTTTGCAAAAACTAGAGAAATCGATGTCGCCGACGAAGTAGTTGGCAGTCTCGACCATCGGTGTGAAGTCGAGTCGCTCCTTGAGTATCCAATTGCGCCGTCGCTCAAAGGGGTCTGACCAACCGCCATCCTTTATGAAGTATCGGTAGGTCCTGCCCGTGGCACTGAATCGAGCAGAGAAGCCCTCAGCAACCGGGCTGACCGACCGCACGGAGATGTCTCCCTTCAACATCGTATTGAGTGCTTGCAATGCTCCCTTGCCATCAAGTTCCCTCTCGGTCTTGAGGTTCAAGACCTGGTGATGAGCGTGGACACCGGCATCAGTCCGGCCAGCCACCACTGTCTTGATCTCTCCAGCTATGCGACTCAGCGCCGCCTCGATCTCCCCCTGGACGGTGCGAAGCCCCGGCTGGATAGCGTATCCCCTGAAATCAGTGCCGTCGTACGAGAAATCCACGCGATAAGTGAACATCAGTACTCAGTTTCAAGGGCGATCAAAAGAGCAGGAGTCTGACAGCCCAAAGCCCGACGGCAGCAATCGCCGCGGAGTACACCGATTTGGGGCGTTCGACGCCAACGGCCACCTCAGCTACGAGGACCATCCCGAGTCCGGTCCAGAGAAGGGCGATCGGAACTAAGACCGCCCCGACGCTCACCCGAAGCGACCACGAGAGCAGTGAGAAGCCGAACGATGACATGAGTACCCACGGAAGAAAAGCAAACCCCGCAAGCGAGATCGTGTTTTGGATCCCTCCTAAGCCGTCGAACAGCTTGGTCGCAACCAGCCAGAGCAAAGCACCAGCCACGACCCACAACACGACCGAACTGAGAATCGAGGACAGCAGAGGCGACAGCGAGAACCTTCCGTCAAACAGAAGCCGCAGCCATCCGACAACGAGGAGCAGCGCCATAGCCACAACCGCGTCGCCAGCGGTTTCGCTGGAGAATTGGAGTTCTTGGTAAAGCGACCGATCAAGCCGGAGCGCTCGGAGTCCGTTACGTGCTACTCGAGCCAACATCCACAGAGCCTAGAGCAAGCCAGCCCAACCCGCCTTCCCATCCGCAAATTCACATCCGCCTTGACTGGGTGACCCGAACACTCCTCCGATGAAAGGCTTCGGGCGGAACTACAGGAAGCTTTGGTTGGCCAGTCTCATCTCCACCTTCGGGGACGGCCGGCATTGATGATGCTCGCTCAGCGGTGGTGTAGACGTTGGTCATCCGAGCTAGGCGGTTGGCCGCGCAGAACATGACATCGCAACCAGATCCCCTGTCGCTCGGGGAGTGCATCGATAACCGCAGAAATCGCTGAAACCACCGCTACCAGTCCGCCTACTCCCCATACCCACGACAAGCCCACCATCTGAGCCGACGGTGTCAACACTGCAACCCCAGCCAGAAGAAGGAACCCAACCGCGTGCCACCATCTGACACGCATGAAATCAAACCGCACCTGATGCGATAGGCCCCGCCGATCTATGGTCCTCAACAGAAGCAACAGTCCAGCCGAGTAGAAAGCCCAAGCCACCCAATATTGCTCTGGGCTGATCAGTATCTCGGTACGTTGCGTCTGGTACATCAAGGTAATGACCGCAACGATCAGAATATGCAACAGCCCAGACTGATTCCGCGTCGGTAGGACTTCCACCAAGTGTTCAATCGGCTCCTTAGGGGTCATCCATCTGGCCGCCGCGACCAGCGCTACGGCGGTATAGGGAAGGCCTATAGCAAGGGCCAGCGGGCAGCGGTGAACGCTCCAGTCGATAGTGCTGAGAGGACGACAAGGACGACCAACGTGAGGCGTTTCGGCGAACGGAACCAGATGGGAAGCAGACCCGCGATATGGGGCTGCCGCACCATCAAGCCCTCGCTGATGGCAAGCGGGAAGATGAAGGCCATGTACGCGTGCCAAAAGCCCGCCGTAACCACCAGGGTTCCTGGCTGGAAGAGTCCGCTGTGAACGACATCGTCGCAGGGCTGATCCCAAAGTACTTTCGTGAGATAGAACTCATAGAGGCCCAGGATGAATCCTGCCGCCCACAACGCTGACATGGCTGGCTTCGCGTTGCGCCGAAACACAAAAGAGCCAACACCAGGACTTGAGCGCCGTACACAACACCGAGAAGGACCACTTTTAGAGGGTGAAGCAACCCGAAGGGGGGCTTCCTACGACATCTGTTGAAGCTTGTGGAGGGGGCGGGAGACGCTATCGTCGAAGCCCGTTGCTTCTAGCTTCACCCAAGAGAAGTCGTCTGCACCATCACCCGCGTACGCATCCTCTGACCCCGCGACGAACGCGTAACGAACATCGAAATGGGCGTGGGCTGGTTCTCCTGGGCGCTCCGGGATGTCATGTACGTCGAGATCAAAAAGGCCAAGCAACGCGAGGTCGACAACACCAGTCTCCTCCCCAATCTCTCGCCGACACGCCGCTTCAGGGCCGGCATCCTCGGGCTCGATGTGGCCCCCGGGCTGCAGCCACAGTTGCAGCTTGCGATGGAAGATCAAGAGCGTCTTCGTACGATCAGGCGAAAGGACGAAACCGCTAGCGGTGAGATGACCGGGAAGGAACGTGCTACGTTCAAGGGCAGCTGTTCCCTGCTCATCTAGTAGGGCGTCAATGCTATCCAACGCCTCGCGATCCCCTTCAGGGCGATAGCGGGCAAGGTCGAGTCGCAGAGTGTCGACAAACTGTCGATCCCTCACCAGCGCCTCAACCAGACCTCTGACACCGCGTGATCCGGACCCTTGTGCATAATGAGATCGGCCCGTTCCTTGGTGGCGTCAATGTGGTCGCGGAGGTTTGGACCGTTGA
>Ga0114999_10007349_pt1 | contig 12515 bp, 11 predicted proteins | sample ArcticOcean_MG_C_3_FD_89820 | JGI IMG/M metagenome (GOLD analysis project Ga0114999, IMG submission 89820) | Marine microbial communities from western Arctic Ocean - ArcticOcean_MG_CB8_126 | ecosystem: Environmental > Aquatic > Marine > Oceanic | place: Arctic Ocean: Canada Basin | collected...
CGGCGATGATGTCTAGACCACAAACAGAAACAACAAGGAGGGACGCAGCAATCATGCGAATCCTGACAAATTCACGGAAACGATTCGGCCTGAAGCTGATCGTACTCGTCGCAGCTTTCGCCTTGGTGGCGGCCGCCTGCGGTGATGACGACACGGCCGCAACGCCGGCTCCAGCGCCTGCGGCTACACCGGCACCGACCCCGGCGCCAACGCCCGCACCGACCACTCCACCTGAGCCGGCCAACATCGTGTTCCAACTGGACTTCTTTACGTTCAACGGTTACCACAATGCGGCCCATGTGGCCGAAGCGATGGGTTGGTTCGCCGAAGAGAACTTGAACGTAGAGATTCTGGAGGGCGCAGGCTCCACCGCCACTGCTCAATTCGTTGGTGAGGGCGAATCGACGTTCGGCATGGTCGTCGGCACCACCATCATCGACGCCGTCGCTGCGGGAATACCGATCATCTCGGTAGCCCAGCACCTAAAGTTCTCCGGCTTCTGCGCAATTGTCCTGCCTGATTCAGGGATTACGAGCCCCGCCGAACTCAGGGGCCGAACGTTGGCCAACCCACCGTACGGAGCCTCGGGACCGTTGCTGCCCGCCTTCCTAGACGGCTATGGCATGACTACTGACGACGTCGATATGGTCAGCATCGGAGAGACAGCAGCGGCAGTCGCTCTGCTCGAAGGGCTCACCGACACCTGGGTGTCGACGCTGTTCGGGTTCCCGATTCAATTCAAGGAAGAGAACGGCATCGACCCTCTGTGTTTCCCATTCTCTGATGTGAACGCCGACCCGGTCGGCTGGGGCATCGTCGCGAACACTCAATACGTGGCTGACAACCCGGACGTCGTCGAGCGCTTCCTACGTGCGTTCCTCAAGGGTTGGAAGTACACGCTCGAGCATCCGCTGGAGTCAAGCGAGATCACCGTCGCTGCCGTACCAACGACCACTGCGGCGACCACGGGAGCGGCGTCGCTCCAATTCATTCTCGACTTCGGCCTGGCTCCATTTGCAACGGCCGATCTGCCATTCGCAGGCCATAACGAAGCCGATTGGCAGAACTCCCTGATCCTGGCGGACACCTACCTCGGTCTGGAAAGAGTGCCCACGATGGACGAGCTCTTCACCAACGAATTCCTGCCGAGCGCCGAGGAGATCGAATCCGGATGACCGCACGCGGAACCGGATGACCACAGTTCGCTTGCAACGACATTGTTGTGGAGAGGAGCCCAAATGATGGGCTCCTCTCCAACTATGGGCTCGGACAATGCCGTCACGGTTCAGTTCGATGACGTCAGCAAGTGGTATCCCACCACGGGAGATCCCGTCCATGCCGTGGACCGGGTGAATCTGGAACTGCATGCCGGAGAGTTCGTCTCCATCCTCGGGCCGTCGGGGTGCGGAAAAAGCACGCTCATGCTCATGCTTGCCGGACTCGTGCCAATTACGAGCGGGTCGATCAGGGTCGGCGCGACATCGATCACTCGCCCGTACACCGACCTTGGGATCGTCTTTCAGGATCCGGTCCTGCTCGATTGGCTGGACGTAACGGGCAACATCCTGCTCCAAGCAAAGATGAGACACCTGGAGATGGGATACGCAAGGCAGCGGGCGAGCGAACTCATCGAACTCGTCGGTCTCGAAGAGTTCGAGACGAGCCGGCCCTACGAACTATCGGGAGGTATGCGCCAGCGGGTGGCGATCTGTCGAGCACTGGTACACGATCCACCCCTGTTGCTCATGGACGAGCCGTTCGGCGCGCTTGATGCTCTCACCAGAGACCAGCTCAACCTGGATCTCCTCGACATATGGGAGCGAAATCGACAACTTGCAATGTTCGTGACCCACAGCATCGCCGAAGCCGTTTTTCTGTCCGATCGTGTCGTAGTTATGTCGCCACGACCGGGACGAATCGAAGAGGTGATTGATATCGATCTGCCTAGGCCGCGGCCGTTGTCCATTCGGGAAACCCCGGAGTTCGGCGCCTATGCCAGCCGCATCCGGACGCTGTTTAGCGAGCTTGGCATTCTCAAGCCAGAGACCGTTGAGGAAAAAGAGAAGTAGTGGCCACTATCCGCAACGACATCGCCGAACAAGCCGCGGCCGTTCCCAACAGCCCCGCCACACCTCCCGAAGTACAGCGTCAGCGTCCGAAGTGGCAGCGCCTTGCCATCGACGCCCTCTACCCAACGGTCGCCTTGATCCTCGCCTTGGTGGCGTGGGCGCTGTGGATCGAACTCGGGAGCGTGAAGGACTACATCATTCCGGGCCCCGTAGCCGTCTGGACCGAGATGGTGGACAACTTCAGCTTCCTGTGGGACCAGGCCCAGGTGACGCTTCTCGAAACGGCCATTGGGTTCGTGATCGCTGTTGCCGCAGGAATCGCGTTCGCCATCTTGATTGCGACTGTCCGCATCGTGGAGAAGAGTGTGTACCCGCTACTGGTCGCCTCTCAGGTAATTCCCAAGGTGGCATTGGCGCCGATCCTCCTCATCCAGTTTGGCTTCGGCATCGCTTCGAAGGTAGTGGTCGTGATCTTGATCGCATTCTTCCCGGTTGTCGTGAACGGAGTGATCGGATTGCAGTCACTCGAGCAGGAGAAGATGTACCTCGCCCGGTCGATGGGCGCCAGCGGGTGGAGCACGTTCTGGCGGATTCGGTTCCCGCAATCTCTCCCGTCGCTGTTCGGCGGTATAAAGCTAGCCGCGATCTTCGCCATCGTCGGAGCGGTCGTTGGCGAGTTCATCGGCGCGAGAGAGGGCCTCGGAAGGACTCTGCTGCAGGCCCAGTCGCAGTTCAACACCGAGTTGATGTTTGCTGCTATCGGATACTTGACGATCGTCGGAATCTTGTTCTATGCGTCGGTCGACGTTATCGAACGGCTCACCATCCCGTGGCACATATCAAAGCGCCGCGGGAGCATCAGCAGCTAGAGGCCTTGAAGCCAGCGCCCGCCCGACACTGATGCGAGTCGAAGCCGACCTCAGTGTGCCCGTACGCGACGGCTGCCGCCTTTCGCTGGACGTTTTCCTCCCCGACGGCAACGGCCCCGTCCCTGCGTTGCTGGCGATGTCTCCCTACGGCAAAGAGATTCAAACGCTGCCCGTCCGGCCGCAGCCTGTGGAGTCGTCGGTGTATCGGCGATCGATCGAAGCCGGGGATCCGCGGATGCTCACCGCCGCCGGCTACGCACATGTCGTGGCCGACGTTCGTGGAGTCGGTAAGTCCGAGGGATCGTACCGGGGGTGGATGTCGGCCGAGGAGGGAAGAGACGGCCACGATCTGGTCGAGTGGATCGCGGCTCAACCGTGGTGCGACGGGAACGTTGGCATGGTGGGCGTGTCCTACTACGGCACGGTGCAGCTGAACGTCGCCGCCACGCGGCCGCCTCACCTCAGGGCGATCATGCCCTGGAACGCTCCCGCCGACTTTTATCGGGAAGCAACTCACCACGGCGGAATCCGGCAGGCCTTCATGTGGATCCTGTACGGGCTCGGCATACGAGGTCGCACCACGGTGACCAGCCGAGAAGAGTTCGATGAAGAGAACTTCGCTGCCCTCGTCGCCGAGCTCGCAGCCGATTCGGACCTCCAGATGTACCCCGACCTGTATAACACCGTCGTCAACCCCGACCGGATTCCGGCGTACTTCGATGTGTTGGCCCATCCGCTCGATGGGCCCTTCTACCACGAGCGTTCTGCGTATCGGCGATACGAGGACATCGACATTCCGTGCTACTTCGGATCGGCGTGGTGGGCCTATGCCCACATGCATCTGCGCGGTGCCTTTCAGAACTACAACGGGATCGACGCAACCAAGAGACTCCGGATCGGTAGCCGCCGCTCCAGTGAGGCACCATTGCCTGAATCCTTCAATCGCGAAGCGATCCGCTGGTACGACCACTGGCTGAAGGGCATCGACACGGGAATGCTCGCCGAGCCGCCAATCCAGCTCTACGTAATGGGTGCAAACCGGTTCCGTGCTGAGGCTGAATGGCCGCTCGACCGCACTCAATGGACCAAGCTGCATCTCCGGCGCTGGGCCGGGCTCGCCCTAGAGCCCGAGGAGTCAACCGGGGCACCCGACATTTTCGTACAGCAGCCACCCGACGAAACAACCGACGTTGCCAGCGTCTCCTATACGACGGGTCCTCTGGCAGCCGATACCGAAATCACCGGGCCGATCGCCCTGTATCTGCACGCGTCAATCGATTCCGAGGACGCCAACTGGATCGTCGCTCTCAGCGACGTGAGCCCCGACGGCTCCTCGATCGAGCTGAGCCGCGGGTTTCTCAAGGCATCACACCGCGCCGTCGACGAGGAACGATCGCTGCCCTGGCTCCCGTATCACCCCCACGACCGCGCGGAGCCCGTGCCTCCCGACGAAGTCGTCCCTTATGCAATCGAGCTGGCGCCCACGTCCAACGTCTTCCGGGCCGGTCACCGTATACGGCTCGACATAACCGGCGCAGACAACCCCAGGAACCCTGGCGATGAACCGGAACTGGGATTCGGGCATCGGCCGTGGCATGTTGTTCGATCAGTCAGCGTGGTCCACAGCATTTACCACGAGCCGGAGCACCCTTCGCACCTATTGGTGCCGATGATCCCGCATAGCTGAGCCTGGCTCAGGCCCGGCGGGACGCATCCTTATCGGTGGTCGGCTGCCAGGCAACAGCCTCCGGGGCAAACAGCTCGACCGGGTCAAGCTTGTGATCTGAGAGACCCTGCTCGTCGCTGTATTGGGTCATAGCCTCGAGCAGGTCGAGGTTGGCCTCGAACCCGTAGGCGAACGGGTCGCCTCCGAATTCGGCCCGGACGGAGTCCCATTCGTCAGCAGCCCATGGATGGCCGATCGCGAGCGTGTCCAGGTCGCGCATCCGAGCGTACCCGAGCTGTTTCGACGCCTCGAAGGCATCGAGCAGGCTTTCGACGATCCACGGGTTGGCCTCGTAGATGTCTCTGCGGACGACGACCGTGTGCATTACGGGAAACAACCCCGTTCGGCGGTAGTAGTCCATCTCCTCGTCGCGGTAATTCGGGAACAGGCGAGCCACGTTCGGAGATCCGTCGCGAAATGACTCGGGAGCGTGGGCGTGGAGGATCGCGTCGATTTCTCCGGCTTCGAGCATCGGCTCCAACGCCTTATCGGCGGGAATGCGGTCGAGGGTGACGCCTTCGGGAAGGCTGTGGTGGTGGCGCTCGTGGTACTCGGGCGTCTTCAGGCCACCCGTCCACCAATGCACGTCCGTGGCAGCTACGCCGTATTCATGCTGGAGCAGGGCTCGCTGCCACAGAGCCGCCGTCATCTGGTATTCCGGCACGCCGACATTGCGCCCGGCCAGGTCCTCTGGCTCCTTTATCCCGCTTCCCGCGTGGATATAGATCTGGCTGTGACGGAAGGCGCGGGACGGAAAGACGGGAATGCCGACGAGACGGTCGTCGCCTTGGGAAACCATCACCATGAGGGTTGACATCGACATCTCGGACACATCGAATTCGGCATCCTGAGCCATCCGCCGAAAGAGCTCGCCGACATTGTTGATCGGAAGGTACGTGAGATCGACCCCCTCGGGGCTGACGAGGCCGAACTGCAGAGCGCGCGTTCGATCCAGATATTCGGCCCCGGCATAGGTGATTGACAGATCGGTCATCCTGCTCCTTGTGTGATGCTGGCGGCCAGTTCCCGTATCGGATCGATCGAGCCAGGGTTCGCCATTGAGTCGACATTGAGGGCCTCGCCAAGAGGGACTCCCTGAAAGATCCGTTTGAGGGGAACCTCGAGCTTCTTGCCGTTGAGCGTTCTCGGTACCTCGGGAATGGCGTACACCGCGTCCGGCACGTGCCGCGGCGACAGCGTCTGGCGTATATGTGCGCGGAGTCGCGCCTCAGCGGCAGCGTCGAGGGCGGTCCCGTCTGCGGTCACGACGAACAACAAGAGGCGTGAGTCGGTGGCGCTTTCACCCACGTCGACACAAACGCTGTCGGCGACAAAGTCGAGCTCTTCGACGACGCTATACAACTCACTGGTCCCGATCCGGACTCCGCGCCGGTTGATCGTGGAGTCGGATCGCCCCACGATCACCGCAGTTCCCCGCGACGTGATGGAGATCCAGTCACCATGACGCCATATCCCCGGATACATGTCGAAATAGGCAGCGCGGTAGCGCTCCCCGTCGGCATCGTTCCACAGGTACAGCGGCATGGTCGGGAGCGGGCGGGTGACGACCAACTCGCCTACTTCGTCGACGAGGGGTTGACCCTCCTCATCGAATGCTGCCGCGGCGCCTCCGAGGCAGCGGCATTGCAACTCGCCGGCGTGAACGGGGAGGGTCGGCGAACCCCCTACGAACGCCGTAGCCACATCGGTGCCGCCGCTTACCGAAGTGAGCCACAAACGGTCGCCCAGCTGGTCGTATAGCCAGCGAAAACCATCGGGCGGTAGCGGCGAACCGGTCGAGCCGACGGCCCGAACCTTGCTGAGGTCGAACGAATCGCCGGGAGTGAGACCCGCTTGCATATTGGCGACCACAAACGCCGCGCTGGTACCGAAGAACGTCACACCGACGTCGGAGGCGAGCGCCCACAGAGCTTTGAGATCCGGATAGGCCGGATTGCCGTCGTGGACGACGATGGTCGCTCCGGTGAGAAGCCCTCCCGTCACGAGGTTCCACATAATCCAACCGGTGCTCGAGTACCAGAGAAATCGGTCACCCGGGCCGAGATCCAGGTGGAGGGCGCCGTGCTTCAGGTGCTCGAGGATCACCCCTCCCTGCCCGTGAACTATGGGCTTTGGCAACCCGGTCGTGCCCGAGGTGTAGACGATCCACAGCGGATGATCGAACGGCAGCTGGGCGAACTCGAGCGGCACCTCAGGGCCGTCCATGATGTCGGACCAGCGGGTAGATCCGGCGACGCCGGCTGCGTCGGTAGAAGCCCGCCCGCCAACGGCAACAGTGGCGAGCAATGAAGGCAGCGCTGTTCGGATCTCTTCGACCACGCCCGTGCGGTCGTACCAGCGGCCACCGTAGGTGTACCCGTCGATCGTGAACAACACCTTCGGCTCGATCTGCCGGAATCGATCGATCACGCTGCGGCTGCCGAAGTCGGGTGCACAACTCGACCACACGGCCCCGATGCTGGCGCAGGCGAGGAACGCGATGAGCGTGGCAGGAGTGTTCGGCATGAACGAAGCGACCCGGTCTCCCGGTTCGACTCCGACATCTTTGAGGAAGGCAGCGGCCTTGGCCGTGGCCGCACCTAGCTCTTCCCAGCTCAGCTCCTGAGGCCCGGCCTCTTCAGAGGAGTACACCATTGCCGGGTGATCCGCCGACGCGTTGCGGAATACGTGCTGCCCGTAGCTAAGCGTCGCCCCCTCGAACCACTGTGCCCCGGGCATGGCGTCATCGGAAAGGACAGACCTTGGCGGCACAGCGGAATCAATCTCGAAGTAGTCCCAGAGCGCGCCCCAGAAGCCGGCAAGGTCGCTCATGGACCAGCTCCACAGCTCCTCGTAGGTCGCAAAACTTCGGCCCGTGCGCGCTTCGGCCCAGCGGGTGAAGTGCGTCATCCTGGCCCCATCGATGACCGCAGCCGATGGCTCCCACAGGAGCTCCCCCATCTCCATGGATCAGCGAAAGGCCGGGATGACGTGCTCGCCGATCATCTCGAGAGCCTTCATGTTGGTGTCGTGGCCCATACCGTCGATCCGCAGTATCAGCTCGTCGATACCGAAGGACTCCAGCCGCCGGAAGCGCTCGATCAGGTACTCGGGAGTCCCGATGTGAAAATAGGGATTGTCTTCCATCAGCCACGGAATGTCGTGCATGTGTTCGGATAGGTCGGCGATGCGGCCTAGGTACTCGTAGTCGGGCGACTGCTTGGCAAGCTTCGTGTACATGCCCATAACCACGTCCATGAAAAGCCGCGCCACTGGTGCTGCCGGTTCCAGCGCCTGCTCCATTGTCGGGGCACAGTGGCAAGTCGCAATAAAGGTGGAGATGCTGTCGTTGACCACTTTGCCCATCGGCACCGCATCAACGATGCCGGATTTGTAGGTATCCACATTGCCCTTCAAGTAGTCCCATCCGAGGACCGTGCTGCCGCTCATGATCCCGAGCCCGTGTTTGGCCCCGAATTCGTGCGTATCGACGCTCGTAGCGGATAAGAAAACAGGCGGGTGAGGCTGTTGAACGGCCGCCGGCACAACCGGCCGCTCCGGAACGTCCCAGATGTCCCCCGAGCCCGCGAACACTCCGTCGTTGAGGGCGGAGAAAATAATGCCCAGTCCCTCCTGGAGGCGGGCGCGGGTCGTAGTCGGCGAGACGTTGAACGCGCTCAGCGTGTTGGGGTTGTTCGAACGCGCCAACCCGAGTTCGGCGCGTCCATTCGACATGACGTCGAGAGTATTCAGTCGTTCGGTGATCCGTATGGGGTGATTGATCGATATCACCGCCGACATGAAACGCAGCCGAATCCTGCTCGTTTGGGAAGCGACCACGGTGAGCAATCCCTCGGGAGCGGACGTCGTAGCAACGTCCGGCAGGAAGTGCTGTTCGGAGAGACCGTAGAAATCGAACCCTGCTTCCTCGGCGAAGACGGCCTCGCGGACCATCTCGTGGTAGCGCTGGTGGTGGGTGGTCCCAACAGGCGTATGACCCTCGTGGCAAAGACCGATCTTCATGGACTTCCTTCACTTTCTTCGACTGCATCATCGCCGCGGAGACCCCGCAGCCAGAATCGAGCTCGTTCCATCTCGCGGCGAACCGACTCAAAGCGGTCCTCGAGAAACTGGTATCCGTGGTCAAAACCGGCGAGCACGGACACCGTGGTCGGTACGTTCGCCGCGGCAAGCGCCGCAGCCATTCCCAGCGATTGGCCGAGCAGCGAGTCCTCATCCCCGCAGGCGACATACGCCGCGGGGAAGCCGGCGAGATCGGCAAGCATCGGGCTCGCCAGCGGATCACGATTGCGGCGCAAGAAGTTTGGTCCGAGATAGGCCTGATGCCACAGCTCGGCCGGTCCAATATTGGATCCGGGCTCCGCAAGCAGCAGAGGGAAGCTGAAGATTCCGGAGAGCAGCAACACTCCGTCGAAATCGACGCGCGGTCCGCCGGGATCATTATCAGTGAGATCAGCGCCGCGGATGGGGACGTCGCTTCGCAGGCTCAGCACCGTCGCCGCGGCCAGGTTCGCACCTGCCGATTGCCCACCGACGACCATCGGGCCTGCGGCCGGCTCGTGGGTACTCAACCAACGAGCGGCATGCACACAGTCTTCGAGCGCGGCCGGAAAGGGTCTCTCCGGTGCCAGCGAGTAGTCGAGGTTGAGCACGACATACCCGCAATCGCTGAACCGCATTGCGATTTGCCGTTCCATGGCGGCGCTGCCGGCACACCAACCGCCTCCGTGGAGGTAAAGGAGGCGTCCCACAATGGGAGCATCCTCTGGCGTATACAGCTCGCCGGATAGAGGTGAATCGCTGTCTGGCCGCAGCGTGATTTCGCGACGGCCCACGCCGGGGGGCAGGTTCTGGTTGAGGTGGGATAGGTCCCACATCTTTCGCGACGCAATCAGGTCAGCGACTTCGGTGCGCTTCGGAGCCACGGGCATCTTGCCGAGTAGCAGCGACATCCAATTTCGATTGTCCTGATGTGGCACCGCTCACCCCGGCTCGTTCCGATCGAGCCCGTTCAGCGGCCCGCAACAACTCCGCAAGTATATTTACCAGACATTCCGCCCCAGCCAGGGAGCATCGCTTGCCAGGTGAACCGCTCAGCATCGGCGTTGGTATCCCGCCGCGCCCGCCCGCCTCACTGCTGGACGCGACCGCGGAAGCGGCCCGCAGCGCCGGCGCCGACACTCTGTGGTGTATCGACCACTTCAGCAGTTTCATTCCGCGCGGCGTATGGGACGAGACCTTCAGCCCGCTCGCGGTACCGGGGTCCAATCCCGACGAGATGTTCGAATTCCAGACCCTCCTCGGCTACGCCGCGGCACGTGCCGGCGACCTCAGACTCGGAGTGGGCGTCACCGAGGCGGTGCGCCGCCATCCCCTCGTGCTCGCGCAGAGTTTTCTCACGCTGTCCCATCTGACCGACTCAAAAGTCATCCTCGGCATTGGCGCAGGAGAGCGTGAAAACATCGACCCTGTGGGTCTTGCCTTCGATAGCCCGGTCGGTCGGCTGGATGAAGCGCTTCAGATCCTCCATACTGCTTTCGAAACCAGAGAACCCTTTGACTTCGACGGGCAGCACTTCACCCTCCGCAAGGCGCTCACCGCACTCCCGCCGGGAGCAGGCGGGAAACCGGACATCTGGGTGGCGGCGATGGGGCCCCGCATGCTTCGACTTGCCGGCCGCTATGCGGATGGCTGGTATCCCACCGGCCTGACCGACCCGGCGGACTACGCAGCCCGGCTGGCGATCATTCGAGAGTCTGCCACCCGCAACGGCCGCAATCCCCTCGATGTGACGCCGGGTCTCCAGGTGTTCGCGGTGGCCGACGAGGATCGCGACCAGGCCCGCTCCCGCCTCGACGAAAAGCCCGTACGGCTCATGTCGCTACTTCTGCCGGGTCACGAATGGAGCGCGGTAGGCGCTCGCCACCCGCTGGGAACCGACTTCGGAGGCCTGGTGGACTTCGTCCCGCAACACCTGAGCGCCTCCCAGGCAGCGGCCGCCCTCGATGCCGTTCCCGGCTCGGTGCTCGAGAAAACAGTCCTGTGGGGCACCCCCGACGACATCGTCAGCCGTGTCGGAGCCCTTGCAAAGGCGGGGCTGAGACATCTGGTTCTCCACGACGTACCGACCCTGATCGGACATCCTCCCGGACATGCAGCTTCTCGATTCGCGCTGATCAGGGCTATCAAGGACACCGTTCGCACCTGAGAGAGCCGGTTAGAGGCCGGAGACGGCCTCTGCAAGACGCCGCAACCCATCCGGTTGCGGCTCGACGCCAACGAGCACAGCGACGACGTGATCGGCGCCGGCTTCGAATTGAGCCGCGACCCCGGCGCGGATCGCGGCGTCGTCCCCAGCTGTGACAATGGCATCGATCAACGCCTCGGAGCCACCGTTCGCTAGGTCATCGTCCGACCAGCCAAGCCTGGCGAAGTGACGCCGGTAGATATCGAGGCTGTTGTAGAACGGCAACGATGTCGCAAACACCGACCTCGCCTCGGCCACAGACACCCCCGGGGCAACATATTTTCCCACGACTACGTACCGGTCGGTTCCGAGCACCGCCCGTACTTCGGCGGTGAAGGCGTCGGTGACGGGGGCAGGGAAGGCGCCGTCGGCGCGCTCGGCGCTGAGGGCAAGCATTTTCGGGCCCATTGCAGCGACGATCCGCGGTGCCGGATGGATTGGAACCGCCGCTTCGTAGGCCGCACCGTCCATCCCGTCGAAGTAGCTGCGCATGAAAGCAATGGGCTTGGCGTAGCGATGTCCGCGCTGGCCGACGGTCTCGGGATGGCTGACGCCGATGCCGAGCACAAACCGTCCGGGGTATGCCTCGGCGAGCGTGCGAGCTCCGTTTTCCATGGCGACGGGATCCCTCGCCCAGGCGTTGGCGATGCCGGTAGCGACCACTAATCGGTCCGTGGCCGCCAGGAGGGCCGCGGCGAGGCCAAACGCCTCTTTGCCCGGGACACTTTCGGGAAACCACACTGCGTCGAGCCCCAGCGACTCGACTTCGCGCGCGAGTGCTACCGCTTCACTATGCGGGAGGAACGCCAGCGGGCGCAATGAGACGCCGATGCGCCCGCCCGGGAACGGCTCCCTCACGGCGTGGAACCCTGCATGTCAGTCTTCGCTGACGATCGGGGCCGGCCCGCCAAGCGAGTCGACCAACTTGGGCATCAACTTGCGAGCGTGGCCGTTGTCCCAAGCTTCGTATTCACGGGTGACGACGCCGGGAGGGTCGTGCTCGAAGTACGCCTCGAGAAACGGCCAGGGGAATCCGCCGACGATGTGAAGGTCGTCCTGACCGATATTGATAAACCCATGGACGCTTCTCGGCGGAAAAACCAGGGTCGACCCGGCCTCGACCGCAAGCTTCTCGTCATCACACCACGCTTCGGCACTGCCCGTGAGCACCGTCACCTGCTCCTCCGAGTAGTGCCAATGGCGCGGCGACTGGGCGCCGGGCACGAACAGCTGCTCACCCATCATCATCTCATTCGAGCCGAGGCTCGCCCCCGACCACGCACGGGTGAGCACCCCAGGGCGCCATTCCTCCCACGGCTGCTCTTCATGCCGAACAACCACCATTTTCGCCATACTCGGCTCCTTTATTCATAGAACGCTGCCCGTAGCGCAGCGATCTCGGACTCCACTGCTTCACGACCCGAATCGATCGAAGACGGATACATGTGGAAGATGTGCCACATGCCCTCATAGCTGCGGTACTCGGTGGCTATACCCGCCGCGGCCAGCTGCTCGGCGTACGCCTGTCCTTCACCACGCAGATCGTCGTACTCGGCGGTAATGACGAGTGCGGGCGGCAGTCC
>Ga0114999_10007350_pt1 | contig 12514 bp, 11 predicted proteins | sample ArcticOcean_MG_C_3_FD_89820 | JGI IMG/M metagenome (GOLD analysis project Ga0114999, IMG submission 89820) | Marine microbial communities from western Arctic Ocean - ArcticOcean_MG_CB8_126 | ecosystem: Environmental > Aquatic > Marine > Oceanic | place: Arctic Ocean: Canada Basin | collected...
CTCATGTACCCGCCGCCGCTGCCGCCCCATGTCGCCTTACGGTTCATATCGACGTAGCCGAGCGAGTCGAGAAACGGCACCACACGCATGACGTCATCGAACTCAGCGCCCCCGTAGTCCGCGATGTGCAGATCGTGGAAGCCATCTCCGAAGCCCCGACTCCCGCGTGGGTTGGGCGCTACCGCTACGAACCCGCGGCTGACGAAGTACTGGGTCATCATGCGAAATGAGTGATTCCACTGACCTGGATGGCCGTGCAGACGAACTAGTACCGGGTACGACTCCTCAGGGTCGAAGTCCTGAGGTAACCAGAGCATTCCGGGTATCGGGATGTTGTCCGCCCCGGCGTAGGAGATCTCCTCCGCGGCGCGCAGACTCCGCGGATCGATGCGTCCCATCGAGTTCGTGATCTGGAGCGGTGAGCCGCCGTCGGCCGGTACGGTCCAGATGTCGCTGGTGCGGGCCGACGTGCTTTCGAGGAATGCGACGACGCTTCCGTCTGGAGAGAAGGTGGGTGAAGAGCGCATCCCTTTTCCACGAGTGAGCACCTGTGGCTCACCGGTTCCGTCCGCGCGGGAGAGTACGACGTCGCGGCTCATCCCTCCCTCGTCAGTCCTTATGTAGACCAACCATTCGCCATCGGGGGACCACGAGACGTCCGAGTGCTCACGGGGCAGATACGTGATCGGCGTAACAGAGCCGGTCTCGACGTCCAGGACTCCTACCTGTGGAAAGCCGCTCGCCCCGTTGGTGACCGCCATGCGAGTGCCGTTTGGTGACCAGACCGCGCCGCCGGCTCCACCCGCGTAGGTGTCGTTCAATACTTTGCGAGGTTCGGCATCGCGTCGGTCGAGTACCCAGGTCGCGCCGCCGCGCGTGTATGCGAGCTTGCCGTCCGACGACCAAGAGGCACCCCGTTCTTGACCTTGGTCAGGCACGAGTAGACGGGTCCAGCTCGGGTGCTCTAGGTCCATGAGGTGGATCTTCGCACCGCTGCCTGTACGGGCTCCGAACGCGAGCGTTCGTCCGTCGGGAGAAGGCGCCGGACCGGCCTGGATGACTGCGTCGTTGAACGTGAGCGCTTCGGCTGGCCCACCTTCGGACCGCATGCGGAAGATGTTCGTATACGCCTGGAAATAGCGCGTCTGAGAGAAGAACAACGTGGAGCCGTCCGCCGCGATCGTAAGCTGCTGTGTCGGCTCCGGGCGCTCTCCATCCGGAGTCTCGCTCAGGAGTTCAGGGTTGCTGCCGTTCGCCTCGACCCGGAAGATCGCGTCGGTCCCGTTGGGTGCCGCGTCGCTGGTGAAGTAGAGGTGTTGGCCGTCAGGGGCCCAGACGAACGACCCGACAGCCGTCACGGTCATCCAGTCGTCGAGCGTATACGTCTGCGCGAGGACTGACGCGGGTATCGAGGCAAAGGTCACTGCGCATAGGGCAGAACGGACGACGTGCCTCATGAGGCCTCTCTTCGTGACGGACGGACGATATGGGGGCAAGATGGGGCACGTGCAGGGGTTGGGATACCCCGCTCACGAAACTCTTCGGTCCCGCCGCTCGTCATATACATGACAACCCACTTGTCATATAGGGGCACCATGATTCGCATACATATCTCGGAGAACAGAGGCATCGACCGTGCGTACAACGGAGGCGACCCAAGCCGAGGCAATCACTCGGTTGATCAACGAGATTCGCTCGTCGTTCCACCAGTTGAAAGTGCTCGCCCAGGAGCTTCACGGCGGGTCTGAGCTGACCGCAGCCCGGCGGGGCGTGATGGTCGACCTAGTCACGCGTGGCGATCAGACGGTGCCCGCCTTGGCGGCACTCAGGCCCGTAAGCCGCCAGAATATCCAGGTCGTGGTGAATGGGTTGTCGGAGGACCGGTGGGTCAGACTTCTCGACAACCCCGGCCACAAGAGGAGCAAGCTGGTCTCGCCCACGCAGAAGGGGCGAGCCAAGATCCGTCGCATGCTCGAGCAGGAACGGCTCCTGCTCGCATCGCTGGAGTTGCGACACACGAAGGAGGATGTGATCCGGGCGGCGGAGGTGCTGCACGAGATGAGGGCGGTGCTCGAGGATCTGCGGACCTCGGCGCGCGACGACTGATGCCCCCGAAATACTTCCTGTCTTCCCTGGCCGTCGTCGTTGTGCTGAGAGTCCTCACCCCGTTCGCAGTGCTCTCCTCTCTTAGCCTGGAATGGATCGGCGGAGTGCTGATTCTCGGGGGCATCGGCCTGAACGTGGTGGGAGCGGGCCAGTTCGAGAGGCTGGGGACGCCCATCAGGCCTGGCAGCCGATCGGGGTCGCTATCGACGACCGGGGTGTTCGCGATCAGCCGAAACCCGATGTACCTCGGTATGGTGCTCGTGATTACCGGTGCTGCTGTGGCACTGGGGAGTGTGCCCGCGCTTGTGGTGCCGTGGCTCTTCGCCTGGGTGATCCGCACGCGCTTCATTAGGCACGAGGAAGCCATGCTCATCGCAGAATTCGGCGAAGAGTACGTGCACTATTCCGGGCGGGTGCGACGCTGGATCTAGTCCGCCTCCGTTCGGGGGCTGTACCCGCGTGTCCGCATGATGCGGAGGACCTCGCTAGGGGTTCCCGCTACTCCGCTCGCCGGGCTAGCTCCCCCGCCACGTCCGCCAAGGTGGCGCCCTCGGCCCTCAGCGCGACCAACACGTGGTAAAGGAGATCCGCCGCCTCTTCCACGGCTTCATCGACGTTGCCCGTGGCCAACGCCGCAATCAGCTCGGCGTTCTCCTCCCCGACCTTCTTGAGACGCAGGTTTCCGTCTTCGAGCAGGCGCGTCGTGTAGCTGCCTTCCGGCCGGTCCATCGCTCGCGCCTCGAGTGTCGCAGCTAGGCGCGTGAGTGCGTCTCCATCGTCCGGCGTGGAGCTTGTCCCGAAGGCGGAGGTCGCCCCGAAGCACGTCACCTCGCCGGTGTGACACGCGGGCCCAGTTGGCGCCACGAGCGCGAGCACGGAGTCCTTGTCGCAGTCGGTGTGGAGCGAGCGCACCCGCAGTGTATTTCCACTTGTCTCCCCCTTTTTCCAAAGCGCGTTCCGGCTGCGAGACCAGAAGTGCATCTCGCCCGAGGAGATCGATGCGGCGAGAGCGTCGCGGTTCGCATACGCCAGCATCAGCGCCTCCCCCGTGCGTGCGTCCTGAGCCACGACGGGTACGAGCCCACCCGACTTGTCAAAATCGAGGAGATCCAGGTCGGCGACGGTTTGCAAGGTTCGATCAGTCACGGGTCTGTCCAGGTGAGTGAGGCGCGCCGAGTCGTACGTTCACACCCCAGCCGGCCAGTGACGACTTGAGAGCGTCCACGGTCGTGATGCCATCGTGCAGGATGCCGGCCACGAGGGCCGCGGAGGCACCGCCCTTCACGAAAGCGTCACGAAGGTGCTCGGCCTTGCCCGCACCGCCAGATGCGATGACCGGGATCGGCACCGTATCGGCCACGGCTCGCGTGAGTTCGAGCGAGTACCCCGACCGAGCACCGTCTTGGTCGATCGATGTGAGCAGAACCTCACCCGCGCCGCGCTCCCGGCAGGTGGCGGCCCACTCGATGGCATCGAGTCCAGTCGGTTCGGAGCCCCCGTGTGTATAGCAATGCCAGCCATCTCCTTCGCGAGCCGCGTCGATGCTGGCGACTACGCACTGGCTTCCGAAGCGTTCGGCTCCCTTGGACAGAATGTTGGGGTCACGTACGGCCGCGGTGTTCACGCTGATTTTGTCCGCTCCCGCACGCAGCAGCGGCCCTATGTCGTCCGCTGATCGCACCCCTCCGCCGACTGTCAGGGGAATAAACAGGGTTTCTGCGGTACGACGTACCGTTTCGAGCAGCGTGCTACGGCCTTCGCGAGAGGCGGACACATCCAAGAAGACGATCTCGTCCGCCCCCTCGTGCTCGTATCGGGCGGCGAGTTCGACGGGATCTCCTACGTCGCGCAGGTTCTTGAACTGTGCGCCTTTCACAACGCGGCCGTCTTTCACATCAAGACAGACGATGACTCGCGGGCGGAGCATCAGTCGAGGCGCTCTAGTTGTACCGAGCCCTTCGTGCTGAACACGACTCCCCCATCGACGAGTGCCTGCCGGAGCGCCATGCCAGTCGCTTTGATCGCGGCCTCGACCATGTGGTGCCGGTCCTCCCCACGCAGTACGCGCACGTGGAGTGTCGCGCCGAGGTTCGTCGCGAAGGAGTGAAGAAAGTGCGTGTAGAGCTTCGAGGGGAGCTTGCCGACGTAGTACGGGCGGCCACCCAGATCGATGGCGGCCTCGGCAAGTGCCTCATCCATAGGGATCTGGCTCGAGCCATACCGGGCCGAACTGGCAGGGACCTCGTCAGCGAGTGCAAGTCCGAGCGTGATCGCAACATCTTCGATGAGGTGGTGCTTGAGATCGCCGGTGGCCTGGAGCTCGATGTCGAGTCCGGCATAACGCGCCAACGTTTCCACCATGTGCGCGAGGAAGCCGTCGTCGACGTCGATTTCTGCGTTGCCAGAGCCGACCCGCACGTTCGCCACGATTTGGGTCTCCTTCGTAGTTCTCTTCAGTTTGCTCATTCTTTCCTTACCGTGTTTGTGTGCTTCCCCAACGCTGTGCCACTTCGTCCGCGTCCAGGGTGTTTGTATACAGAGCCATGCCGAGCACCGCGCCTGCTGCGCCGAGCGCGTCGAGGTGGGTGAGTTCATCGAACGTGGTAACGCCACCGGAGATCCACATCGGGTGGGAGCTGGTCGAGATCGTACGCTCCGCGACCTCGCGATCTATCCCTTCCAGCCTCCCTTCGCGGCTGACGTCTGTCGAGAGGATCCCTGCGAGCGGTAAATCCGCCAGCTCCTTCAGTAGCGTGCCGAGCTCGATGCCCGTGGTCTCGCGCCATCCTTTTCTCAGCACGATGCCACCCCTGGTGTCGAGCGCGACCATCACGCGCTCGGGGTGGCGAATCGCGAGCTGGCTCAGCCATGCTCGATCCTCCAGAGCGCGAGTTCCCACGATGATCCGGTCTGCACCCGCGGAGATCAGCGAGTCCGCACGGTCATCGTCGCGGATCCCTCCCCCGATCTGTGTCTCCGCGTTCGTCGCGCCGAGCAACTCTTCCAGTAGGGCGACGTTCTCACCACTGCCGAATGCCGCGTCGAGATCGACAAGATGCAGCGTGGCGAATCCCGCTTGCCACCAGCGCTCGGCGACCGCTACTGGATCGCTCAGCGAGACCGCCTCGGCTTCGGGCAGCCCACCCACGAGCTGCACGCAACGGCCTCCGCGCAGGTCCACCGCGGGTGCTGCGATCACAGCGTGGCTCCGGCCAGTTCGACGAAGTTTGCCAAGATGCGTCGTCCCGCCATCGAGCTTTTTTCGGGGTGGAACTGCAGCCCCCACGTGTTGGCCCGGCGTACGGCAGCCGTGAAGCGGACATCTGCGTACTCCGACCATGCGATGGCATCGGACTCGTCGGCGGGTTCGCAGACGAAGGAGTTCGCGTAGTAACTCACGAGTCCTTGGGTGCCGTTGAAGATTGGGTCCGGGCTCACTTCGACGTCGTTCCACCCCATCTGCGGTACGATCGGCGCGCTTAGGCGCGATACCCGCCCGGGAACGAGGCCGATGCCGTCGCCGGCGGACTCATCGCTCTCGTCGAAGAGCAACTGCATGCCCAGGCAGATCCCCAGGCATGGCAGACCCGCTTCCAACGCTTTACGGATCGGGCCTCGATCAATGGGGAGCGCCCGAGCGGCGTGCCCGAATGCCCCCACTCCTGGAAGCACCAGGCCGTGCAATGAGAGCGCCTCGGCCCAATCCGCAGTCACGACTACCGTCGCTCGGGAGCCTTCGAGCGCCTTGCCAAGCGAGTGGAGGTTGCCGGCGCCGTAGTCGAAGAGTGCGAGCTTCACCATTCTCTTCCGTCGGGCGAGTGGGTCCCGTTGGCCTGCTCGCTTGCTTCGTCCGCCCGTTCCGCTTCGTGCAATGAAACGGAGTCTAGCGCGTCCAGAAATCGTTCCATCAGAGGCCACGGGCCCACGGTAACGCGTAGGCCCTCGCCCAGCGCTTCGATCCCGGGGAATGGACGCACCGCGATGCCCAGCTCCCTCAGCGCGAGTGCGTCATCGGCCGCAGATCCACGGGGAGAGGCGAACAAGACGAAGTTGGTGCGCGACTCCAGTGGTTGCAGACCACGGGTGCGAAGGGCGTCGGTCAATCGCGTGCGATTTGCGAGGCATTCCGCCACGGTGCCGGCCATCCAGCCGTCTTCGTCGAGCAACGCGGCGGCAGCCGCTTCCGCGGCGAGTCGTGAGACCTTATAGGGCCCCCGAGACTTCTCGATCGCCATCGTCGTCTCTGGCTGGGCGACACCAAAGCCGCAGCGAAGGCCGGCGAGGCCGAATGCTTTGGAGGTCGTGCGGGCGACGAGCAAGCGTGGGTTCTGCACCGCCCAGGTTATCATCGTCTCTTCTGCGAAATCGGCGTATGCCTCGTCGAGAATGATCAAAGGTCCTTCGTCTCCGCGGTGCCTTAGCAGCTTTTCCACCCACTCTTCAGGAAGCAGCTCTCCAGTCGGGTTGTTCGGGCGGCACACGTAGACCAGGTCGGGATCGCCTTCCAAGAGCAGCCGAGGGTCCAGCGCGGCCGCTGACCACGGCAAGGCCTGGGCAGCGATACCGTTCATGCGCGCTAGCGGCTCGACCATGGAGAAAGTCGGACTCGCGTAGCGCACCGTGGCGTCCTTTCCGAACGCGGCGCGGAAGGCCGAATCAAGAACGTCGTCGGAGCCAGCGCCTGTGGTGACACAGTCCACCGGCACTTCGAATCGCTGAGACACGGCTGAGCGCAGACGGTCGGCGTAAAGGTCGGGGTAGCGGGCCAGGTCGTCGGTGGCGGCGGCCTGAATTCGTGCGAGCGCGGCTGGGTGCGTTCCCCACAGGTTGGTATTGTCGCTCAGGTCGACATCGACCGGGCGTCGGTCCGGCGCATACAGGGCTAGACCTGTATAGTCGGCGCGAGGGAAGGGGCTCATGTCGCTGACCTCGCTAGAGCTGCAGCCGCGTGCGCCGGCAGCCGTTCCGACCTGGCGAGCGTCGCGACGTCTTCCGCCATTGCCGCCGCTCCCTCCGACGTGACCTCTTGGATCGTGTACGAACGCAGGAATTGCTGTACGGAGAGGCCGGAGAAGCTGCGTGATCGGCCGTTCGTCGGCAGTACGTGGTTGGCACCCGTTAGGTAGTCCCCGAACGCCACTGAGGCATGGCCGCCGACGAAGGTGGTGCCCGCCGTACGGACCCGACGGGCGTCGTCCACGCCGCCGGCCGTCATGATCGAGAGGTGCTCAGGCGCGTAGCGTTGAGCGAAGTCAAAAGCATCAGTATCCGAGTTCGCCAGCAGGATCGCGCCGGCGCTCGCGAGTGCCTCCCGAGCGATCTCCGCGCGGGGGGCCTCGGCAAGCAGTCGGCCGAGTGCCTCACGACACTCACGGGCGGTGCGCTCCGATGTGGTCACCAGCACACACGCTGCGTCCGGGTCGTGTTCCGCTTGGGCCAGTAATTCGTGGGCTGCCCAGGTCGCGTTCGCCGAGTCGTCCGCAACCACCAGCACTTCGGAAGGGCCGGCCGGGCAATCGATCACGACGCGGCCCGCGACCTGCCGCTTCGCTTCGTCTACCCAGCGATTCCCCGGACCGACGATCCCGTCTACTGCTGGGATCGTTTCAGTCCCGAACGCCAGGGCCGCGATCGCTCCCGCTCCGCCGACGGTGAAGAGCCGGTCGGCACCAGCGATGGCACATGCGGCGATCACTTCGTCGGGTGGTACACCGTCTGGCCCGGGAGGGGAGCAAACGATGACCTCGCCCACGCCCGCAGCCCTGGCGGGCACGACGCCCATGAGTACGGAGCTGGGGTAGGCGGCGGTTCCTCCGGGCGCGTACACTCCGACCTTCTCGAGTGGCGTAACCGCGCGCGTGATACGCACGCCCGGTTCGACGTCGAAGACGAGCTCGCTCGGAACCTGGGCTGCGTGAAAGCGCCGAATGTTGTCAGCCGCCCGCAGAAGGGCCTGGCGGACCTCCGGTGGCAAGGCCTGGACTGCCGCGTCCCAACTGTCCCAAGGCACCTCAATTCCCGTGAGTTGGACTCCGTCGAAGCGCTTCGCCATCTCGACTAGCGCGGGGTCGCCCTGGTCCCGCACGTCGGCAATAAGGCGTCGTACGGTTCTCGATACGTCGGAGGCATCCCCTGGGTCGCGGTCGAACAACCGACTGAGTGCCGCAGGGGAGAGGCCATCGAGCCGCCCCTCCACGGAGAGCTCCAGAGCGCGCATCGCGTCGCCCATGGGTTCGTTTGCGGCGTCGCTCGTGGAGCCATTCACAGCATCGTTCGCGGTGTGGTTCACGGCATCAACCGCTCGATGCGCGTGACCAGGATCCCTTCCGCTCCCAGCGCTTTGAGGCGGGCAATCGACTGGTAGACTGCGTCAGCGTCCACGACTGCGTGTGCCGCCACCCAGGACCCCGAGTCGAGAACTTCGACGATGGTGGGGCCCGACAGTCCGGGTATGACCTGACGGACCTCCTCGAGCTTGGCTCGCGGCACGTTGGCCATCAAGTATCGCTTCTTCCGGGCTCGTAGAACCGACTCGACCGCCGTGGCGAGGTCCTGTATGGTGCCCTGCTTTGCTGGGTCCGTGAGCGATTCCTTTCGAGCGACTAGGCGGGCCGAAGAATCGAGGATGGTGTCGATCTCTCTCAGCCCGTTCACGCGTAACGTCGATCCGGTGGAGGTGATATCCACGATCACGTCTGCTATGCCCAAGTGAGGAGCGATCTCCGTCGAACCCGAGACGGGTGCGATTTCGATCGGGATGCCGAGCGCCTCGAAATAGCGAGACGCAATCCGTGGGAACGACGTAGCGACCCGTGTGCCCGCCGGCACGTCGCTCGCCCGGTTGGCGCTCGATTCGTCCCGTACTGCCACCACCATTCGACAACGGCCGAAGCCGAGATCGAGAATAGGCTCGACGTCCCGGCCACTTTCCTCTACGAGGTCGAGGCCGGTGACCCCGAGGTCGGCGGCACCGTCTGCGAGGTACTCAGGGATATCTGCGGCACGCACGAAGATCGCCTGAAAGTCATCGCCCAGGGACGCCACGAGCGCCCGGTCCGCTCTGAAGTCCGGTTTGAGACCGGCTTGCTCGAAGAGCTGGAGGGAGCGCTCAGCGAGGCGTCCCTTGTTCGGCAAAGCGATGCGGATGCGTTGATCTATTCGTGGCACAGTCATGGCATATCTCCATAAAAAAACCGCGGTCCGTCCGAGACGGGCCGCGGTGGCTTGTTGCTTCCTGGATCTACGTCCTAGGTACGCACCAATCCTCCGCAGCCCGCAGGGGCGGCGTGATGATGATGCGCTGCGTGGATCATGTTTGGCATGGTTCAAAAAAACTGACCGGGGCCCGAGTGGGCGTCAAGACCTGTTCGGTCTGGACGTCGGTGATATCGTTCCGCATGAACGACCCCATCCGCATTCGCGGAGCTCGCCAGCATAACCTCAAGGACTTCGACCTGGATCTGCCCAGGCGACAGCTTACGGTGATCACCGGTCCGTCCGGGTCTGGTAAGAGCTCACTCGCTCTCGACACGTTGTTCGCCGAGGGCCAGCGCCGATATGTGGAGTCACTTTCTACCTACGCCAAGCAGTTTCTCGAGCGCATGGAGAAGCCGGACGTAGATTCCTTGGAGGGCATCTCGCCGGCGGTTGCGATCGAGCAAAAAAATCCGACCAAGTCGAGTCGATCCACCGTAGGCACTGCGACCGAGGTGTACGACTACCTGCGGCTACTCTGGTCGCGGGTCGGGCGCACGCACTGCCCCGAATGCGATCGCGAGGTCCGGCCCGACACCGTCACCGAAGCTGTCGACCGTGTCGTGGCTCTGCCCAAGGGCACACGGATACAGGTCACATTCCCGCTTCCGCGCAGCGGACAAGTCACCCATGAGCTCATGGTCTCGAACCTAAGCGCGATGGGATTCATGCGCCTACTTGCGGACGGCGTGCCGCTGGATATCTCGGGGGGCGATGCTGTCGATGCCGAGTCTCTCGGAGTGGACGTCAGCGCCGCCCGAGAGTTGCTCGTCGTCGTCGACCGACTCAAGGTCGAGAGCGGCGCATCGGACCGCCTCGCCGACTCGCTCGGCACGTGTTTCGTCGAGGGGGAGGGAGACTCGATCGTGGTGGTAATGGGGGAGGGGTCCGAGGACTGCCTGCTCTTCACGGAGCACTTCCGATGTCCAGATCACCCCGATGTCACGTTTCTGGAGCCGACCCCCCAACTATTCTCGTTCAACAGCCCGTACGGCACGTGCAAGTTATGCACCGGTTTCGGGGCCACGCTCGATTACGATCCTGAACTGGTCGTGCCCAACTCCAGCCGCTCGTTGGGCGACGGTGCCGTGGATCCTTGGTCGAAGCCTCGGTATCGCCGCGCGCGTGACCGGTTGAGGGATTTCGCGACGGACGAGAACGTCTCGTACTACTCACCCTGGGAGGAATTGCCGGAGAAGTTCAGGGAGGCGGTGCTCTACGGTACCAAGGGATTCAACGGTGTGATCCCGTTTCTCGTCTCGAAGGAGAACAAGCGGTACAAGCAGTACATGCGCGTCTTCTTGCGGCAGTACCAGAGTCCGAAGGACTGTCGTGAGTGTGGGGGTGCTCGTATCCGGCCAGAAGCGCTTCTGGTGCGCATCGGGGATCATACGATATCGCAGGTCTCGGACATGCCGCTCGAGCAGCTGAGCCCGTGGATCGACGCGCTCGAGCTTAGCGAAATGGAAGCACAAATCGCTGAGACCATCCTACGCGAGCTTCGCTCGCGAGTCGCATTCCTCGTGGAAGTTGGACTCGGCTACCTCACGCTCAGCCGACAGATGCGTACGCTGTCCGGTGGGGAAGCGCAGCGCATCAATCTTGCCAACTCGCTCGGCGCGGCCTTGGTGGACACGCTTTATGTGCTCGACGAGCCTACGATCGGGCTCCATCCCAAGGACACCGGATCGTTGCTCAGCATGCTTCAGAAACTTCGGGCGGCGGGCAACACCGTCATCGTGGTCGAGCACGACTCGCAGGCGATTCTCTCTGCGGACCACGTCGTCGAGCTCGGACCTGCCTCGGGAGAGCAGGGTGGGCAGGTGGTGTACGAAGGTGTCCCGGAAGATTTGCAGGCCGAGGACACCGCCACGGGACGGTATCTGTCCGGGCGTTCCTCCCTCGCGCTGCCCGACAAAGAGCGCCAGGTGGATGGCGCGTGCCTCAAGCTGCGGGGGGCACGGCTGCACAATCTGCGGGGCGTGGATGTAGATATTCCGCTCGGCACCCTCGCCGTGGTGACGGGAGTCTCGGGTTCCGGGAAATCCACCCTCGTACACGACGTGCTCTACCGTGCGGCAGAGCGCGAGTTCGGTGGTGAGACTTCGGCGAAGGAGCACCTCGGCGAGCCGGTGGGCGAGTATGAATCACTTGAGGGACTCAGCCACCTCGACGCGGTCGTACTGGTCGATCAGTCTCCCATTGGTAGGACCCCTCGCTCGAACCCGGTGACCTACATCAAGGCCTGGGATGAGGTCCGGAAGCTCTTCGCCACGCAGCCTACGGCAAGGCAGCGCGGTTACGGCCCTGGCCACTTCAGCTTCAACGTCTCCGGTGGTCGGTGCGAGCACTGCAAAGGCGCTGGCCAGGTCGAGATCGAGATGGTCTTCATGGCTGATGTTTTTGTGCCGTGCGAGGATTGCGGCGGCACCCGATACAGCCGGGAGGTCCTCGATGTGAAGGTGCGTGGCAAGCACATCTCAGATGTGCTCGAACTCACCGTCGACGAGGCGATTCGCTTTTTCATCCGTGAACGCAAGCTCGGCAAGACGTTGTGGCAGCTCCAGCAGGTTGGACTCGGCTACCTTCGTCTGGGCCAGGCGGCGACCACGCTCTCCGGTGGTGAGGCGCAGCGGCTGAAGATCGCACGCGAATTCGCCCGCGCGGTCGGCAAACAGGGGCGGAAGCTGTACATCCTCGACGAGCCAACGACTGGATTGTCCGGCGAAGATGTGAGCAAGCTGCTGTCCGTTCTTTATCGCCTGGTCGATGCTGGCAACACGGTGCTCGTTATCGAGCACAACCTCGACGTCATCAGGGTCGCCGATTGGGTGATCGACCTGGGCCCAGGTGCGGGTGCGAGCGGCGGTGAGGTCGTCGCCATGGGCCGGCCCGCGACTGTTGCGAGCGTGCCGGAAAGCGCTACCGGGAAGTATCTGGCCGAGGTGCTGAAGGCGTAGAGACCCAGCACCCCGGCTCAGCCGTACCGTCTAGAGCCCGGGCCCACCTCGACCGCGCCCACCGCGCCCACCGCGTGGTGGGGCCGTAAGCGCACGATACTGCTGCAGCGCTCCGACGACCTTGAACTTCACGACCATCTGACCGATTTCGGGCGTCGCCAGCGTCGGATCGCCTGTGACACCCGCGTCCTCCC
>Ga0114999_10007351_pt1 | contig 12514 bp, 13 predicted proteins | sample ArcticOcean_MG_C_3_FD_89820 | JGI IMG/M metagenome (GOLD analysis project Ga0114999, IMG submission 89820) | Marine microbial communities from western Arctic Ocean - ArcticOcean_MG_CB8_126 | ecosystem: Environmental > Aquatic > Marine > Oceanic | place: Arctic Ocean: Canada Basin | collected...
ACAGCGCTTCGGGAGGGGCGGTTTGGTCGTTCATGTCAGGATTGTGTGTCGGCGGGGACGCGGGGTCAATTCGCTGGCCGGTGCGCGGGGTCCATCAACTCCCCTTGAACATGATTGAATCATGCCCCATTTCCGCCTTAATTCATGTGTAATTGTTTAATTTCCTGCTCGCGGGGCTAAAAATGATCGTTTGGCTGACCACATTCGTATTTATCCTGCTCGCCGGCACTTTGGCGCGTGCCGACAATGCCGCCACTGTGGCGCGTGCCGACGGTATCGTGTCGGCGCCGGCGGCCGCGTTATCGGCGACCAAGGGGGGTGTGACGATCGTCGATGTCCGCTCACCCCGCGAATGGCGCCAGACCGGCGTGGCAACCGGCGCCAGGATGGTCGCCATTCACAATCCCAAAGGCATCAAGGCGTTTGTCGCCGCGATGACAAGCGCGGTCGGTGGCGACAAATCGAGACCGGTTGCGCTGATCTTCGCCGCGGGTGTGCGGTCGGCCCGGGCGGTCAGGATTCTCACCGCCGCCGGCTTCACGAAATTAAAGAATATCTCCGAAGGTATGCTTGGCCGCCCCGACGCGGGTCCCGGCTGGCTCAAGCGCGGCCTCCCTGTCACCCCTTGTCCGGAATGCTAATATGACCGTCATGACCGATGAAATTATGCCATCTTCCGCGCCGTCCCCGTCCGCCGATACGCGGGCAACGATTGCGCTGGTCGACGATGACCGCAACATCCTTGCATCCGTCTCGATGACGCTGGAGGCCGAAGGGTTCGAGGTCCGAACCTATGTCGATGGGGATTCGGCGATGCGCGGCCTGTCGGCCCGGCCCGTCGATCTCGCCATCCTCGATATCAAGATGCCGCGGATGGACGGGATGGAGTTGCTGAGCCGGTTGCGGCGACAATCGAACATGCCGGTCATCTTTCTGACGTCGAAGGACGATGAGGTGGATGAAATTCTGGGCCTGCGCATGGGCGCCGAAGACTATATCAAGAAGCCGTTTTCCCAGCGCCTGCTGATCGAGCGCATCAATACGCTGTTGCGCCGCCACGACCGTCTTGCCGAAGACGATGACGGGCACGAACCCGAACCGCCAATCATCCGTGGCAATCTCCGGCTCGATCTCGACCGATTCGGTTGTAATTGGCAAAACCGGCCGGTTGACCTTACGGTGACTGAATTCCTGATCCTGAAAGCGCTGGTGCAGCACCCCGGTCATGTAAAATCGCGCGACCAGCTGATGGACGCGGCTTATGGCGAGTCAATCTATGTCGACGATCGGACGATCGACAGTCACATCAAGCGTCTGCGCAAGAAGTTTCGCGCCAGCGATCCCGAATTTGCGGAAATCGAAACAATGTACGGCATCGGCTACCGCTATCGCGAGGCCTAGACGCGGCGCCAGCCCTCCGGAAACGGCGCAATGACCGGCCGGCTGTTCTCGCCGCTGACCCGGCGTATCCTCACCGTAAACGTTCTGCCGCTGGCGATTCTCGTGGCCGGCATACTCTATCTCGATGAGTATCGTGAAGGGCTGATCGAATCGGAACTCGCCGGGCTTGAGACCCAGGCCGAGATTTTTGCCGGTGCGCTGGGCGAGGGGGCGATCGGCACAAAGCCGACTGGCGCGCAGTTTATTCTGCCCGGCGTCGCACGTCCGATGCTGCGGCGGCTGACCGCGCCGACCCGAACCCGGGCACGGGTTCTGGACGCGGGCGGGGAGGAGATCGCTGACAGCCGGTTTCTTGCCGGTCAGGGCGGCGCCGTTCAGGTAGAAGCTCTGCCGCCGCCCGATACCGGCAATATCCCGACTTCGGTGCTGAACCGGTTGTATGACCTGTTCGTTGCGCTTCTGCCCCAAGGCGACGGCCCAGCGCTGTTTCCCGAATCGGTGCCGCTGCAGGCGATCGGGCTGGCGGCGGCTGCGCTTGACGCAAACATCCGGACGGCCCGCTGGTCGTTGCCGGATGGGGGCCTGCTGCTTGGCGCCGCCGCGCCGGTGCAACGTTTCAAACAGGTGCTCGGCGCGGTGATGCTGACCACCGGGGCTGACGACATCGATGCCGCGGTGCGGGCCGTGCGCTTCGATATCCTGAAGGTGTTTGCGGTTGTGCTGGGCCTGACGGTGCTGCTGTCGCTTTACCTGGCGGGCGCTATCGCCCGCCCGGTGCGGCGGCTTGCCGAAGCCGCGGACAATGTGCGCCGGGGCCACGCCCGGGCGGATGCGATCCCGGATTTTACGCGACGACGCGACGAGATCGGCGATCTTTCGGCGTCGCTGCGCGACATGACCGACGCATTGTGGCAGCGGATGGAAGCGAATGAGAGCTTCGCCGCGGATGTCGCGCATGAGATCAAGAACCCGCTGACATCGCTGCGCAGTGCGGTTGAAACGGTGGCGCGCGTTCGGGATCCGGAAAAGCAGGCTGCGTTGATGGAGATCATCCAGGATGACGTGCGGCGGCTCGACCGGCTGATCAGTGATATTTCGGATGCCTCCCGGCTCGATGTGGAGCTTGCGCGCGGCCAAATGGAAATCGTTGAACTTGGCCGCCTGCTGCCGGCACTGGTACAGGTTCACCAGACTGCCGCTACCGGTCAGGCAGAAGAGATAAGACGCGCAGCACTTGTCTTTCGGGGTGACGGCGACTGTACCGTCAGCGGAATCGAAGGACGTCTGGTGCAGGTTGTCCAGAACCTGATCAGCAATGCCCAGTCTTTCACGCCGCCCGACGGCAGGATCACGATATCGGTGCGCCGCGACCGCGCCGATATCTTCGTCCATGTGGACGACCAGGGTCCCGGCATACCGGTCGAAAGCCTGGATTCTATTTTCGAGCGGTTTTATTCCGAGCGCCCCGAAGGCGAGAGCTTCGGACGGCATTCCGGTCTCGGGCTCAGCATTTCCCGCCAGATCATCGTGGCCCATGGCGGGACCATCCATGCCGAGAACATCCATGGCGATACTGGCAAGATCCTCGGTGCACGCTTTGTCGTGCGCCTTCCGGTGGCGGCGTGACCGGCCGATCGGATCCGGCCGCGACAATGCACGCGTCCTGTGTCGCGTTTGGCGATACCGGAATCCTGCTGTGCGGACCGTCCGGCGCCGGCAAGTCGGATATAGCGCTGCGCCTGATCGAGGCTGGCGCCGTGCTGGTCGCAGATGATCGGGTGCTGCTGTCAGCCGAGAGGGGCGATCTGCACGCGGCCGCTCCGCCGGCGCTTGCCGGTCTGCTCGAAATTCGCGGCATTGGATTGGTGGAGCTGCCGTGTCTTTCGAGCGTCATTGTCCGGCTTGTCGGTGACATCGTTTATGCGGGCCCGGTCGAACGGTTGCCATCTCCGGCCTGGTCCGAGTATTTAGGGATCCGCATTCCCCAGGTCGCGGTTGCGCCGTTCGAACAGTCGGCGGTTGCGAAATTGCGCATCGCCGCTTATGACGCTGCCGGTCAGGCAGACCCGGCGACCGGTGCGCGCCGCCACGAAAAGGATGAGCCGACAAGATGACGGATACGCTGAACGCTGCAGAATTGACACAACCGGGAGATGATCCGGTTACCCCGGTCGTGGTCGTCACCGGCATGTCCGGAGCGGGGCGGTCGACGGCGCTCAAGGCGCTCGAGGATCTCGGATATGAAGCGGTCGACAATCTGCCGTTGTCGCTGCTGTCCAGCCTGCTGACGCCCGGCACCGCCGCCGCCCGCCCGCTTGCAATCGGGGTCGACGCGCGGACCCGCGATTTCGGGCCCGCGCCGTTTCTGGAAGAACTCGACGAGCTTATCCGCCATCGGAAATTCATAGTCCGCGTGCTCTTTCTCAACTGCGATTCCGAAGTGCTGCAGCGGCGGTTTTCAGAAACCCGGCGCCGGCATCCGGTGACCCCCGACCGACGCGTTACCGACGGCATCAAGCGCGAACGTGCCATGCTGGAGCCCCTGCGCGACCGCGCCGATGAGGTGATCGACACCACCGACATGGCGATCGGCGATCTGAAACGCCTGCTGGATTCGAACTATGCGCTCGAGCGTTCTCCGGGGCTTGCCGTCTTCGTCACCTCCTTCGCCTATCGCCTCGGACTGCCGCATGAAGCCGATCTGGTGTTCGATGTCCGGTTTCTGAAAAACCCGCATTACGTCGAGAATTTGCGTCCGCTGACCGGCCTCGATAAACCGGTCGGCGATTTCATCGAGGCCGATCCCGACCTTGAAACCTATTTTTCGAACCTCACCACGTTTCTCGAACCGTTGCTGCCCCGGTTTGACGCGGAGGGAAAAAGTTACCTGACGGTCGCCGTCGGCTGCACCGGCGGCAAACACCGGTCGGTTTATCTGGCAGAGCGGCTCGGCGCCTGGCTGGAGACGAAGGGTGAGCGGGTCAGCGTGAATCATCGCGACCTGAAACCGGATGGTTAACGCACGCACCGCCGGTTGCGCGTCAAATCGTAAAGCCGCCGGCGCGGCTAACAGGATAGGCTCATGATCGGACTGGTAATCGTTACCCATGGCAGGCTTGCCGTTGAATTCGTGTCGGCGCTCGAGCACGTCGTCGGCCCGCAGAAACTGATCGAAACGGTTTGCATCGGCCCCGACGACAATATGGAAAGCCGCCGCCAGGACATTGTCGACGCGGTCGGCAAGGTCGAAACTGGCGGTGGTGTCATCGTGCTGACCGACATGTTTGGCGGCACCCCGTCGAATTTGGCGATCTCGATTCTGGAGGAAGCCAACATCGAGGTCATTGCCGGGGTCAATTTGCCATTGCTGGTAAAGCTTGCCGAAGTGCGCAAGACATCCGACATGGCGAAGGCGGTTGCAGACGCGCGGGACGCCGGCCGTAAATACATCAAGCTTGCGTCGAATTTGCTCGAAGACCCGGCGACCTGAGCGGTATCTCCGGAGATGCCCGAGCGTAGCGTGATCATTGTCAACGAACGCGGTCTGCACGCCCGCGCCGCCGCAAAATTCACCGCGCTCGCCGAGGCGTTCGACGCCGACATCACTGTCTCGAACGGGCGGGAAGCCGTAACCGGGCGGTCGATCATGGGACTGTTGCTGCTTGCCGCGGCAAAGGGCACGGCGATCACGGTCAGCGCCGGCGGCGCCGATGCAGACGCAGCACTTGCGGTGTTGTGCGGTCTGGTCGAGGACGGGTTCGGCGAAGATAAAACATAAGCCGCCAGACGGTGGCTACCGGAAAACCGGCTTGCCGTTTGCGCGCGGCCGGTGCCGCGTAAGCCATGGCCCAGTTACGAATTTCAGACGGTGGTTTCTTCCCGCGTCTCCTGATGCCAGATCAGCAGGCGGCGGCGGATGAATTCCATCGTTCTGATGACGCAAAATCCGACGATGCCGATCTCCACGATTCCGGCGAAAACGCCAGGCGAATCGACATATCGGGCGCTGCGCAGCATCGAATCCCCGAGGCCCTGACCGCCCATGATCATTTCGGTGATCAGAACCACGATCAGGCATATCGGCATCGCTATCTGCAACCCGGTCAATATTTGCGGCAACGCCGCCGGGAGGATGATCTCGCTCAGTATCTGCCGCCGGCTGGCGCCGAGGCTCTGTGCCGACCAGATAAGTTCTTTGTCGATCGACTGCGTCGCCGCCCAGGTCGTGATGATGATCTGGAACGAGGCGGAAAAGGCGACCATCAGGATCTTCGACAAATCGAACAGCCCGAACCACAGCATGAAGATCGGCAGCAGGGCGATTTTCGGCATCGGCAGGCCGATCGATATCAGGGGATCGAAGAACCAGCGGATCGGGCGTATCCGGGATATCAGGATGCCGAGCGTCACGCCGCCGACGGTGGCAAGGACAAAGGCGACAAGCGTTCGATACAGCGTGATCGCGATATCCGTCGGCAACTGGCCGGAGGCGAAATCGGTCGCAATCCGGGTCACGACGACTGAAAGCGCAGGCAGAAGAAACGCAATCACGAGTTCGAACTGTGCAGCCAGTTCCCAGGCGATCAACAGCAGAGCGATGGTGAGATAGGGTCCGACCGTATCGAAAGTGCGGCGCGCGCCTGCGGCGGCCCGTTCGCCCGTCGACAGGCTGCGCGAGGTATTAAGAGCACCCGCCACCGGTCTATTCCCGCCACACGAGGATGCGCCGCGTCAGCGCGACATAGCCACGGTCGGCAAAAAAACCGACGGTCGATATCGTGACCACGCCGGCGAACATACCGGCATAATCGCCGCCTTCGCCGAGCAGGTCGATCAGATAGCCGATCCCGTTATTTGCGATGATCAGTTCGCCCGCGACCAGCAGGATGAAAGCCAGCGCCAGGGCGACGCGGATACCGCTCAGGATTTCTGGCAGCGCCGCCGGGACGACGACTTCCCACAGCACCTCGCGTTCGTTCGCGCCCATGCTGCGGGCCGACCACAGCAGGATCTGGTCGACGCCCCGCGCCGCGTTGAAGGAACTCAACACCACCGGCAGCAGGCAGCCGATGAAAATCAACGAGATCTTCGAATTGTCGCCGAGCCCGATCCACATGATGGTGAGCGGGATCAGGGCCGATTTCGGCATCGGATACAGGCATCGCAGCAGCGGATTGATGAGGATGTGGACCGGCCGGTACCACGCCATCAGGATGCCGGCCAGACTGCCGACGATGACCGCGCAGGCGAAACCCGTGGCACCGCGGTAAAGCGATTGCCCGGTGTGTTCCCACAGCCCTTCTTCGGTCAGACGGCTGAAGGCGACGACGACATCGCTGAACGGCGGCAGCGCGTATTCGGACACCAGGCCGAGCCGCGCGATACTTTCCCAGACCGCCGCCAGGATCAGCAGCGGCGTAAAGCGCCACAGAATCCGGACTATCGGCACCGCCCTAGGCGCCTTGTCCGGCGGCCATGATCGCCTCTTCGCGTACCAGGTCCCAGATATGGTCGACCTTGTCGAGAAATTCGCGGGATTTGGCTATTTCGGCGTTCATGCCGCCGTCGAAGCGGGTGTCGATAATTGCTTTGACGCGGCCGGGCCGCGCCGTCATCACCGCGACCCTGTCGGCAAGCAAAACCGCTTCGCGGACGTCATGGGTTACGAACACAACGGTCATCGGCGACCGCCCCCAGATTGCGAGCAGCTCTTCCTGCATCAGGCTCCGGGTTTGCGCGTCGAGCGCGCCAAACGGCTCGTCCATCAGCAGCGTGCCGGGATTGACCGCAAGTGTGCGGGCGATCGCGACGCGCTGTTTCATGCCGCCCGAAAGCTGCGACGGGTAACTGTCCTCAAAGCCGGATAGATGGACCAGGTCTATAAAATGCTGTGCAATCCGTTCGCGCTCGGTCCTGGCAAGCCCCTGCTTTTCGAGCCCGTAGAGGATGTTGTTCCGAACCGTCTTCCACGGAAATAATGCGAAATGCTGGAATACGATACCCCGATCCGGGCCGGGCCCGGTAACGCTGCGCCCGTTGACGCCGATGAGCCCCTGCTGCAGCGGCATGAAGCCGCCGAGCAGATACAGCAAGGTCGACTTGCCGCAGCCTGACGGGCCGAGGATCGCGACAAACTCCCGGTCGCCGATCGTCAGGTCGATATTGTCCAGTGCCAGGACCGGCCGACCCCGTGCCGGGCGGTACTCGTGACAGACGCCTTCGATTGTTATGCCGGCGTCTTTTACGTTATCGGAGGAGCCGCCGTCAGGCGCCGCGGCAGGCGGATCGATTTCCGCCTGCCGGGTGTCTTGGGGAAGCGTCATTTGCCGATGCGTGCAGCCGCTTCTTTCACAATCGACAAATCGACATGCTTCTTCACCTCTATGCCTTCTTTGAGAATGCCGAGGCGGACAAGATCGTCGACGTTCTTCTGCATCCGGCCGACGTTAACGAGAGCGTTTGGCTCGCGGTAGTTGTCTTTGTTGGTGAACGCCCAGGACGCATAGTTTTTTGCCGGTCGCTTGGTGACTTTGGCCACCGTCGCGAGGACCTGTTCGCGGTTCTTCGGGTCGTACAGCCACGTGCGGAAGCGGATATTGTCTTCGAGAAAATCGACCAGCGCGGCCCGGTTTTTCGCAATCCAGTCGGCGCGGCCGATCCACTGCAGGGTCTCGGTCGCCCCCAGCGCCTCGCGCATGTTGAACATCTTGATCACGCCGCCCTTCTTTTTGGCGATCAGGTTGAACGGCGTGAGCAGCGGTGCCAGATCGACGCGTTTGGATGTCAGCGCCGGCAGCATTGCCGGGAAGCGGACCTCGACGATCTGGTAATCGGTGCCGGGTTTCCAGCCGAGGCGGCCGAACTGGGCCTGAACCGCCGCGTCGATCGTGCTGCCGAGCGCATTGACAGCAATGACCTTGCCCTTGAGGTCTTCAAGTTTCGTGATTTCACCTTTGCGGGCGTAGAATTCCGTCGCGCCGTATCCTTTGACGCCGCCGGACATCACCTGGGCGATCACCTTGAGATCGAGCTTGGCCCGTTTCACGCCCCGGACGAGCGCTTGAATGCTCATTCCGCCAAGATCGAGTTCGTTGGCGGCGATGCCCTGCAAAGCCGGGCCGCTGCCGCGCATCCGTATCGGCTCGACGACGTAGCTTTTGCCGTAATGTTTGTAAATTTCCTTCGGCGCCTGCGTGATCAGCGGTGTGATATGGGCCGGGGCGACCGACCACTGGATGCGGATTTTCAACGGTTCGGCTGACGCGCCCGCCGACAGGGCCACAGCCGCAATACCGGCGGCAAGCGATACAAGATTTCTCGTGATTTTCATTTTGTTTCCTCCAGGTTGCTGATGGCTCGCGCGGTTGTTGCCGACGCTTCACGCCATGGTCGATTTGGTTCCGGGACGTTTCCCGGTTTCGATGCGGTTTGCCGCGGGCTGCCTTAAAGCGTTCCCTCGCGGATCATTTCACGGACTTTCTCGCGGTCCATCAGGACTGAATCAGGCGTGCCAGCCTCGTATAGCGCCACCATTTTGTCGGCGTCGAAATTACCTTCCGACATCTCGCCGAAATCCTCCGTGAACTGGTAGAAACGCTTGTAGTCCTGCGTGTCCAGCGCCGAGAAATTGTCCAGCATTGTCTCGACCTCGTTGCCGTCGGGGTCGCGGTAATAGAACGACGTCGAATTACCGTGGTTCACGGTCCAGTGCGGCGGTGGATGCCCGGCGGCTTTGAGCGTCTTGTATATAAAGATCAGCTCGCCGAGGCTCGAATAGGCAAAGGCAATATGGGACAACCCGACCGGTCGGTTCGGTTTTGAGCCCCAGCCCGGTTGCTTTATCACCACCACCCGGTGATCGTGATCGTCATAGGTGATGAAGGTCAGCTTCATCTTGCCTTCGTGATTGTTTACGTTGGTGATCTCGCCGTTAAAGATCATCTGGTAGAAATCGACCATCGCATCGTAGTTTTCGTCCGAAAAAATATGGACGTGGTGCATTTCGCGCGGCGACGGCATTTTCGTTACCGTCCCCGGCGCATCCATACGATGCGGTGCTATGGGTTTGATTTCAAACGTGTCGGATGCCTTTGTCGCCATGGCTTGGCTCCTCGCCTTTGTATGTGGGGCGTATTCTGGCACGCCACCATCTGGAATGTCCATTCTCGACCGGGGCCACAAACCTTGATTTTTCCGCTGGCCGCCTGTTATACCCCCCCCCAGATCCAACCTGCAGTTCGCCAAACAATTGTGGGACGCACGTTGGGACGGAATTGCCCGCATATTTTAATTCTTGAGACTGGAGCCTGCTGATGAGCGCCGATACCGATTACAAAGTTGCCGATATGTCCTTGGCCGATTGGGGCCGCAAGGAAATTGCGATTGCCGAGACCGAAATGCCCGGTCTGATGGCGCTGCGCGAAGAATTCGGCGCTAAACAGCCACTGAAAGACGCGCGCATCGTTGGGTGCCTGCACATGACGATCCAGACGGCGGTGCTGATCGAAACCCTGACCGCGCTGGGCGCCAGTGTTCGGTGGAGTTCGTGCAATATTTTCTCGACCCAGGACCAGGCTGCGGCCGCGGTTGCGGCGATGGGCACACCGGTATTCGCCTGGAAGGGTGAGACGGACGAAGAATTCTGGTGGTGCATCGAGCAGACGATTACCGGTCCCGACGGATGGACGCCGAACCTGATCCTCGACGATGGCGGCGACCTAACCCAGATCATGCACGAAAAATATCCCGAGATGCTGAAAGACATCAAAGGCCTGTCGGAGGAAACGACGACCGGTGTGCATCGCCTGTATGATATGCAGAAAAAGGGCGAATTGCTGGTTCCCGCGATCAACGTCAACGATTCGGTCACCAAATCCAAATTCGACAATCTTTATGGCTGCCGAGAAAGCCTTGTAGACGGCATCAAGCGGGCGACCGACGTGATGGTCGCCGGCAAGATCGGCGTCGTCGCCGGCTATGGCGATGTTGGCAAGGGTTCCGCCGCCAGTCTCCGCAACCAGGGCGCGCGCGTTCTGATCACCGAGATCGATCCGATCTGCGCGCTGCAGGCGGCGATGGAAGGCTATGAAGTAGTGACCATGGAAGAAGCCGCGTCCATCGGCGATATTTTTGTCACCACGACCGGCAATGTCGACGTGATCACGCTCGATCATATGCGGGACATGAAGGACCGCGCGATCGTTTGTAATATCGGCCATTTCGACAGCGAAATTCAGATCGGGGCGCTGCGCAACTACAAGTGGGACAATATCAAACCGCAGGTCGACGAGGTCCAATTCCCCGACGGCAAGAAACTGATCGTTCTCGCCGAAGGCCGGTTGGTAAACCTCGGCTGTGCCACGGGACATCCGAGCTTCGTGATGAGCGCGTCGTTTACCAACCAGGTAATGGCGCAGCTGGAACTCTGGGATCACAGCGACAATTACAAAAACGAAGTCTACGTGCTGCCCAAGCATCTTGATGAAAAAGTAGCTTTGCTCCATCTCGCAAAGCTCGGCGTCAAGCTGACGACGTTGACGACGGAGCAGGCGGACTATCTCGGTCTCGATGCCGCAGGGCCTTACAAGCCGGATCATTACAGGTATTAATGTCGCGTTAACCATTTCGGGATCAATTATCAGGTCCCGTTAACGGACAGACCGGCTGAACAGGCTCGGAGAAAGATGCGTCCGACGCCCATGTCGTATTTGTCACGGCCCGAGCTGCCGCTCGGCGCAGCTTTGTTGCTGTGCGCGCCGGCACCTGCCCGCGCCGCGGGCGGCATTATATTTTCGGGGCAACGGTCGGCGCCGGAATCGCGGTACTTGTCGCGCTCTGTCTTTTGCTGGCGACCGTCCATTACCGGCGGCGGTTCACTGCAGCCGAGGCCCGGGCGGCCGATCTCGAAATCCAGTTCGAACGCGAACGATCGCTTCTCGACACGTCGCCCGAGGCCATTGTTTGTTGGGACACGGCGTCCGGCGACCAAAAGCTGTCTGCCGCCGCTGCGCGCATGATCGGATGTGCCGTCACCGATTCCGTGGATGCGGAAAAGATTGCCGCGCTGGCCACCGGAGATAGTCAGGCAGCCGTCCAGACAGCTGTGACCGACCTGATTGACGCCGGCAAGATCTTCGATGAAATCGTTCCCGGATCCCGGATCCCGGATCCGGGATCCGGGATGCGGCGCTATGCGCTTTGCGGCCGGGTGATAGACCAGGGCGCCCAGGGTCATCTTGCGGTTCTGTGGCTGCGTGACGATACAATAGCTGCCACCGAAACCGCGGCCGCCATTCGGATCGGCGACGGTTTCCGTAAATTGCTGGACTCGTTTCCGTTTCCGGTGTGGCGCCGGCGCCGCGAACTTACCTTCGACTACGTCAACCCGGCCTATCTGGACGCTGTCGAAGCCGAGCCGGAAGCCCGCCCCGACGACGCTCCCGAACTCTCGGCCGGCGCGACCGGCAACAGCGGACGTGCCCTGGCTTCGCGGGCGGCGGAAACCCGCAATCCGCAGACCGAGGCTCATCATATTGTCGCGGCCGGGGCAGGCCGCCTGATGGAGCTGACCGAAGCGCCTGTCGGCGGCGACGGGGCGATCGGCGGATTTGCCATTGACCGCACCGAGGTCGAGGAGATCAAGACCGAGCTTGCCCGCCATATCGAGAATCATGAGCAGGTCCTGCATAATCTGGGGACGGCAATTGCGATCTACGGCGCCGATCGCCGGCTTGAATTTTTCAACACCGCCTATGTGAGGCTGTGGGAAATCGACGAGGCGCTTCTGAGCGGCCGGCCCACATTGGGCGAAGTTATCGAAAGCCTCCGGGAAGCCCGGAAACTTCCCGAACAGGCAAATTTCCCCGAGTTCAAGGCGAGCCGGAACGCGGTGTTCACGTCGCTGATCGATCCGCTCGACGAGCTCGTCCATCTGCCCGAAGGCAAGACGCTGCGGTCTGTCGCCGCGCCACATCCGATCGGCGGGCTGCTGATAACGTGGGAAGACGTGACGGCGTCGCTGGCGTTGGAAAGATCCTACAACACGCTTATAGCGGTGCAGAAAGAAACGCTGGAAACGGCGGACCGGCTGAAATCGAAATTCATCGCCAACGTG
>Ga0114999_10007354_pt1 | contig 12511 bp, 10 predicted proteins | sample ArcticOcean_MG_C_3_FD_89820 | JGI IMG/M metagenome (GOLD analysis project Ga0114999, IMG submission 89820) | Marine microbial communities from western Arctic Ocean - ArcticOcean_MG_CB8_126 | ecosystem: Environmental > Aquatic > Marine > Oceanic | place: Arctic Ocean: Canada Basin | collected...
ACATTATCTTCGAAGAACAGTTGATTTAATTCCGCGCGGATCGTGAGATCGTCTACCGCATCACCAACCGAGCGTTCCTGAACAACGGCAACGCCGCCCGTGGTCGCGGCGCCAACCAGTAGCCCTCCGCCGCCACAACCGCTGAGTGCTAGCGCACCTATGAGGAATAGGGCGGGCACAAGCATTTGCGGTCGCACGCGCCAGGTTGATGAAAACATTTTGCGAATGGGTCTATCTAGTCTCAGCGTCATTGGAACCCCCTTAAATGGTATTGGGTTGGGTATTGGATATTTCAATCGGTTTCAGGGCGCCACGCATCCGTCACATGTTTTGGCCACTGCCGAGGTATCGCCGTCATGACGTCGAATCGAAAGTCTAGATTGCGCCATTTCGGATGTTGGGACAAGAAGGCAGCCGCCGCGCGCTCAATCCGGTGCTGTTAATGCGGCGTGACCGCTTCGAGCGCTTCCATCAAGCTATGCCGCGCTTTGACCTCAATCGCCGCCACAATTTTTTCGCGCTTGGCGAGCAAGTCGATCTCACCGACCGGCGTGCGGTAGCGGCGCGCGAGAATGCGCCAGCCTTTGAGGTGTAACAGTAATGCGCATCAGCGCTTGGCGGCGTGGCCACGCTGATAGGCGTGCTGCCGCTCATTCATGTTTATCGCCGCTCAGAAGCAACGCCCTTGTATAGAGATCACGCCGTGCCAGGCCGCTTTCGGCAGCGAGCTGGGATGCGGCGTCGCGCACACTGGCGGATTGCAGCAATTCCGTCAGGCGGGCATCGAGAAATTCATCTGTGAGTTCCGGTGGCGCGGCAGGTGGCCCGACAACAATAACGATTTCGCCCTTTGGTGCGCTGATATCAGCGTAATGGGCGGCGAGGTCGGCAAGATCACCGCGCACCACCTCCTCATGCAGCTTGGTCATCTCACGTGCCACCGCAATATCGCGCACGCCGAGCATTTCGGTCATGTCAGCCAAGCTGGCGGCGAGCCGGCGGGGTGATTCGAAGATAATCAAGGTCGCGTTGATGGCCGCCAATTCTCCTAGCGCCTTGCGCCGGGCGCCTGATTTGGGTGGCAGAAAGCCAGCATACATGAATCTGTCGCTCGGCAGGCCGGAGAGAGTCAAAGCCATTAGCGCCGCACTTGGGCCGGGCAGAGCGGTCACATAGATGCCGGAGGCGATCACTTTGCGCACCAGCTTATAGCCGGGGTCCGAGATCAGCGGCGTTCCAGCATCTGAGACCAGCGCCAGGGTTTCGCCGTGCGTAAGGCGCGCCATAATCGCCGGGCGCATATGCTCGGCATTATGTTCATGATAAGGCAACAGGCGGGCATTGATGCCGTGGCGTTCTAACAGTTTGCCGGTATGGCGCGTGTCTTCGCAGGCAATGCGGTCTACACCGGCGAGTGTATCAAGCGCCCGCAGTGAAATATCATCCATATTGCCGATTGGCGTGGAGACGATGTAGAGCCCGGGCCGGAGTTTCGATGTTGGTTTACTTCGCATGGCCGCCTCAATTAGGCTGCTGCCGGTAAAGGCAATTGTGGAACGGGAGACTGAACCAGTGGGGAATCATGTGCGTCATATAGCTCTTCTGATCGCCCTGTTGGTTGTGATCGCCGCGTGTGGGGCACCGAGTTTACCCCCACGTCCCGCTGAGGACAAAACCCCCTCTACGCAGGCGCAATCGATAAACACCTCGGAAAGCGCTATCGAGCAACCCGCGCCGGTAAAAATCGGCCCTGAGGATGGTGCTGAAACGGATACCCTCAGCGCATCTGAGGCGGATGTTGCCAATGCCAGTGAAAAAATTGCGCTGGCCGAGCTAAAAGAGGCAGTTAAGGCTGAAATAGAGCAGGCGCCGCCGAGCGAGACGGCTCCGATCAAGGTTGGGCTATTGTTACCCCTCACCGGTCATCTGTCGCGTGAGGGCGCCGCACTGCTCGATGCCGCACAATTGGCGCTGTTTGATGTTGCCGATACGCGTTTTATTTTGGAGCCGCGCGATACCGGCGGCACCGCCGCTGGCGCGCTGCGTGCGGCGGAAGATCTATTATCCGATGGCGCGTCCCTTCTGCTCGGGCCGTTGCTGAGCGAAGAGGTGCGCGCGGTGACGCCCACGGCGCGTGTTGGCGGGGTGAATGTGGTTGCCGTGTCCACCGATACAGAAGTGGCGGGAGACGGCGTCTATCTATTAGGCCATACCTCGCGCCAGCAGATCGAACGGCTGGTCGGCTTTGCTGTTGAGAACGGTCTCCGGCGGTTTGCTGTGTTGGCGCCGCGCTCGCTTTATGGCCAGGCGGTGGCGAGCCAGACGCGGGTCGCGGTTGAGGCCGTGGGCGGTGAATTTTCCCGAGTGGCATTTTATGCCCCGGACCTTTCTGACGCTGATGAGGTGGTGCGCGGCTTGGCCAATTATGATCAGCGTCGTGGTCAATTGAAAGCGGAGCGCGCAGCGCTTGCTGGGCGCGATGATGAAATATCCCAGCGTGCGCTGCGCCGCCTCGAAGGCCTCGACACGCTTGGCGAGGTGCCCTTTGATGCCTTGCTTCTGCCCGACGGCGGTGAGAGCCTCAACCGGGTTGTGCCGTTGCTGCCCTATTATGATATCGATCCGGCCAAGGTGCGCTTTCTGGGAACCGGCCTTTGGGACAATCTGGAAACCCTCGGTGAGCCGACGCTTGTGGGCGGCTGGTATGTAGGCCCGCCGCCGGAAGCGCGCGTCGGATTTGTTGGTCGTTTCGAGGCGGTTTATGGCTACACGCCGCACCGCATTGCCACTCTGGCCTATGACGCGACGGCGTTGGCGGCGGCGTTGGCGCGGCGCGGCGAGGGCGAGATATTTGATGCTGCGGCGCTCAGTAGTCCGCGCGGTTTTCTTGGCGCCGGCGGCATATTCCGCTTTTCGGCAGATGGCTTACCGGAGCGCGGTTTGGCGGTGTTGGAAATTGTCGGGCGGGCCGAAATCAAAGTGGTCAGTCCGCCGCCGGTTCGCTTTGGTGCACCGCGCACAGAATAAAATTATCAGGCAAGCAGCTCCGCCAACACGCTGTCGAGTACGGCTCGGCCCCTGGCTGTTGCCCATAAGTGCTGGCCGTCCTGCCTGAGAAAACCGCCGTCACTTAAGCGCTGTATCGCACCCGGTCGCACCGCTTGTTCAAGGCTCCGGCCAGCGCGTTCATGGAAGCGCGCCACATCCACGCCTTCCTGTAGGCGCAAGCCCATCATCAACATTTCATCAGCGCGTTCGCCTGCCTCCAGTGCGCGCACTTCGGCACTGCCATGGCCTTTTTCTTCGACCGCCTGCAACCAGGTCTCGGGCTTAGCGTGTTGGCGCAAGGCGCACGCTTCATTCGCGGCATTGGTGAGCCGACCATGCGCGCCGGGGCCAATGCCGACATAATCGGCGTAGCGCCAATAGGCCAGATTGTGCCGACAGGCTTCGCCCGGCAGCGCATAATTAGAAATCTCATAGGCGAGATAACCGGCTGCCGCGGTAAGCTCATTGGTGACGTCGAACAGATCGCCAGCCAATGTTTCGCCGGGCGGGATTATTTCACCATCGCGGTGGCGGCTGTAAAACGGCGTGCCCTTTTCGATCGTGAGCTGATACAGCGAAAGATGGCCGCCCGCCATATCAAGCGCAGCGCTCAGCTCGTTTCGCCAGGCGTTGGAATCCTGCTCCGGGCGGGCATAGATCAGGTCGAAGGAAAAGCGCGAAAAATTACGACGCGCCAGATCAAGGGCTTCACGTGCCTCGGCGGCGTCATGTTGACGGCCAAGAAAACGCAGCGCCGCATCATCGAGTGCCTGGATACCAAGCGATAGCCGATTAACACCGGCCTCGGCAAAGGCGGCAAAGCGCCCGGCCTCAACGGAGGTCGGATTGGCTTCGAGGGTAATTTCCAGATCGTCGGCAAGCGCCCATTTCTCGCCGACCCGATCGATGATGGTCGCTACTGTTTCCGGCGCCATGAGCGATGGTGTGCCGCCGCCGAAAAAAATACTGCCGACGGTTCGCCCCCGCGCCTGTGCCGCCCAATAATCTATCTCAGCAGAAAGTGCGCGCTGCCACCGCGAATGGTCAACTATTTCGCGGACGTGGGAATTGAAATCGCAATAGGGGCATTTGGAGAGGCAAAACGGCCAATGGATATAAACCGCTAAAGCGTCGGCAGGGGTCGTCAAAGCATCGGACAGCGTATCAGTCATCACCTGAAAAACAGGCGGCGACGAGTTTTTCGAAGGCGCGGGTACGATGACTGAGCGCGTCTTTTTCGCTCGCCAGTATTTCGCCGAAAGTTATCTGGTGGCCGCTTGGGACGAAGATCGGATCGTAGCCGAAACCGTTGTTACCGCGCGGCGGAAAGGACAATGTGCCATGCACCTTGCCCTCAAAATTTTCCACATGGCCGTCCGGCCAACACAGGCAAAGGGCGGAGATGAAATAGGCCTCCGCGCCCTCCGCCGGTGTATCGCTTTTCTCGAGTGCTTCTTTCACCAAATTCATGGCAATGGTAAAATCCCGCGTCTCGCCGGCCCAGCGGGCCGAATAGATTCCCGGATCGCCATCCAGTGCTTTGACCACCAGGCCCGAATCATCGGCGAAGGCCGGCAGAGTGGCGCCACTTGCCGAGGCGCGCGCTTTCAGTTCGGCATTGGCGCGAAAGGTTGTTCCGGTCTCTTCAGGCTCTGCCAGGCCAAGCGCTTCGGCGGTTTGTACCGCGACGCCGAACGGCGCCATCAACGCAATCATCTCCCGCACCTTGCCGGCATTGTGGCTGGCGATAACCAGTTGATCCTCGCTGAATTTGCGCGCCATGTTCTCGTCTGCTTTGCTTAGCTGGCGATGCCGAGGGCTTCGCGCTGCAGTGTGGCCAATTCCTCAATGCCGCTTTTCGCCAACGCCATCAGCTTGAGAAATTCATCCTCGCTGAAAGGCTTGCCTTCCGCCGTGCCTTGAATTTCGACGATGCCGCCGGCGCCGGTGAGGACAAAATTGGCGTCCGTGTCGGCGACGCTGTCTTCATCATAATCGAGATCAAGCACAGGCGTGTCCTTATAGATGCCGCAACTCACGGCGGCGATTTGATCGGTGAGCGGCATCTTTTCGATTTCACCAGCTTTAACCAGGCCGTCAAAGGCTTGGTAAAGCGCCATGTAGGCGCCGGTGATCGACGCGGTGCGGGTGCCGCCATCGGCCTGCAACACATCGCAATCCAGCGTTACCTGGCGCTCGCCAAACCCCGTTAAATTAGTGACCGCACGGAGCGAACGGCCGATCAAACGTTGAATTTCATGCGTCCGTCCGCCTTGCTTGCCGCGCGCGGCCTCACGCCCGGAGCGCGACCCGGTGGAGCGCGGCAGCATGCCATATTCCGCCGTCACCCAGCCGCGGCCGGAATTGCGCAGGAAGGGCGGCACGCGGGTCTCGACGCTCGCAGTGCACAAGACGTGAGTATCGCCGAACTTGATCAGGCAGGAGCCCTCGGCATGTTTACTCAAACCCGGTTGCATTGAAATGGCTCGCAATTCGTCGAGCTGTCTGCCGGAAGGACGCATAATATTTCTCCAATGGATGTGAATTTCTCGGAACCTAACCGAGCGCCCACTCCGCGTCCACTCTGTGTCTACTCTGCGTCTCCTGGCGGCCCGGCCACCCGTTGACGCTGCTCGGGACGCTCACTACATTCAAGGGCGTGTGTACGAATAATTTCAATATTTTGAGCATTTTATTGTGCTGTATGAATTAAACGGACGATCCCAGGAAGTTTTACGGCGGCTGGTGGAGGAATTCATGCAGACCGGTCAGCCGGTGGGTTCGCGCACTCTGTCGCGGCGGCTGGAGAGTCCGCTATCGCCGGCGACGATCCGCAATGTGATGGCCGATCTGGAAAATTCCGGCCTATTGTTCTCGCCGCACACCTCAGCCGGGCGTCTGCCGACCCAGCTCGGATTGCGTCTGTTCGTCGATGGCCTGCTCGAGGTTGGCAATTTGACGGATCAGGAGCGCTCCAGTATCGAAGGGCCGTGCAATGCTTCTGGCCGCACCGTGGAAGAAATGCTGAGTGAGGCGACGGAAGCGCTCTCCGGCCTCTCACGCTGCGCCGGCCTGGTGCTGGCGCCGACCGCCGATATGCCGTTTAAACAGGTTGAATTTGCCTCATTGGGCTCGGGCGAAGCACTCGCCATTATGGTGACTGAGAGCGGCGTGGTGGAAAATCGGGTGATCAATTTGCCGCCGGGTATGCCGCAATCGGCGCTCAGCGAAGCGGCTAACTATTTAAATGCCCGCCTCTCGGGGCGCACCCTTGAAGAAGCGCGAGACGCCATTGCGTTGGAATTGGCCGAGCACCGCGCCCAATTGGACGAGCTATCGACCAAAGTTGTCGAGGCGGGCCTCGCCACTTGGGCTGATGACAAGAAGGAAAACGGCACTCTGATTGTCCGCGGGCGGGCCAATCTGCTTGACGATGTGACGGCGATGCCCGAGCTTGATCGTATCCGCGGCCTGTTTGAGGCACTCGACAGCAAGGAGGAGTTTGTGCAATTGCTGGAGAGTACGGAAAGCGCTGAAGGAGTACAGATCTTCATCGGCGCTGAAAATGATTTGTTCCATAACACTGAATGTTCGATGATCGTCGCGCCCTATCGTGATAGCAAATCGCGCTTTATCGGCGCGATTGGCGTGATTGGGCCAACCCGCATCAATTATGGCCGGATCGTACCGTTGGTAGATCATACCGCGAGCGTCATCGGGCGCATCCTGAGTTAACGCAAGACCGAGGTAATTAGGTAATGAACGACAACGAGCGAGATCGCGCGGGCGCTGAAAATGCCGCCGATTCCGGCGATTCTGATGAGAATCAGGATCAAGAAACAGCCTTGGAAGAGGTTATTGAGGACGAAATAGAGGAAGAAGAGTCTGATGGCCCGGACAGCAATAATGCGGCAGAGCTGAAAGACCAGCTCCTGCGCGCCTTGGCCGAGACCGAGAATGTACGCCGTCGGGCGAAAAAAGATGTCGCTGACGCTGGGCGTTACGGCATTGCGAACTTTGCCCGCGATATGTTGTCGGTGTCGGACAATATGACGCGTGCGCTTGATTCCACCCCAGATGGAGCGCGCGAAGAAAGCGATATTGTGAAGGCGCTAGTCGAAGGCGTTGAGATGACGGCGCGGGAGATGGCTTCTGCGTTGGAGCGCCACGGCATCAAGCAGGTCAATCCGCTCGGCGAAAAGTTCGATTATAATCTGCACCAGGCGATGTTTGAGGCGCCGGCCACCGGTCAGCCCGACGGTACTATTGTAGAGGTGGTGCAGGTTGGTTTCATGATCGGCGATCGCCTGCTGCGTCCGGCTATGGTCGGCGTTGCCAAGGCCGCTCGGCCGCCGGCGGAAAAGGATGGCGATGGAGAAGAAGCGGAGAATCTCGGCGCCAGACTCGACACGAACGCCTAAATGGCTATGTTTCGTCGAGATTTGGAATTTCCCCGGCGCAATATTGGGAATTAATACAATTAATATGGTGAATTTCCGTCCGGAAATCGGGCAAATTCACTTAATTTGAGCATAATCGGCAACTTTCCGTCCAGCAGGCGGTTGTAGGCAGGCAGTAGGGCACCAATATATGCCCCAAATCCCTGAACCGCAGCGTTGCTGGCGGTTTGCCCATTTATACGGGGCCCGGGCGGTGCACAATGTGGCTGCCAAGGCCTGCTAAACTTGAGGGCTATCATGAGTAAAGTAATCGGAATCGATCTCGGCACCACAAACTCTTGCGTGGCGATCATGGAGGGCTCTGAGCCTCGCGTGGTCGAAAATTCAGAAGGTGGGCGCACAACGCCCTCCATCGTCGCTTTCGCCGAGGATGGCGAGCGTCTGGTTGGCCAGCCGGCCAAACGTCAGGGCGTCACCAACCCGGAAAACACGATCTTCGCTATCAAGCGTCTCATCGGACGCGCCTTTAAGGACCCGATGACGCAAAAAGATATCAAGATGGTGCCCTATTCCATTACAGAGCATGACAATAGTGATGCTTGGGTCACGGCCCGCGGTGAAAGCTATTCGCCGAGCCAGATCAGTGCCTTCATCTTGCAAAAGATGCGAGAAACGGTCGAATCTCATTTGGGTGAGACGGTTGAACAGGCGGTGATTACGGTGCCGGCCTATTTCAATGATTCGCAACGCCAGGCAACAAAAGACGCCGGCCAGATTGCCGGTCTTGAAGTGCTGCGCATCATCAACGAGCCGACAGCAGCGGCGCTTGCCTATGGGCTGGATCGCAAAGAAAACGGCACCATCGCGGTGTTTGATCTCGGCGGCGGCACCTTTGATGTGTCCGTTCTCGAAATCGGCGATGGCGTTTTCGAGGTCAAATCGACCAATGGCGATACTTTCCTCGGCGGCGAGGATTTTGATATTCGCCTGCTGTCCTATCTGGCGGATGAATTCCAGAAAGAAAACGGCATTGATCTGCGTGAAGATAAGCTCGCCCTTCAGCGTTTGAAGGAAGCGGCTGAGAAAGCCAAGATCGAATTGTCGAGCGCGGTGCAGACAGAAATCAACCTGCCCTTCATCACCGCCGATTCCAGCGGGCCCAAGCATCTGACGATGAAGGTGACGCGGGCCAAGCTTGAGGCCATCGTTGAGGATCTCATCAACCGGACGATTGATCCGTGCAAGGCGGCGCTGAAAGATGCCGGCCTCTCTGCTGGTGAAATTGACGAAGTCATTCTCGTCGGCGGTATGACCCGCATGCCGAAGGTGATCGAGACGGTGAAAAACTTCTTCGGTCGCGAGCCCAACAAGGGCGTGAATCCGGATGAGGTCGTGGCCATTGGCGCTGCCATTCAAGCCGGCGTACTGCAGGGCGATGTTAAAGACGTGTTGTTGCTCGATGTGACACCGCTTTCGCTCGGTATCGAAACATTGGGTGGGGTGTTCACCCGCTTGATTGATCGCAACACGACAATTCCAACCAAAAAGAGCCAGGTTTTTTCGACCGCCGAGGACAGCCAATCGGCAGTGACCATTCGTGTCTTCCAGGGCGAGCGCGAAATGGCGGCGGACAATAAGATACTCGGTCAATTTGATTTGGTTGGCTTGCCGCCGGCGCCGCGTGGCTTGCCGCAGATCGAGGTAACTTTCGATATCGATGCCAACGGCATTGTTAATGTGTCGGCCAAAGACAAGGCGACCAACAAGGAACAACAGATTCGCATCCAGGCGTCAGGCGGTCTCGACGATAGCGAGATTGATCGTATGGTGCATGACGCTGAATCCCACGCTGAGGAAGATAAGCAGCGCAAGGAATTGGTAGAAGCGCGCAATCATGCGGAAGCCATGGTTCACAGCGTTGAGAAAATGCTCGAAGAGCATGGTGATAAAGTCAGCCCTGAAGAGAAAAGCGCAATCGAAGCGGAAGTCGAGGAAGTCAAAGGCGCGCTCGCCAGCGAAGATGCTGCCGAGATCGGTGCCAAGATGGAGAAGCTCGGTCAGGCATCGATGAAACTTGGCGAAGCTGTTTACAAAGAAGCCGGAGGACCTGAAGGCGGTATGCCGGAGGGCATGGAAGGTATGGAAGGTATGGCGCCGGGCGGTGATGGCCCGGCCGGAGGCGATGACATGCCCGAGGCTGATAATATTGTCGATGCTGAATTTGAAGAGCTCGACGATGAGGACAAGAACCAGCGTCCCGATTGATCCGCTACCAGCGGTGACGCTATTCATGCAGATCATTGCGGTGACGCCGTTGCCCTTCTTGAGGGGCAGGGGCGGCGTTGCGGGGCGCTGAGGGTATAATGGCCAAACGAGATTATTACGAGATACTGGGCGTTACCCGCGACGCCGATGCGGCGGAATTGAAGGCGTCGTATCGCAAGCTCGCCATGCAATATCATCCGGATCGCAATCCGGATGATGCCGAAGCCGAAGCCATGTTTAAGGAATTATCGGAAGCCTACGGCGTACTTTCCGATGATCAGAAGCGCGGTGCCTATGATCAATATGGCCATGCTGCGTTTGAAGGCGGCGGCGGCGGCGGTGATTTCGATTTCCGCTCGAGCTTCGCCGATGTGTTCGATGATCTGTTTGGCGATTTCATGGGTGGCCAACGGCGTGGCGGGCGGCGCGGCCCGGCGCGTGGCGCTGATCTGCGCTACAATATGGAAGTCCATCTTGAAGATGCCTTTGCCGGCAAACAAACCAAGATACAGGCCGCAACTTCGGTAAGCTGTGACGATTGCTCCGGCAGTGGTGCCAAGGAAGGCACCAAGCCGGCCATCTGTAGCGCCTGCGGCGGTGTTGGCAAGGTTCGCGCCCAACAGGGCTTCTTCACCATTGAGCGCACCTGCCCCACCTGTCAGGGCTCGGGCACTGTCATTGCGGATCCGTGCACAAGCTGTCGCGGTGCCGGTCGTGTGCAAAAGGAAAAGACACTCTCGGTCAATATCCCGGCCGGTGTTGAAGATGGTACGCGCATTCGCTTGGCCGGCGAAGGCGAAGCCGGCGCGCGCGGCGCACCGGCAGGCGATCTCTATATTTTTATCTCGGTAAAACAGCATCCGCTTTTTCAGCGCGATGCCATGAACCTCTATTGCCAGGTTCCCATTCCTATGTTCTCGGCCACGCTCGGCGGCTCCATCGATGTCCCGACACTTGGCGGTGGCCGAGCGCGGGTCACCATTCCCCATGGCACTCAGAACGGCCATCAGTTCCGCTTGCGCGGCAAAGGCATGCCGGCGCTGCGCGGCGGTTCAAAGGGCGATATGTATATTGAGGTCACGGTTGAAACGCCGGTCAACCTCAACAAGAAGCAAAAAGAATTGCTTAAGCAATTCGATTCCCTTGGCACCAAATCCACCAGCCCGCAATCGGACGGGTTCTTCGCCAAGGTCAAAGATATTTGGGTAGACCTCAAAGACTAAAGTGTTTCGCGCTCGCATACGCTCACACGAAACACTTTATCTCTTTTAAATTGAAGCAAATTACCAACCAACAGCATTGTCGCAGGTGATTCCACCTGCTCGGGATTTACTCTAATCACGCAGTGCTGGCCTATCTTGGTGCTGATCGTGCAATAGCGCTTGGTAGCGGCGCAGCTTTGTGCTTTTTTGCGCATTGAAATAAACGTTCGGCTTCATGGCCGGCGCAATTGGTTGGGGGCGAGATGGCGACGCAGGGCGAAATAAAAATTGGTGTGACGGGCGCTGCCGGAAGAATGGGTCTGACGCTTATCCGCCAAGTTTGTGCGACACCGGGTTTCCGGCTCGCGGCGGTGAGCGAGATGGCGGGTCACGCCATGCTCGGGCGTGACGCCGGTGAGCTTGCGGGGGTTGCGGCCCTATCCGTCCCGGTGAGTGACGATAGTGACGCGCTATTTGCGGCGAGTGACGCCGTGCTTGATTTTACCCTGCCTGTTGCAACGAGTGGTCATGCGAAGAGCGCTGCCCGTTACGGCACGGCACTCATTATAGGCACCACCGGTATCGAGGCTGCGCAGCAAAGCGCCCTCCGTGAAGCAAGCGCCAAGACGGTGATCGTCCAGGCACCTAATATGAGTCTTTGCGTTAATCTTCTCATGCATTTGGCCGAGCAGGCCGCGGCATTGTTGGATGATGATTACGATATTGAAATCGTTGAGATGCATCATCGCCATAAGGTTGATGCGCCTTCCGGTACGGCCCTCGAGTTAGGCCGCGCTGTGGCCAAAGGCCGCGGCGTCGCACTTGAGGATGTTGCGGATCGTGGGCGCGACGGTATCACGGGTGTCCGGGTGCGAGGCACCATCGGCTTTGCCGCACTTCGCGGCGGTGACGTGGTTGGTGATCACAGCGTGATCTTCGCCGCCGATGGCGAGCGTATAGAGCTCACCCATAAATCTGCCAGCCGGCAAACTTATGCTCGTGGTGCCTTGCGCGCGGCGGCCTGGGCGCGGGATCAGGAGTCCGGTCTTTATGGCATGGCCGATGTATTGAATTTTTCTGCGGGCTAAGTCGCCTGGCGCATATCTGCCAAAGTTTTCCGCAGCGCCTCGGCTAATTCAAAGCGTTCTTCCGGCGCAAGAAATACGGCAAGGCTGATGGAAGATTCGTGTGACGACAGGTGCAGATCGCCCTGGCCATGCGCCGTCTCGTGCAAATCGATATTTAGCCAATAGGGATTGAACGTCCAACGCTCGTCGCTATGCGGCCCGCGGCGATCTTACTTCCAACACTCAATTAAGGCGGTATAGAACGGGGCGCGCTCGGCCACATCGGCGGCGGGGAGGTCCGTTGTGGAGGGTGCGATTACGGCGGTGACGCCATGCTTGGCCATGAAGTCGCGCGCAATACTTCCTTTAATGGCTAAATTTACATTCTGCGGAATATCGCCGGTGGTGCGGGCCATTTTCAGAGCGTCCAATTTGCTTACCACCACGCCTTCGCCTTTGCGGACGGCGCCGTCCCGAAACGTCGCGAAACGTTTGAAATTGGCGCTGACTTTCAAGAGAGCGAGGTCGC
>Ga0114999_10007356_pt1 | contig 12508 bp, 12 predicted proteins | sample ArcticOcean_MG_C_3_FD_89820 | JGI IMG/M metagenome (GOLD analysis project Ga0114999, IMG submission 89820) | Marine microbial communities from western Arctic Ocean - ArcticOcean_MG_CB8_126 | ecosystem: Environmental > Aquatic > Marine > Oceanic | place: Arctic Ocean: Canada Basin | collected...
GTCGTAAATCTCTTTTTTTCGGTCGGCCAAATCAATGAAGCGCGGATAGATGGCCGAGATTTCCTCGCGGTTCATCTTGAAGCCCAGCTGCTCGTAGCGCTGTCGAATCCCGGCGCGGCCCGAGTGCTTCCCGAGAACCAGCGTGTTCGAGGGCCTGCCCACCGACTGGGGCGTCATGATCTCATACGTTATGGCCTTCGAGATGACGCCGTGCTGATGGATACCCGCCTCGTGGGCAAAAGCGTTCTTGCCGACGATGGCCTTGTTCTGCTGAACGGGCACCCCGGTCATCGAGGTGAGCAGCCGGCTCGTCGGGTAAAGCTCTTTTGTCTTGACGCCCAACTTGTAGTCGAGGATGTCTTTTCGCGTGTGGAGCGCCATGACGAATTCCTCGAGCGAAGCGTTGCCCGCCCGCTCGCCGATGCCATTGATGGTGCACTCGACCTGGCGCACCCCGCACTCAACGGCGACAAGGCTGTTGGCGATGGCGAGACCCAGGTCGTTATGGCAATGCGCGCTGAAGACAACCCCTTCGTAGCTGGGGATCTTCTCGAACATGTACTCCCAGAACTGGCGGAACTCGGTCGGCACCGTGTAGCCCACCGTGTCGGGCAAGTTAATCGTCGTCGCGCCCTCATCAATGGCGATCTTCACCGCCTCGATGAGAAAATCCCAGTCCGAGCGCGTGGCGTCCTCGGCGCTCCACTCGATGTCCTTGCACAACTTCCGAGCATAGCGCACAGAGCCGGCTACCTCTTTCAGAAGCTCGGCACGGTTCATATTGAGCTTGTATTTGAGGTGAATGTCACTTGTCGCGATGAAGGTGTGGATGCGCGGCCGCTTGGCTTGGCGCACCGCCTCCCAGCAGCGGTCGATGTCGCCGCGCTCGGAGCGAGAGAGCCCGGCGACGATGGATTTCTTCACCGCTTTGGCGACGTCTCTGACTGCCTCGAACTCATCGTTCGAGGCGATGGGAAAGCCCGCCTCGATAATGTCCACCCCCAGCTTTTCGAGTTGGAGGCCCATCTGGACTTTTTGGAACCGGTCCATGGCGCAGCCCGGCGACTGCTCGCCGTCGCGGAGAGTGGTGTCGAATATTCGAACTGTGTTGTCTAGCTTTGACGCACCCTTGGGTGTGGGGGATGTTTTTTTCGGTTTACTAGCAGGCATTTCGTTAAGCTCCTTAGGATCAAAAAATCATTTTGAGTTCCCGCCGCATATCATACTCGGGCGGGCGCAACCTCGATTCGGCTCCTAAGTCGCCAGCGGTCGTTCAGGTGCACCAATCGCACCCAAGTTCCCCCTCTTAAAATTCCTGTACGGCATCGCCTGATTCTTCAAGGTCTTGCTCCAATTCCCTTATGACTCACGGGGCCCGAGGCCACGCGCCAGCCTGTTGCATTACATATCGGCAATTTTGGCCGCCGGGTCAAGTCCTTATTCCGCATAAACCGGAATTTTAGGGGCTTATCGTCCCACCCTAGACGCCACTGGCGTATATCCCTCCCAAACATCACCGGAGGCCGCGCGCCATCTTCACCGAAATCTTACATGAAGTGCCGCCGCCGCTCATGTATGATGCGCGCCAATCCAGACAAGGGCAGTGAAATAACCTGACCGGGCCATTTCCGAACCAGTATTTTCTTAAAGGAGTATATCCCATGCCGAAGCCCACCACCCCGGCGGACCAGAGCAGCACCCACGGCGAGCGCATCATCGACAAGCCCGATCACCCGCTCGATGGCTACGCCAACACCATCGTCGCCGAGATGGAGACCATCGAGGGCAAGGGCCAGCTCAAAGTGGGCAAGAGCGGCGCCTTCGAGATGTTCTGCGACGAGCCCCCGCGCCTCGGCGGGGACGGCGAGTACCCCCAGCCGCTCAACTACTTCGCGCTCGGGGTGGGCTTCTGACTGCTCACCCAGGTAGCGCGGTACGCGCACATGATGAAAATCGAATTCAAAAAAGCCCGTTGCCGGATCGAGTACGACTTTTTCCTCAAGGGCTCTGTTCTAAAGGGCACCGTCGAGAGCGGCTGCACCGGCTTTCGCTCGTTCCTGTTCATCGACTCGGACGCGCCGAAGGATCAGCTCATCAAGCTAGCCAAAAACGCCAAGGGGGGCTGTTTCGCCGAATGGACCCTCCGCAACCCGGTCGAGATTAAAGATGTACTCGAAATTAACGGCGAGGCCGTGGCGCTTTAGGGCGGCGGTCCGGTTCGTGCTCCCTCCCCCCTCCTCTCCCGGCGGGAGAGGAAGTTTTTACATAGAGAGGCGCCCCTTCAAACGGACCTTCAGGCCTCGCGCTGGCTCTTGAGCTCAGCCTCTTTTTCGGCCTGCTCGGGGTGAAGGCCGACACCAAGGGCGCTGACCATGCGGTTCATATGGTTGAAGTAGCCGGTGATGAGCACGACGTCGAGGATGTCTTCATCTGTGAGGCCTGCGTCTCTCAAGGGGGCGAGGTCGGCTTCGGTCATTTGATTGAGGGTCAGGGTGAGCTTTTCGGCATAGGAGAGAATCGCCTGCATCTTGGGATCGAGGCCCCCGAGGTCGCCCGCCTCAAGGCGCACCGGAAGGTTGACATCTTCACTGAGCTTCGCGAGCACCTGCCCGTGGGAGGTTTTTCAGTAAAAACACTTATTCACGCTTGAGACGCGGACGGCGATCATTTCTTTTTCAATCCGGGTGAGGCCGGAAGCCCCTTCCATCAGCGAGACGAACATGGACTGGTTGGCGCGCAGGTGGTTTTCCTTGATGCTCATGATGGCGGTTGTGCTCGACACGAATCCGCGCCGGTCTTTGGACGCTTTGTAGTAGCGTTGGAGGGTGGGGCTTGCCTCGTCCTCGGGCACTGTTTTGATCCAGGGCATCTAAAATCTCCTTCAAAAAAAACGCAAAAAATCAAAAAAAACAAAAAATAATCATCCGGGTTTGAGGGTTCACATGGCGCTCTGGCCACCGTCGAGGACGAGGACGGAGCCGGTCATGAAGCGGGAGGCATCGCTGGCGAAGAAAACGACAGCGCCTTCGAGCTCCTCGGGGTTACCCACCCTTCCCATCGGGATATGGGTTTTGATCATGCGCTCGCCGGCCTCGGAGGTGAACATGTCGCGGTTGATGTCGGTAAGAAAGTAGCCGGGGGCGAGGGCGTTCACGCGGACGCCGCTCCTGGCCCACTCGAGGGCGAGGGTTTTGGTGAGCTGGATGAGGCCGCCCTTGCTGGCGGAGTAGGCCGAGAGCATTTTGATGCCCACCATGCCGGCGACGGAGGCGACGTTGACGATGGCACCGCTACCCTTCTCGCACATGCCCAGGCCCGCAGCCTGGCAGGTTAAAAACGCGCCGCGAAGGTTGGTGGCCACGACGCGGTCCCACTCTTTAAGCGGGAGATCGGCGGCCCAGCCCGCGCCGCTGATGCCGCTGTTGTTGACCAGTATATCGAGGGGGCCCAGGGCGCTCTCGGCGGCGGCGACGGCGGCGGCGGGGCTTTGGTCATCGGTGAGGTCAAGCGGGATGGCTTCGGCCCGGCGGCCAAGGGCGCAGATTTTCCCGGCGGCCTCTTCGAGCTTGTCGATTCTTCTCGCGGCGAGAGCGACATCGGCCCCGGCTTCGGCGAGGGCGAGGGCCATGGCGCGGCCCAGGCCTGTGCCGCCCCCTGTGACGAGGGCAGTTTTGCCTTCGAGGTCAAAATCCTTGCGCATACGGGGGGACTCCTTATTGATGACACGCTAAACGATCAATGACGGATTGAACGCGGCCGCCTGGATAGTGTCAAAATTTCTTTGTCCCGGGGGGGGATCCGCCGGGGCCGGGAGTAAATTTCCACCAGCGCTCCGAAAGATCTCACTATTGATACCGCGACCGGGGCGCCGGTCCAGCCCATGAATTTTCGGCGGCGCGCCGCTAGATTTCACTATCATTAACCCGGAGAGCGTCTAAATTCACCGCTCGCCGCGCTAGGTGTTCACCAATTGTCACACGAACTGTTCACAAACTGTGGATAAGCAACGAAATAGAGCACTTAACCACCTATAAATCCGTCACTTAGTTCTAGTTGCCCTATGAGGGGGCACTATATTCAATTCGTTTGTTATCAATTAGATACACTAAGTTTTCGCCCATTCGCGCCGGTAGCCTTCGTCTTTGATATTGTTTTTACACAGCTTTTCCAGATTCAAAAAAAATCATACCAAATATGGCCCCCAAAAGCCTCGCCAACCACTAATAGTTGGGGTCATCTCTATGAGCGGCTTGTTGCACTGAACAAACCCCGCTCATTCGCCCTCCATCGTGTCTTTGAGTGCCGCCTCGAAGAAAACCAGGGAAGTGCCGCTATAGTCCACGCGACGGATTTTCGTTGCCCCCACAGGGGCATCCGGCTCTGCTTTGGCGCCGGGAAACTCGCACACCGCCATGGCGCAAAGCGGGACCGCCGGAAAAAGTAAATCCAAAATCTCCCGACGAAGCGCCTCCTCCGCCCAGGGAGGGTCTACAAAAGCAACGTCAAACGACGCGCTCCCCTCTCTTCGGAGATTCGAAAGAGTATTTCTAGCGTCTCCACGGCGAATGTCGAGCCTATCGCCGAAATCAAGGCGTTCCGCTTCATCCTGGATATGGCGGCAACGCTCCTCGCTCGACTCGAGCGCAACAACACGCTCGGCACCACGGCTGATCGCCTCTAGCGATACGGCCCCACTCCCGGAACACACATCGATTAAAGACCAGCCTTCAAAGTTCTGCCCTAGAATATTAAAAACCGCCTCACGCACCCTGTCGCCCGTGGGCCGCACATTTTTCCCTGGAGGCGAGACTAGCCGCCGCCCCCTGGCGCTTCCACCGATAATTCTAAGGGACATTTCCCCGCCGCTCACTAGAACTAGAGCCGGTCAAAATGCGCCAAATCACTGAACTGGTGGTAGCGCCCTTCGATCTCGCTCTGGGTAAGTGTTCTCAGTCGATCATAGCTAAAAGATTCGACGTTAAAAGAAGCCATGACGCTCCCGAAAATGACTGCCCGCCGAAGGGCGGCGGGGCTCATATCTCCCTTTGACGAGATGTAGCCCATAAAACCACCCGCAAAGGTGTCCCCCGCCCCGGTCGGGTCATAAATTTCCTCCAATGGAAGGCCTGGAGCGGAAAAAACCGAATCTTTCTGAAATAAAAGGGCACCGTACTCTCCTTGCTTCACAACAAGGGTCTTGGGACCCATCTCCAAAATCTTGCGCGAGCCCTTGAGAACATTGGACTCGCCCGAGAGTTCGCGAACTTCGCCTTCGTTGATTACCACCATGTCCACCATGCCAAAAGTTTCTATCAACTCATCGCGCTTTCCCTCAATCCAGAAATTCATCGTGTCACAGGCAACAAGACGTGGAGATTTAACCTGTTCAACAACCGAAGCTTGGAGTTCGGGGTCGATATTCGCGAGAAAAACAAATTCGCTTTCGCTGAACGCCGCCGGGACCTGGGGGCGGAAATCCTGAAACACGTTAAGTTGGGTATCAAGAGTGTGCGCCGTATTGAGATCATAGCCATACTCTCCTTTCCATCTGAATGTTTTTCCTTCACTCCGCTCGAGACCCGCGAGATCGACATTACGATCAGCGAGAAAATCAAGTTCGCCCTGGGGGAAATCACTTCCCACAATTGCAACAAGACGAACCTGAGTGAAATAACTCGCTGAAACAGAAAAGTAGGTTGCTGATCCGCCAATAGCGTCCTCGCGCTCTCCATAAGGAGTTTTCACGGAATCAAACGCCATGGAACCGACCACAAGAAGACTCATCTATTGATACCTCCATCCCATCGATGCGGGCAGTGAATTACATCTAACCTAATAAAGAAGCACTTTACTCCATACCCACGAGCAAAAAAAGGTTTGGACAATTCTTCAAGATACTTTACGATAAAGTTGGCATACGGCGAACTCGCCAAATTACCGAATCGATATATGCCGCCTTGTTGTTTCCCGGCAATCTTCGATATTCTGACTTTCAAGCCTGTCAGTGTATAGGAAAATACTCGCCTGGCGGACTAGCGATTCCGCTGGAGAAATCAACATATGAATAACCAGCATGAGGAATCATCCGGGGCACCTGTCACGAAGGATGATTTGAGTCATCTCGACTACTTCAAAGACCTTAAAGAACGCTACCTCTCCATCAAGGACCTAGACGCCCGCTGGCACTCAATTGAAGAGCCCGCAATCGCTCCTGATCGCGATACCTGCATGCACATCCATTACCTCATCTCACTCACACGAGCTATCGAGGAAACGCTCGACTCATCCTTCCGCTCCGGTCATATTCCGGGAACAGCATTTTTCGGGCGTGGAAACGAGGCGTCAAGTGTAGCCAGCGCATCCTGTCTTCACGAAGAAGAATGGCTTATTCCCATGCATAGGAACTGCGGTGCTCATCTGGCCAAAGGGCATCCCCCGGTCAGTATCATGTCCCACTTCTTCGGCCGGGCAGCTGGACCCTCTGCCGGGCGGGACGGCAACTTTCATGTGGGCTACAGACCCAAAAAAATCACACAACTCATCAGCCATATTGGAACGATGGTACCCATCGCGGCCGGAATTGCCTGGGCCGAGAAAATTCGCGGCACGGGTCGTGCTGCTCTCACCTACATCGGGGACGGCGGCTCAAGCGCGGGCGACGTTCACGAGGGCATGAACTTAGCGGCCGTTCAAAAACTTCCCCTCGTTATCATCATCGACAACAATCAGTTTGCTTACAAAACACTTTTGAAAGATCAGTTCGCCTGCAAATCGCTTGTATTGAGAGCTCCGGGTTATGGTATGCCAGGCTACTTGATCGACGGAACCAATGCTCTTCTCATGAGAAAAATTTGCGGCGACGCACTTGAACGAGCCCGTGCAGGAGAGGGTCCCACCCTCATCGAAAGCATCACCATCCGCGCTGCGGGCCATTCGGTCTACGACAAATTCTCTGATTACGCGGACATGGAGGAACTAAACAAATGGAACGAAGAACGAGATCCGGTGAAGCGATTCGACGAATATTTACTTGCAAATGAAATTGTGTCTGAAGACGAGATAGGCACATCCCACACACGTGCACGCCAAGACGCTGAAGCGGCAAGGGACGAGGCGCTAAAAAATCCGTTTCCAAGTCCTGAGTCTGTCGAGGATGATGTTTATGCGCCTGATTAAGACGAAGAGAGTGTACGATGGGAGAGAATTGTGAGTCACTTGACATACCGTGAAGCCATTAGCGCTGCCATATGGGAAGAAATGGAGCGCGACGAATCCGTCTTCCTTCTGGGAGAGGATATCGGACTCGGCGGTGGCGCCTTTTACATTACTAAGGGGTTTCAGGAGCGCTTTGGCCGTGAGCGTGTCGTTGATATGCCCTTGAGCGAGGCCGGTTTCACAGGAGCGGCAATAGGAGCCGCTCTGAATGGAATGCGTCCAATCGTTGAATTTCAATTCGCCGACTTCGTCACAGAATCCTTCAAGATGATCGTTGATTTTGCTGGCGGCAACCATTACCGGCAGATGGGTCCGGTGCCAATAGTACTTCGTCTCCCTTCGGCTTCACTCACCAGCGCTGGCCCGTTCCACAGCCAGAATCCCGAACCTTGGTTTTTCAGCACACCGGGTCTCAAGATCGCCGCTCCGACAACTGCTTATGACGCCAAAGGCATGATGAAAACGGCCATACGTGACAATAATCCTGTCCTCTATCTGGAATACAAGAAGTTCTACAGCTATCCACTTGGTGATTTACCGGAAGTGCTTAGGCCCGACATACCGGATGAGGACTACACCGTTCCCTTCGGCAAGGCGAGAGTATTGCGGAAAGGGGGAGATATATCCCTTATCACCTTCGGCACAACTGTCCTTGAAGCTCTGGAGGCAGCGGATATTCTTGATTCCGAGGGTGTCCAGGTTGAAGTTATCGACATGCGCACAATTTTTCCCTTTGATAAAAACGCCATATTGAATACCACTCGGAAAACAGGGAAGCTTCTCATACTACACGAGGCCCGAAAGCGTGGAGGTGTCGCGGGCGAATTTGCCTCTATCGTAGCTGAGGAAGCTTTTGAGTTTCTTGATGCCCCGATACGGCGGGTGGGCGCGATCGACACTCCTGTGCCGATGAGCCCGCCGCTCGAAAAAGTGTATTTGCCGGGAACAGAAAGGGTAGTCGACGCGCTCAGAGAGTTAGCCGCATACTAAAAAAAATAGCTGCGCGTAGGCTGATGCCCATTTCCACCATCCATGAGGAACGAAATGTACCAGGCACGTGTCCGAATGCCCCAAATGGGCAGCAGCGTTCACGAGAGCACGGTCATCGAATGGAAAAAAGCGGTGGGAGACCGCGTTCTCAAGGGGGAACCGCTGGTTTCTGCGGAAAGCGACAAAGTGGAATTCGCGATTGAAGCGCCCGCCAGCGGGGTGCTCAAGGAAATTCTAGTGGCCTCTGAGAAAATCGTCGCCGTGGGTGAAGTGCTGGCTGTGCTTGAGACCGATGAGCCGTTTTCTGAGGAGGAAATCACTCCTCCCACCCCCTCCGGCCCGCCAAAAACGAGTGAATGGACAGCGCCGGTGGCACCGATGAAGCGGGAGAGATACAAACCTACATCCCCGCGCCCTACTCAAAGGCCGCTCCAGGCGGAAGATGGGGGCATCACGACGCCTCAGGCGGATCTTAACTACAACATGCCGCTCATATCCCGCAACATGTGGCTCTCGCCCCGGGTGCAGCGCCTGGCCGCGGAGCACGGCCTTAACCTGGGGGCGGTGGCCTCCCTTGCCGGCAGTGGAACAAATGGCCGCGTGACGGCCCAGGACGTCGATCGCCTCATCGCCGCCAAAAACTCACAAGAATCTGATATCATTAAACTTATCTTCTCACCCATGGTCCCCCCTGAAGCCCGCGAGCGCACCGAGCCCTTGAGTCGACTGCGCAAGCGCATCGCCGAAAACCTCACCCGCTCGGTCCAGCAAATCCCGCAAGTGACGACTTTCCTTGAGGTCGATATGAGCGATATAACCGCCTGGCGAGCCGCACATAAAGACGAATTCGAACATAAGCACGGCGCGAAACTCACCTACAACCCCTTTTTCGCCCTCGCGATAATCGCCGCGCTCAGGGACCCCGAAAACGAGCGACTGAACGGCACATTTGAAGACGACGCCCTCACCATCAAGCGCTACGTCAACCTCGGCCTGGCCGTGGACTCCCCCGAGGGCCTCATGGTCCCCGTTCTGAGGGATGCCGACGGTCTCGGCTTCGCGGATCTCGTCCTTGCGCTGACCGATATCGCGGACAGAGCGCGCACGGGCAAGCTCGCGCCCGAAGAGGTAAAAGAGGGGACCATCACCCTGACCAACTTCGGGGCCTCAGGCGCCCTCTGGGGCAACCCGATCATCAACCCCCCCGAGGCCGCCATCGTCGGCACGGGAGCGGTCGCCCCGCGAGCCATAGCGCTTCCAGGCGGCGGTGTCGGGGTGAGGCCCACCATGGGCCTATCGGTAACGTTTGATCACCGGGCCAACAACGGCATAGCGGCGGGCCGATTCGCCGCCACGGTCCGCACCGCGCTCGAAGGCATGGACCTTTCACAACTGGAGTTTTAAACGACATGGCAAGACCCAACCCGTCAACACCGCTCAGATCGCTTCTCTTCACCCCCGGGAGCAACGAAAAAATGCTCACCAAGGCCCCCACCTCCGGGGCCGATGCCGCCCTGTTCGACCTTGAAGACTCCGTCGCCCCCGACATGAAAGAAGGCGCGCGGCCCATGGTGGCCCAGGCGATCAAAGAAACCGCCGCCTTCAAAGGTGGCCCCCCGGTCATTACCGTTCGCGTCAACGACACCACAACGGGCCTTCTTGAAGGCGACCTTGAAGCCATCGTCTGCCCCGAGCTCGACGCCATAAAGCTCGCGATGACCAACTCCCCCGCCGACATCCGCATAGCGGACGCCATCCTCACCCGGCTTGAAAACGAGCGCGGCCTTGAGCCCGAATCCATCGGTATCATCGCCCTTATAGAGACCGCCTTGGGGCTCTATAACTGCTTCGACATCTGCAAAGCAGCCAACCGCGTCGTGGGCATCGGCATCGGCAGCGCCGAGGGCGGCGACATGAGCAACGATCTGGGCTGCGAATATCGATCCGACGGCCAGACGCTGCTCTACACGAGAAGCAAGGCACTGGCGGACTCCCGTGCTGCTGGCATTCCCTTCCCCACGGACGGCCCTTTCACCCGCTTTAAAGACCCCGAGGGCTGCCGCGCCGACGCCATTCATGCGCGCGAGCTTGGCTATGTCGGCAAGGCGGCGATTCACCCGAACCAAGTGGCGATTTTGAACGAGGCATTTTCTCCGGACCCTGAGCGGGTGGCTTACTTAAAAGAAATGATCGAGATCTACTACGAGGCCGAGCGTACTGGCGCGGGTGCCGTGTCCTTCCACGGCCGCATGATCGACATCGCCATGGTCAAGGACGGCGAGCGCGTCATCAAATTCGCCGACAACATCGCGGCGCGGGAATCGGAATAAACGCTGAAGGCTGAAAAGCAGGTTAGTGTTTTAAGTTTGTCACCCTGAGCGCAAGCGAAGGGTCTGCTGTTATTGAATTCAAATGCCGATTCTTCGCTAACGCTCATAATTGCGGGTGAGGGCGCCCCTCTGGGAGCGCCCTCACCCGCAAAAAAACGGGCCGCTTATCCAACCCCTCGTGGAGAGGAAAAGCGACCCACTTATTTAATAGGCGTCCTCGTCTGAGCTACTTCGTGCCGTAGGCCTTGCCTTTTTGTTTGGGAAGGCGTTTCCAGCCCATGGCCAGCCCGGCCAGGATGCGGACACCCACCCCAGTTCCGCCCACGGGGCGATAGGGCTCGCTCTTTCCGGTGTGTGAGGGCCCGGCGATGTCGAGGTGAACCCAGGGAGTCCCCTCGGCGAAGTGCTGGAGAAATGCGGCGGCTGAATTCGCACCGCCCCACCGCTGGCCCGAGATGTTGCACATGTCGGCCAACGTTCCCTTCATCATTTCGCCGAATTCCGGGAACAGCGGCATGTGCCATACGCGGTCGCCGGTCTCATCGCCCAACTCGCGCACACGTGAGATCAACTCATCGTCGGTCCCGTACATTCCCGTGACCTTTGTGCCCAGCGCCACCATGCAGGCCCCCGTCAGGGTGGCGAGATCGATCATGCATTGGGGCTTGTATTTCGTCTTTGTGTAGTGAAGGGCGTCGGCCAGAACAAGCCGCCCCTCGGCGTCGGTGTTGTGAATTTCGATTGTCGTTCCGCTCATCGCGCGGATGATATCGCCGGGCCGGGTGGCGTCGCCGTCCACCATGTTCTCGGCCATGATGGCCACGGCCACCACGGGCACGCTCGGCTTAAGCCGGGCGACGGACACCATTGCACCCAGAACGGCGGCGGCCCCGCTCATATCGGTTGTCATCAGTTCCATGCCGCTGCTCGGCTTGATGGAAATGCCGCCGGTGTCAAAAGTAATCCCCTTGCCGACAAAGGCGATGGGCTGCGCCTTCGAGCCTCTGGGGCGGTATTCAATGGCAACGAGGCGGGGCGGGGCCGAGCTTCCTTTTCCCACGGCGAGCAAGGCGCCCATCTTGAGCTTTTCGACCTGCTTGTGATCCAGGATCGTGCACTTGAGCCCCTCGCGGCGGGCCATGCGGCGCGCCTCGATCGCGAGCACGGGCGGGCGCTTTTCATTGCTCGCGGTGTTGATCAGATCCCGCGCATAGGCGGTACCTTCGGCAAGCGCTTTCCCCACCCTGATTCCTTTTTGAATGCCGGAAATCGAGGCATTTCCCCCGCATAAAACAACCTGCGTGATATCTTTTTTCCTATCCGAATTTTTTTTCTTGTATTTTTCCATCCGGTAGAGACCAAGAGAGACGCCCTCGGTCACGCTTTGCCCCGTGAGTTCGGGAGACATCGCTCCGTCGCGCATCACGTCAACGAGGGAAATGGCTATCTTCTCCGCACCATCGGCGCGGGCCTGGCAGGCGCCCGAGTCGCAGGCGCGCCTGACCACCTCGGAATCCCTGTCCTCCATGCTTCCAAGCCCGACGAGCACCACGAACCCGGCACGGATAGCCGACTTTCCCGCTGGCACCGCTATGGAGGCAATCTGCCCCGTTTTTCCCTCGAACACCTTTCGTTTCTTGAGGGAAGTCAGCGCTCCGTCCAGCGCATTGTCGAGGTGCTCATGCCAGCGTTTGTCGTCAACAAGGAAAACCAGGGTGTCTGTCCTCTGGTCGAATCCATTCCCCGGGGCTGCTGAAAATCGCATTCATCATCTCCTTTTAGAAGCTTTAAGAGCCGGGTTCTTCCGAGAAGCGCCCCAGCCATACCATTCACCCTTTCACGGCATGAACCTAGAGTGTAGCCGAACCACTGGCGGGCCGCCAGTTTAAGAACAAAGCAGAAAGTCCCGGCCCGATGTTTTCTCGGGGACGATAACATTAAACATTACATCTGATATACGGGCAGTTTATGGA
>Ga0114999_10007359_pt1 | contig 12504 bp, 8 predicted proteins | sample ArcticOcean_MG_C_3_FD_89820 | JGI IMG/M metagenome (GOLD analysis project Ga0114999, IMG submission 89820) | Marine microbial communities from western Arctic Ocean - ArcticOcean_MG_CB8_126 | ecosystem: Environmental > Aquatic > Marine > Oceanic | place: Arctic Ocean: Canada Basin | collected...
AGTAGAGGGATCGTCAGGCCAGACATCCGACCCGGCGGGTTGTAAACGCCCGCCCCACTCCAAGCTTACTCGTACCTGAGCGCCTCTGACGCATAAGTCCCCCTCTCCCAGCGGGAGAGGCCAGATACATCAAGGGTGAGGGAGAAGTTGGTTCGTGCGCAAACGGTGCCTACTTGCCGGATCACCTGCCGGTGCAGATCCCTCGGCTACGCTCGGGATGACTGGGAGCCGCTGTTCAACCACGCCCATCCCACTCCAGGCCTACTCGTACCTGAGCGCCTCTGACGGGTAGATACGCGCCGCCTGCCTCGCCGGTATAAACGTCGCCAGCATTGACGCCGCGAGCGCTATTCCGACTATCGTCATAACGGTGAGCCACGGGATGTCGAAGGACACGCCATCCACGCTATCGCCGATGTCGCGAATGATGTTCCAACTGATCAGCGCACCGAGGCCGACGCCCAGCGCAGAGCCGAGCACCGTCACAAAGATCGACTCAAGCATGAACTGAATCTGGATCATCCGGCTCTTGTAGCCGATCGCACGCATCATGCCGATGGCGTGTCGCCGCTCGACAACAGCTCTGAATGACAGAACGCCAAGTGAGGCGACGCCCACGACAAGGCCCAGCCCCATGAAGCCCTGGAACAACCGACTGAAAGCGTTATTCTGGGCGATCCCCAGCTTGATCTCATCAAGTGTGTCGATCGCCTCCATGCTGTTATCCAGAAAGGCCGTCTCCATCGCCGCAGCGACCCGCCCGGGATCTGCGCCATCGGCGAGTCGAATCCTGAACGTGGTGAACGGCAGAGACTCGCCAGATATGTCGGCGAACACGTCGTCACGGGTGACCAGATTTGCGACCGGTCCGCCGTCAACCTCAAATGCCTCCGCAAACTGGTCCATCGCACCGATCACCGTGCGCTGAGATACCGCGCCACGACCTCGAGCCTGCCTGAGCTGGACCGTAAAGGCGTCGATAGACCCGGCCTGGTCCTGCGAGAGCCCTTCTACGGAGAACTGCGGCCGGCCAAACTGGAATCCACCACCGCCGTCCGACTCCAACAGATCGCCGCTGATAACCGCCAGCGACGGGTCCTCTGACAACGCAAGCCAGACCGCCGCCGAAACCGCTATCGGATCGTCCAACGGCGTCCCGACTGGCAGGTAGTTCGGGTCGAAATGCGTGATCTCGAGAAGCGTCTCGGTCAGATACTTCCGCTCCGCTCCTCGAACACCCAGCCCAAGGAAGCGCTGCTCCACCGCACCGGACTGCCGAGCCTCGGCAGGGATGTCGGTATGCGCTGCGATTACCTCAAAGTCAGCGGAGTCCAGATTGGCCGCCGCTTCGATCGCCGCTTCGATGTCTACCACCGGAAGCTCAAGACTCGATTCGGCCCGGATATCGAACCCGCCGGTCACCCGGTCAGGAGTCTCGTCAAGATCGCTGCCGATGCCGTTGAGGATGGCGAAAACCATCATCGTGAAGATAACGAGCGAGAACATGGCGACGGTGAGTCCCGTACGGAACTTGGCCGTCATCGGGTATGCGATCGCCGGTTTGAGGACCGCCTTGATCCGCGGCGATCCGCCGAACATCGCAAGAAGCCCGCGTGTGAGCAGGTCTGCGTTGTACATAACCAGCCAGACCGCGGACGACACCATCCACGTCCCGGACAGGATGAACATCTCGATGCTTCCGTTCAGCTCCCCGGTCAACCAGTCCAGCGCATCAAACGGCAACGCCCAGAAAACCAGGACCGTCGCACCGATGAAGGTGTAAGACGCCCGATCGGCGGCCGATTCCCGCAGACCGCTTTGTCGGAGCATCCTCCTGATAAAGAGGCCGATCCCGACCAGAACGAAACTTACGCCGAGTGTCCAGAACGCAGCGAGGTCCATCTGAAGACCAAGTGCGGCGAGCACCACGCCGATGATCACCAGGGGCCAACCGATGGCCAAATAGGGTTGCAACACTTTGAAAACGGATATTGCAATACCGATAATCCAGACGGGCGGCAGCGCGAACACCAACTGGAGGAGCCATTTGATTAAGGTCCCCTCCCGCTTTCTTGCGAGGTTAACCACGAGGGGTAGTACCCACCACATGACAACCCAAAGGGTCACCTCTGGAACCGGCTGGAGGACATTGAGGATTGTCAGGATGAGTGGTGTCAGTGACAGTCCCACAAGCGCGACGGGGACGACCGCCCCTATTCCACGGCGGCGCCAGATGAGCGCGTCGTAATAATAAAAGTAGGGACCAAGGAACGCCTTACCGACGCGAAGCAGACGGATCACCAACCTCGGCGTGTCGGAAGGAACGAACCCTTCCGGAAGACCCCGGATCGCCACGACGATGTTGAGCCTGCTCACCCTGTAAGCGGAGATAGCCACCGTCATCAGCGTGAGGAGCATCCCCGCAGAGAACGCCGCCGCTACAGATGTCAGCGTAAAGCTGTATTTGAAGACAAATGCGGAGTCCTCTTCATCGCCAATCGCCCCAGACAGCATCTGCACAAGCACAAGACTTGCCAGTATCCCGAGCACCGTACCGGCCAGCGCAGCTCCCAGCGCATACGCAAATCCCTCATACGTGAACATCTGGACCAGGTGTCGCCGTTTGGTCCCAACGGCCCGGGCGATGCCCATTTCTGTGGATCGCGCCGCCGCCAGCATTACGAACACCAGGAAGATCAACAGAAGACCGACGATGATCGAGAACGAACCAAAGATGGTGAAGAAGGTCAGGAAAATGTTCCCGAAGAGCTCCGCCAGTTCCAGGCTGTCCTTCTTCAACTCGTCCACGGCCAGTATCTGGAGGCCTGACAAGAGAGACGTAACCGGTCCGGAAAGTTTAGTGCGACCTGAACCATCGGGGCCACTGTCTGATTGGGACTCAAGCGCCGCCAGAATGTGAGCCGCCAGTGATGAATCAGCGGCGCTGGATCGGAACTCGTCAGTTACGACAACGTGCTCAGCAGCATCGAACGCAGCCTGCGGCGACAACGCCTCGCCCGCAGTCAGGAGCATTGCTGTTGTTTCACTTGTGAGGTCACCGCTGTGGGCTTCAACGTAGGCCTCGATATCGGCACCGGCGTTGAGGTCGGTCAGGGCGTCAACCAGCTCGCCCATGACGGCGAGTCCGTTCGAGGACCCGATCAGTGATCCCAGAATCTGTTCCGGGGGCACAGGCCCGGACGGGCCTGTGATTGACGGGCTTATGACAGAAGCAAATGACGCTGCGAGGTCGTCGTCTATCGCAGCGATCAGGTGGGTTAAAGCGCTCTCGTCGGTCAGAGCCGGCAGTAGCGACCCGACTCTCGTCGACCGTTGTGCCGTTAGCGTTTTACCCGGCGTAAGTTCGCTTATCAGAACACGAAGATCGGATTCGAGATCTGCGCTAAGCAGCCCGTTGCCGTCGGCGTCTGCATAGTTGCTGAGGATCTGAATGACGTCTGGATCACGAAGAATGTCGTAAAGCTTCTGGGCGACCTCAAGATCGGTGAACTGGACACGCAGATCTTCAGCTACGTCTTCAGCCAGGTCCACGCCGCTGGTGATGCCACCGTTGGCAGACAAATCAATGCGGTTGACATGCCCCTCACGCTCCATGATCCGTTGCATCGCCGTGAGCGACATGATCGTCCGATGGTCGTTTGCAGCCAGGCCCTTGTCGCGCACGATGGCGCGTGCCGTGAAAGAGTGTCGACCGCTGGCGGTCACGATCACGATGGCGTCGCCGTCCGCTGCATCCAGCTCTTCCGCCGCCGACTCGTTGATCAAGACCTCGTCGTCGCCCAAATAGCTCAGGGAGATCAACTTCCCGTCCAGGGTTCGGATATCTCCAAAACCCGACTGGCGCGATATATCGAACCCGACCACCGTCATCCGCGCCTCGGTCAACTGTGAACGTTCGTCCAGAACCGGCAGGACCTCTCGAATCTGCGGCATCACGCCATCGATTCGATTATCAGAGTCAGCGACCTCAAGGACCTGTGAAAGCGTCTCAGGGTCCAGGTACCGGTCTACAAAGAAGGCCGTTCCGTCCGGGTCATCCGCAAATACAGCACTCGCTGCATCGCCCCCGGCCAGCGGAGTGCGAAGCCGAATGTCGGTGTTGCCAAGCGCGTCCAGAACGACGCCACGTATAGAGCCCGTGACCGTGTCGCCAATAGCCAGAGACGCAGAGATGATGGTCGTAGACAGCATCAGACCGATCACGATCAGCGCTGTCTGGGCCGGACGCCTGGGAATATTCCGCAGGGCGAGCTTCAGCAGGATGCGGTTGCGCATCGCCATGATGATGATTACAAGACTTGTGAGTCCGAGAATGCCGACAAGTGATCCGGCAAGCCACACCACCGGTAGGCCGAAAAGATTTTCCAAGGCCAGCCTAGCTCCTTTGAGTTTCGGGAACTTCGGAAGCTACGGGCTCTTCGATCAGTCCGTCACGCATATTCACGATGCGATCGGTCCGACTTCCCACTTCATCCGTGTGCGTCACCAGCACAAAGGTCTGGCCTTGCGTTTCGTTTAGATCGCACAGCAGATCCATGATCTGGACCGTATTCTCAGAGTCCAGGTTCCCGGTCGGCTCATCGGCCCACACGATCGCTGGATCGTTGGCCAGCGCCCGGGCAATTGCTACACGCTGAACCTGACCGCCTGATAACTCGTTCGGGTTGTGGCCAGCCCAATCAGCCAGCCCCACCTGTTCAAGCTTCTCCATCGCCTTCTCTCGCGCCGCACCGGCCTTAACACCGGCGAGCACCAGCGGAAGCTCAACGTTCTCACGTGCAGACAGTACCGGCAGCAGATTGAACGACTGAAATACGAAACCCATGGACTTTGCCCTGTACTCGCTTAAAGCGTCGTCGGACATCCCTCGCAAGGGCTGTTGATCGATGAAAATCTCGCCTTCGTCGACCAGGTCCAGCCCTGAAACACAGTTCAACAGAGTGGTCTTGCCGGAACCGCTTGGGCCCATGATGGCGACCATCTCTCCGCGCTTCACAGTCAGGCTCACGCCCTTCAGCGCTTCCACGACTACGCTGCGTGAGCGGTACGTCTTAAACACGTTCCGGGCTTCGATTATCGTGCTGCCGTTTTCCAAGTGTGCCCCCCCGTAGAGGCTTATCTGCGCATGCTGCTTTCAGAGTCAACTACACTATGTTCGTACGAAACCGGCGTTGACGCTATAGTGCGCATCCAATAATCCGGCCGACACCGGCGGTAATTTGCCCGCCGTAAGATCAACACTTTGATCCGGCCAACAGGAACTACTCTCGAAATTAACATCTGGATGCATGTCCGTGATTGATTTCTCACACGATGAAAGGCGATAAGTAAGGCGTCCGTATCTGCCGGTAGGCAGCTCAATGCCCGAAACTTTTAATGGCGAGATTGATCCTGGTACGGCACGGCGAGACCGATTGGAATGTTGATGGCCGAGTTCAAGGGCACCACGACCAACCTTTGAACGAACGTGGCCTGGAGCAGGCGGAGTTGATGGGACGCTACGTCCGGGACAACTTTGATGTCCGGTCGACCTGGTCCAGTGACCTGTCTCGTTGCGTGAGTACCGCTGAAGGCATCGGCGCGCCCATACAACTGGCTCAGACGATCCGGGAGATTAACTTCGGAGAGTGGGAAGGGCAGCGCTGGGGTGAGATAAGCGAGACCAACCCGGACGGAACCAGTGGGTTTTCTTCGGGTGACCCTAGGGTCAACGCTCCCGGCGGCGAGTCGATGAGCGACGTCGTGGCCAGATCGCGAGTGTTTGTCCAGGATTCAGGGGTGCTGGACGGCGATGGAGACGTCGCAGTGGTTGCACACGGCGGCTCGCTCAAGTGCCTGATGGTGGTGCTGCTTGGCTTGCCAGAAACCGCAATTGGTCGGTTTCACTTCTCCAACTGTGGCCTCAGCGTAGTTGGAGCGGGCAACGGACCGGCAACCCTGATGAGCTCTAATCAGACGACGCACCTTGAGGGCGCTTCTCCGATTACCTAGACGGGATTACCTAGACGGCGACGTTGTTCCCTGAACCGTCGCCGATCAGGTACTTGCAGTTAGGATCGCCATTGGTCAGGCAGGAAACCCGTTCCACAGGTGCTGCGGATACGGCCGCGATTAGAGCGGTATCAAATGAGCATAGCTCGGGATTTTGAATCGCCACAGACCGGAATGGGCAGCTCATGAGACTGAGCCCAACTTTGCCCTGATCGTGCCCGACCTCAGGACTGAAGTCCTGCTCACTCAGGATCTCGGCCAGCCTCGTGATCCCGGCGCCATTGTCGCCGCGTACTTCAACGGTCTCCCTGGCCATGGCCTTCAGCGCATCATCCAGGACCTGCTTGCCGGACTTGCCTTCAAGGGCGTCTGGCTTCAGCGAGACCATCTTTGAGATAAGTTGACCCAGGATATCGCTGTAGTGCTTCGGAAGAGTTTCGTGTCCACGCTCGGTCAGGGAGAACGAAAACTCGGGTCGTCCTGTTCCACGCCGAAGTTCTGTGAACGTGACCATTCCATCTCGCTGCAGAATGTCCAAATGGCGACGGATCGTTGCGGGCGCAAGGCTGAGTTCATCAGCAAGTCCGCTCACAGTCTCAGACTCTCGATTCTGGATGAGCGCCAGGATCGTATCTCGGGTCGAAGGTGATGCCATATGGAGAGATCGCTCTGTTCTGAATGAACAGTTGCCGCCCGGACAAAATTGGTCCGAACGATCAGCTATCTATATACCTGTTGCGATACTTTTTAAGCATAACAATCGTAGCACGTAAGGGCCCGACGACAGGAATATGCAATAGGGCACCTGTATTGTGGGTAGCAGCCGAACGGACATCTGCGATAGCGCAATCGTGAAATCTGGTAGAATAGGGTGCTGGCCCCGGGTTTAAATATGCTAAACGCTGGGCCTCATTGTTTGCATCTGCAACGTCCTGAATGGACGATGGCATTGAATTCTCATCCTGAACAGGACGGGAATACAGCTGGGAGGAACGCCCTTTGGCGACAAAGAAGTCCACATCAACTTCCGGCGAGGCTGCTTCAAAAACAAAGGCAAAGGTCACTCCGGCCGCCGCCGCCGCAAAGGCAACTGCCAAAGCGAAGACTGATGCCGCCGCAGAAGTTGAGGCCAGTATCGCCGATGCGGCTGCCGAAGAGCCTGAATCCGACTGTAAGCACGCCTGGCTCATCGAGCCGCCGAATGGCCCGACCAGCGACGGATCCTGCACCGTCTGCGGTATGAAGCGAGAGTTCCGAAACTCCTACGAGTACACGCCTTCCTGGACAGCACGTTCTGGAAAAGCGGGCGCAGCCAAGGCCGCCGCTGCTAAGAACGCAGCCGCTGCTAAAACCGCCAGCGCCGCAGCCAAAACCGCCGGCGCTGCGGCCAAAAACACCAAGTAGTTTCACCTTGGACCCCGGGGGCTCCGGGTTACCCAGTTTCAGCCGGGTCTACTCGGGGCGGACAGGCCGTTAACGGAACAGATCGGCCTCTGGGCTGCGCTGAAGTGCGTTCGCGCTCACGTTATCTGACATCGTGATCGGCGCACCGCGCACTATGGCCGCCGGAACTCCACCGAACTCGCCCATCACCAGTTGAGCAGCAGACGCAAGTTCATCCGCAACGGCAACGACCGTGGCATGCAAAACTCGTCCGTGGTCGTCACCTTGCCCCCTCGCGTCCTCGAGCGGCTGCAAGCCTGCGATACCGACCGCCACGTTGGTGCTTCCTTCACGCCAGGGCCTGCCGAACGAATCAGAGACGATAACCCCGATCTCCACCCCGCTCCGCAACTCAAGCGCTGCCCGAAGCGTACGTGCGGAACCGTCTGGATCCGGGGGAAGGATGATCACCTGATCGTCCTCCGCCGAGTTTGAGCTATCGACTCCAGAGTTTGCGCAGACCAGCCCGTGGATCGTCTCCGTGATAAGCACTCCGGGCACCGCACGGATGACCTGAGCTGACTGTTGAAGGATGACCTCCACAAGGCGCGGGTCCTTCAAAACGATCTCCGCCAACTCACTTGCACGATCAGAAGGCGTGACGGTGTTGAGGTCGATAACCGCGCCCTCCGCCTTGGACACAACCTTCTGCGCCACAACAACCACGTCACCGACTTGCAGGCCGGCATCCTGGCCCCGGAGGGCGTCGTGAATCATGGCCGCGACGTCATCCCCCTCCTGCACTTCGGGTAGTCCTGTGATGGCGATAATCTCGATACGCGCTGTCATGTGGCGGACTTCGTGGCCCTTCGTGTCATTAACGTTGGTGGATGTGGTTCACTTGTGTCCCTGACAATCCTGTCTTCATGAGCAGGATTGACGGACGGGTGGACCATTATCGTCATCTTCTCCTGAAATGCACTGGGCCAGCCCGCCAGACATCCAGAAGACATAAGGAAATAGCAAGCAATGCGGCTCGTCCCCAAAAGCGTCCTCTTCGTACCCGGCAACCAGCCGCGCAGGTTTGACAAAGCGGCTAACTCTGCGGCCGGGGCGATTGTTCCAGACATGGAAGATGCCGTGCCGTGGGGAGAAAAGTCGGCAGCTCGTCGTGACATCGCCGCCAACCTGGAAAGACTTGGTGCGGCGGGCCTCCCCGTGATCCCAAGACTGAACTCACTGGACACCGGGTTATTTGATGAAGACCTTGAAGCCGTAATCGGCCCACTGATCATCGGCGTATCCATTGGCAAAGTGCGTAGCGTCGGCGACGTGAGGCGTATCGACGCAATCATCACCGCATCAGAGCGACGTAATCGACTGGAGCCGGGCTCCATCGCCATATACCCGTGGATAGAGACCGCACGTGCCATATCGCACGCCTACGAGGTGTGCAGCGCCTCTCCACGTATCGCCGCCGTATGTTTCGGCGCAGAAGACTTCTCCGCAGATGTCGGGATCGCCAAAGACCTAGGCGGCTGGCAGTCATCGACCTCGTCCGACGACCCCAACGGGCCTTCGGTGGCCCACGCACGGGGCGAAATCATCGCCGCAGCCGTCTCAGCCGGGGTCGGCGCACTGGACACGCCCTACGTCGCTTTTAAAGACCCTGAAGGGCTTACCAGAGAAACGGCCGTAGCGAGATCCATGGGCTTCAACGGCAAATGTGCAATCCACCCGGCACAACTTGAGATCATCAATGCAGGGTTCACGCCCCGGGAAGTTGAGATAACCAACGCCAGGCGGATCGTCGCCGCCGCCGATGAAGCGGAAGAACAGGGCAGCGGTGCGACATCTCTCGACGGCAAAATGATCGATCGCCCGACAATCGTCAGGGCGGAGAACCTTCTGGCGAGCATCGATAGCTAACAGGCCAAAAGCGACCGGCCTGTCCAGCTTTACCCGGGCTCGATCCGATACAACGCACGGTCTTCAACAAAGGTCAACTCCGGGAATCCCGCCCCGGAGTCGTGGGCGTCGTACAGCGTATTGATGCCCAGGTTGTGGTCGATGATCGCTATAACGCGTGGCTGGAGACCATCGGGCCGGTCAGCAGGCATCCGGTCAGGGAACTGCTCCGCCAGATCGTCCCAGTACCAGTCAAACACTATGTGCGGCACAGACACCGGCATCACGTCTTGCTCCGGCTCGGCCACGTAGGCCTGGTACCAGAGACCGAACACAGTCTGATCTGTACGAGTGAACACCACAGAACCCGGCTCTATCGTCTCAAACGCCGCGACCACGTACTCGGACGCCTCACGATCATTGCTTAGATCGAGTTGGTCGAAGTTGGTTGCGATAGAGAACCCCGGTACGGCGGCGACCACGGCCACAATCACCAAACCCGCAAGTACACGTCTATCGATGGAACCAACGATCGACGTCGCCCGCGGAATCTGATCGATGCTGGACATCAACCGTAAGATCCCCGCCGCCATCCAGATAGAGACCAGCATGAAGACCGGGATCAGGTAGATGAACGAATCGACCGTCCGGTATGTGACCGTGTACACGACCAACAACGCCACAGTCACTACGTGGGTGACAACTAACTGGCGCCTGAGGGTCCACAACAAAGTAAAACCGACAAGCCCCAGCAACACGCCTAAGAAGGCGAACTGGGAGAAGAGCAGATCGATGACTGTCACCAGCCGGTCATATAGCTCAGAACCCTGAACGCCAAACGCGTAGCCCTGGTAGACCGTCCCGTTCACCATCCACCAGAAGCCCTGAGCGCTGTCCGGATGCCCCCAGTTGAGAACAGGCCCCTGTGACGATGCCAGGGGGGCGTAGAGGTACACGCTGAGGCCCAGAACCCCGCCCAGGGCTATAGGGCAGACATGCCGCACCCGGATGAAGCGCAACCCTCCGCCAAGCAGACCCCACGCAAACAATGGAATGATCACGGAGGCGATTGTCAGATGATTGCCAAGCGCAATCCCGGACAGCAGGCCGATTATCAGCCCGTAACGCCAGCCAACCCCGCCTTGTTGCTGCCGATCACGCAGTCCATGTGCCGCCAGCAAGATCACCGAGACGAACATTGCATTCAGCGCGTACACCTCGGTAACCGTTGCCTGCGACCACAACTCCTTGGAGGCCGCCATCGAAAGACTGGATACTCCAGCGGCGATCAAGATGTGCCGATCAGTGATACGCCCGGAGAACGACAGCGTCCGCAATATTCGAACCGTGGCCATAAACAACAGGCCAACGGCGATCGACGCTGTTAGTGCCGAGAACAGGTTGCCGTGTAACGCCTCACTGCCCGTCGGGATGACCGCGGAAAAACCGCGCAATGAGAGCAGGTAAGTCGGATAACCGGTCGGGTGCGGGATGCCCCACGTAAACGTCGCCGTGAGGAGGTCTCCACCGTCAGATGCGGAGTTACTCCACGTTAGCCCGGGTGCAAGGGTGAGAGCGTAGAGGAAGAAGGTCAGGGCGCCGACAGCAACAGCTATCAGGCCGACGCTATGTCTGCGTAGAGCGCCGGGCCAGCGTCCCGGCTGAGGCGCAGATTCAACAACCTTCATTGTTTTACCTGTGGCGGTGGATTCTTTGCCTGAGATTTGAACTCAGGATACTGGCACATAAATGAAAAGGGGGCACGGAAAATCCGCCCCCCCTTTTCTAAGGTCGAAACTGTGCGATCGACGATTAGTCGACTGCGGTCGCCCTTCGCTGTCGTCGGACGTAGACACCGCCACCCATGACCAACATCAGACCCAGTCCTGCAAGCAGGAGCGCCTGTGATGTCGTCGGGGCTGCGTCACCGGCCGACGGGAGCACTGCTCCGCCGGTGACGACTTCACGGCTTTTAGAACCGAGTTTGAAGGTCGAGAGGTTTCGGACACTTACGTCGAATGCAACTGTTCCATTTGCATTGATCGTGAACCCGGTGTTCAACTCAACCCAGGGACCCGTTATCGGGTTTTCTGCTTTGAAAACTGAGACACTATCGAAGTCTAATCCGGCGTCCAGTACTGTCCCAATGGGAACCGTCATCGTGATCGTCATTGACTCGGTTAGCGTGACATCTTGTTTGTCCCCAGCACCATCCACGAACTCAATAACCAACGGCGATGCCAACAACGACGTGACGTTAGGCGGCAACGGCACGAAATCTTCCTGTTTCAAAGTGGTCGAAGCGACCGTTGTCGAACCGGTATCCGGAACCTTTTCCACCACAAGTACAAATGCTGAACCTGATGGCAGCGCACCAATCGGGACCACTATGGAACCAGAGGTTTTGCTATCAAAGTCCTCGTCGCCATCAGCGGGTTCGGAAATGCTTACCGTGCCGCCCGTGGTCGGCGTAATGACCGCCGTTGAGGCCTGATCATTGCCTCCAAGACTTGGCGGTGTGGGAATATCCGCAGGTGCCGGGTCTTCCGGCACTACGACAGGTTCCTCCGGCGGCGGTGCGATTTTGGAAATCGTAATAGTTTTGGACTTCTCAATGCCGGTAGAGTCCTGCTTCACATTAACCGTGACGACAGAAGTGCCCGCACCGGAAGATGTAAATACGTAAGTAGTACTCAATGTTGTACTTGAGGTTGTGTTAACAGACCCAGCCGTATCGACAGAAACGGTGATAGTCAATCCAGAGTCAGCACCACCGGTACTGACGCTGAAGGAGTGTGTGCCACTCTCTTGCGCAACACTGGCAGTCAAAGGGCCAACACTGGCTGAAGTCAGCAGAGTTGACGTAGTCGTCACGGAAGCAGCAGCGACACCTGAAGATGGAAGCGTACTGCCTGAAGAGGCGGAAACGCTGCAAATGTAGGCTGTGTTGGCGGTGAGACCGGTGACATTACCTGTTGTCGTCGCAATACCGGTTACAGTCTTAATCACTGTGCCGGGAGTTCCGACACAGGAAATGCTGTAACCGTCCACGACAGGAGATCCACCAGGGACCGTGCTGCCGCTATCAACTGCAACCCAGTCAACTTTAACTTCGGTGGCACTGACAACAGTTGCCGTGACGGTGCTTGGCAGAGTTGCCGCACCTGCCCACGGGTTGGCCGATGTCGCGACCATAGTGGC
>Ga0114999_10007361_pt1 | contig 12502 bp, 8 predicted proteins | sample ArcticOcean_MG_C_3_FD_89820 | JGI IMG/M metagenome (GOLD analysis project Ga0114999, IMG submission 89820) | Marine microbial communities from western Arctic Ocean - ArcticOcean_MG_CB8_126 | ecosystem: Environmental > Aquatic > Marine > Oceanic | place: Arctic Ocean: Canada Basin | collected...
ACCAACGGGCAAATCATCGAAACCGCCGCCATCAGCGTGGGAGGCCGGTTGGTCGCGACCGATACTGAGGGCAAGGTCATCCGGATCGAGCCTACGGCACATGCGATCGCGGATCTGCTGGGGATCGACCTGCACATCGGCGTGGTACTTAGCGACAACGACAGGCATGGCATCGCCGACACGCTGGCTGATTGCCTGATGGAGATCATCCAACGTAAGCCTCGATCCGAACTCACGACGAGCCTGCTGGTCACACCTGACCTGAAGTCTGACGTGCCAATCGACACGCTCGTCTTCTCCGGTGGCGTCTCAGAGTACGTGTACGAGCGCGAGGAGCGTGACTTCGGTGACCTGGCCATCTTCCTAGCGGGAGCGATGCGCCAGAAGATGGCCGAGAACGCTATGCCCGCCCCGGTTCAGCCGGCGACGGAGCGCATCCGAGCGACCGTGATCGGTGCGTCACAGTTCACGGTGCAACTCAGCGGGAACACACTGTCGATCTCCGACGTGAGTTTGCTGCCGCTCCGGAACATCCCCGTGCTGATCTCGAAGCTCGACGAGGACCGGGAGGTCGAGTCAGAGGAGATCGTAGAGAAGATCAAGAGCGCTTACGCTCGCCAGGATCTGGTCGAGGGTGAAGTGCAGGTTGCACTGGCTTTCGACTGGGATGGCCTGCCGCGTTACTCGCAGCTACGCAAGATCGCGGATGGGATCATCGCGGCGAGCCCGAACACCATAGCTTCTAGTGCGCCGATCCTGCTGGTGTTCACAGGCGATTTCGCGAAATTGATCGGCGATGCGCTGACCAAAGACATCGGCATTACGAACCCGGTGATCTCCATCGATACGCTGTACCTACAAGAGTTCGACTACATCGACGTTGGGGACATGATCTATCCGGCGCGCGTGGTGCCGGTGGTGGTGAAATCCCTGGTGTTCCCTGAGGTTGCGGGGGTTGGGTCGGAACTGGTCGAGCAGTAGGCCGCAAGGGGCCGTAATCGCCCGTAGAACGCGATCTGGCGCTACGGGCGAGGTGAGCGCCCAACGATCTCCTGTAAGCGCGCAGAGCCTTGCTTGATGCGCGGTAACACGAAAACCACGTACAGCGTCACTAGCGCGAAGGTAACCAGGATGATTCCCCCGTACAAAACAGACGTGGCGATGCCACCGCCTGGCGTCGAGCCCTTCCACATATGCGTCGGATCAGCATTGTCGTACCAGACCAGCACCTCGTCGCCGTCCGCGTAGTGTTCGATGCACCCCCGCTTTGGAGGTGGTTCCGCGCGCTTGCAGGTATTGTCGAGGGGAACCACGTAGTCAACGCCTCCGAGCGTGGTGAAATGCACGTCTTCGCCCTGGATGACGGCGACCCTCCGTTCGGTGCGATCACGCAGGATGCCAACGTCCTCTAGCAGATCACGGCCGATGGATATGAGCAGCACGCCGACTACCAAGCCAGCGAAACCGGTCCACGATTTCGGTACGTACTTCACGCGGTCTCGACTCCTAGAAACGATGCGACGGATGTTGCCCACTGACAGACGAAGAGGGCCCCGGCGTAGCCAAGGCCCTCTTGATGTTACGGATTGTCGAGTGCGTTAGTTCCCGAACATGCCAAGCAGGAACGGCTCAGGCCAAAGCACAGCAAGGAATCCGTCGCTGCCCAGGATTCCTCCGAAGAAGAAGAATATGAGAAGCGAGATGACGAAACCGGAAACGACTCCTCCGATGTAGCCGGTGCGGTTCTGCATCATCACCGGCGGGCCTGTAACTGCGATCACTATCGCCGCGTACTGCAAACCAACCAGTCCGGTTACCAACATCATCATCGAGAGCAGACCTATGAACATCAAGCCCGCTGCCCGTGCTCCTTCCATCCCCGCGCTACGGATACCGATGTCCATGATCTCGCCTGTCTTAGCGCCAAACCCTTCTCGGAAGAACGTGATGGTCGCCAAGGCGAAAGACATCACCGCCAGGCCCATGGGAAACCAACGCCCAAAGAACGAGTAGCTACTCGATTCCCAAATGGCGTAAGCCATCATTGCCATCAGCGCAGCGCTGAATAGCTGCGCTTCACGGAACTGCCAGGTCAGGCCCTGCATTCGGCTTGCCAGTCCTCCAGGAGCGTCAGGTGCGGCTCCCGCCGGGGGCACAGGGGTCGACTTCGCGTCCTCTGCTGTGTCGGCTTCCGGAAGGGGGTTTGAGAAATCCATGAACTTCGTGAACAGGACGGCGGTTGCGATAGCCAGCACGAACAGCACGAGGAAAAGAGGGCGCGTGAACGTGCCAACCCAGTCGTAGCGACCGACAGAGTTGATGATATTGTTTTCGATGATCGGTCCAAGGATGAACCCGATCAGCAGGGGAGGACGGGGCCACTTGTAGCGCTTCATGAGCAGCCCGATTAGAGCGCCGCCAAGAACGATAGTTAGCGCACTGTTGTCACCCGTTGTCTGGAACGCCGCCAAGAACGAGATCGGGATGATCAGGAATCCAAGCACGGGGTATGGAATCTTGGTTAGCATCGCCATCTGGCGGGTGAATCCAAGTCCCAACATGGTCACGGCCAGGTTACCCAATCCGAGGCTCAATACGATCATGATCGTGATGTCCGCGTGCTCTTCGAGCATCCGAGGGCCAGGAGCGATACCGTAAGCCAACATGCCCAGCATGACGAACGCCCAGGCGCGACCACCCGGTATACCGAGCGCCAGCGTCGGGATGGCCTGACCACCCTCTTTAGCATTCTGTGCAGACTCCGCGAATAGAACCCCTTCCAGGGAGCCGTGGCCGAATTGGCTCTTGTCTTTGGTGAACGCGATGCCCAAAGCGTAGGACATCCAGTCGATCACGCCACTGCCGATGCCCGGGATAGCCCCAAAGAACACCCCGAACAACGACTGCCTGACGGTCATCGGCCAGCGTGACAGGCCGTAACGAGCGCCGCGGAAGATCTCACTGTAGGTGATGTTCGCGTCGCGGGGTGCCAACGGCTTACGAGTCATCGTAAGGTCGATTATCTCGGGGAGCGCGAAGACACCAATGGTGGTGGAGATTAGCGGTAGTCCATTCCACAGCCAGTCCTGGTCGAACATGAAGCGGAAGTCCAGAGTCACGCCAGCTGGTCCGACGGTGCTGAGCAGCAAACCGAAGCAGGCCGCAAAGATACCCTTGACCATCGCGCCTCCGCTCAAGGCTGCCACCATCGCCACGCCGAACATCGCCATAGCTGCGATCTCTGCGAAGCCGAACGCAAGCACGACGGGTTTGATCGCCGGGATGAGGAGCGCCATCATGAGCGCACCGATAACGCCGCCAAGTGCCGAAACTGCGTAGACGGCTCCGAGCGTATGGGCTGCGTAGCCCTGCTGCGCGAGCTGGTTCCCTTCGAGGAACGTCACCTGCGTTGCGCCGCCGGGCATGCCCAGCAGGATCGCGGGGATCGAGTCGAGCGTGTTGTCGATACCGGTAAGCGTTGCGAGCATCGCGACACCGATAACGGGGTCATCAATAGAAATGATGATGAACGGAATCGTGAGCGCCATCACCAACGTCGCTGAGATTCCTGGTAGGAGAGCGATCGGCACCGTAATGAATACGGCGAACAGGAACGCACCCCAGTAGCCTAGGTTTCCGAGATATGAAATGCCATCGGCAAAATCAGCAAACATGGCTCACGCTGCTCCCTTTAGTGCAGAAGGGGAATGGCCGGGCCATTCCCCTTCTCCTATCTATCTAAGTATTCGTCCCTAGCCTACTAGTTCGAGACGTACTGCGGGAAGTACTTATTGATCAGACGGTCGCCCTCGCGCTGAGTGATCGCGAGGGAGGATTCGAAGATGTCCTCGTTCTCCTTGGTCGACTTGGTGCCGGTCGCACGATCCGTCCACTGCGGGGTCTCACCCGCGATAGCTCCGTACTTCTGAAGCAACTCAGCATCCTGCTCGAATGCCGTCTGGAAGGCGGTTGACAACGCGTCGGCGATCTCGTCGGGGGTTCCCGGCGGCAGCCACATCGCCTTGCTCATGTAATTCGGCGGGTTCATGATCGCCTGGTAGGTCTTCAGCGATTCCTCGTCCGGGAAGTGGTCCTGGATGTTGCCACAGTGCGGCGAACCCCAAAGGTTGTCCTTCAGTTCGCCAGGGCCCATGCCGGCGTATATGCGCATCAACCCGCTCGGCAGCCAGTCAGGCTGCTCCAACGGGAAACGGTACCAGAGGCTGTTGCGCACCGTCGTGTTGATGTCACCACGTGCCCACATCGTCATCACCGCGTTGGTGTCAACGGTGTCAAACGCGAAGTACCTGAACGGAGCCCGCAGTGATTCCAGGGCAAAGGCAATCGCCACGAACGTGGGAGCACCTTCGGCCACGTCGGAGATCTCATCAGCGACGTAGAAAGCACCGTGCTTTCCCCCGCCAGTGGTAGCCTGACCTGCGAAATCCCAGAGGCACTTCGTCGCAGCGTCCGCACCCAGGTTGCCTACCGGGTCATACGTCGTCCAAGACCGCGTCGAGTCGATCGTTGCGCCGATGAACTGGAACGTGCTCCGCTTGATGAACTCGGTGTCTTCTTCAAACCCGAATTCCAACTGCGGGGTGCTGTTCCACGATATATACGTCCCGTCCTTGGGCGCTTGTGTAGCAGAGAAGAGGTATTCCAACGGCTTGTTGCCGTTGTTGCTGAAGATGACCCGCGGGTTGCCCGGGATCCACTTGCCCAAGAACGCCGACATGACGCGACCCTGTGAGTCCGTGCCACCGCCCGGGTTCGAGTTCGCCATCATCCGGATCGTCTTGCCTTTGAAGTAGGCCGCCGCATCAAACGAGGGTGTCGGGGTCGCAACCGGCGTAGGAGTTGCCGGAGCGGGGGTCGGCGTAGGCACACCCGGTGCCAAGGTTGCCGTCGGAGTTGCCGTTGCGGGCGGCTGCGTGGGCGTCGCTGTGGGGTCGTCGCCACCACAAGCCGCAAGCACCAGCAGCATCGCGGTCCCGAGGACGAGTCCTTTGGACCAAGCGGACCATCTAATAACCATCAGTATCCTCCCTGATTAGGGCGAGGTGCATCACAACTCGCACTTGGCGCCGCCATATACACGTCTGCCCCACCGGTGGCCAGCATGCCAGCCAACGGAGAGATCATGTGACGGCTCCACGAATGACCCGAACAAGCGCTTCTGAGGCGAAGACCCGCACGGGTTCCAAGAGTTTTACCACTTGTTCTTCGACAGGGCATATAAAGTGGACTACTATTCTAGAAGAGTCTCTAGCAACAACATTACTACTGAAGCTTATCCAGGTTGAAATGGAAACTTCTGCAAACCTGTCCTCCCTGCTCAAACGCTATGGTCTAGCTCGATCAGCCCTGGCCGCGCAGATGGACGTCTCACTTCAAACGATCCACAACTGGTGCATCGGGCGCATCCCGGTGCCGTTGCACCAGTTCAGCCGCCTCGCGGAGAATCTGACCGCGTTGGGGGCAAGCGACTCAGTGATCGCAGAACTCATCCGCGCGTACCTGCAGATGCATGGTCTCGACGAGCGCCTGCTCAGCGCCCTCACCTCTCGAAGCGATGGGGGCGATCGCGCCGTAGTCCTGCTCATGTCGTGGGACATCAAGTCAGGCGGTCTGTTCTCACATTTCCCCCACGCATGCCGCAGCGCAGTACAGAGCTTAGGGATGACGTGCTTGGTGGTGGATTGCGGTGGCGATGACCAGATGAAACGAACCTACGTCAGCGAGGCTATCAAGCACCGATATGCCGGGGTGATCTTTGCAGGTATCCCCGGTGCCTCCCCATCTCCCATCGATGAGCTGTTCAACGCGATGCAACCGCTGGTAGAGGCGGGCATCCCGGTCGTGATGGTCTCACCGTGGAATACAGATGTCGCCATCCCACAGGGAGTTACCGCTCTGGGCTGGGACTCGAACGTGTCCAATTCAATGGCTGTCGGATTCTTGCGAGAGTCCGGCCATGAGCGGATCGCAGTCGTCTTGAGCGAAGCCGGACAGATGGTGTCGGGCCGGTATCAAGGCCTCGACCGGACGTTTGCAGATCAGGGCATGCAGATCAACGACTCGCTCGTCGTTTGGACCGGGGACGACCCCGACGATCCTGATGAGATCCAAGAGGCGCTTGGTTCGGCCACCGCAGTGTTCGCTCGACCGTCGACATTGCACCTGCTGGCCAACGGATGCTATGCACGAAACATGAGATGGCCAGACGACATCAGCATCGTCACTATCGGGCACCCACAATCGATCCCGCAACTCGGCAGTAGTCCGTTCACTTACGTAGGGATTCCCGTGGGCCGAATCAGTCGTAGCGCCGCGCACATTCTGAGCTCCCTCATTGAGGAGGGCGGAGGCGCGTACTCCCAGCAATTCGCGATCTATGGCAAGAGTGCCATGAGGATCATGAATGCAGAGGGCGGCTCAGTAGGGCCACCAGCGCGCCGCTAAGAGCGGGCGCCTAGCCTGACGGCGGCTCCTCGGGCTCGGGTGCGTCCTTGTGCAGCGTCTCACGCAATCCGAAACCCACGAGTGTCGCGGCAGCGTACGCAGAGATGGCCATGACTCCGAACGCAGCCGCGAACCCGGGGGCTCCCGACACGAACGCCGTGATCACGCCGAAGCTCGCGGGGTTCGTCAGTGACCCCCCCTCGGCGATCAAGCGGTTGACGCCAAAGAACTTGCCCCGAGCCTCGGCAGGGGCGATGTCTGCGCCGATCGTCTGCATCGTTCCCGCCATCATCGAGACACCTATGTTGATCCAGATGAAGGCCACGATGAAGGCGGGTAGAGGCCATGACAGTGCGGCGGTGATCGCCATGAGGCTGATTCCGATGCCAAGCATGGTCGCCGCAGGTACGATCTGCCGCTTCCTGCCGTACCGATCCATGATCTGCCCCGAGAACACCATGATCGGGATGCTCAGCACACCAGTTCCTGCGGCTACCGTCCCCAAAACAGCGGGCCCCACGCCGTACGCGAAGGTGAGGAAGATGAAGTAAGTCCCCCCGCTTCCCTGCGCGCCGCCACGGGCGATATTGGCGGCAAACTGCGCAGCGAAAAGCGTTATCACGGGGCGAGTCAGCAACTTCTTCCAGGAGACGTCGGCCTCAGCGACCTTGGTGCCAGCCCGACGCGCCAACACCCCCGGAGCAGTCTCCTTGATCAGGTAGTACGACGGGATCACCGCGAACGCCGCCAGAGCGCCAAAAACCAGGAATGGCACACGGAGCCCAAGCCACTCTCCTAGAAGGCCACCCAGCAATGGGCCGCCCAAATTCCCGACGCGCATCACGCTTGACATGCTCGTGATCTGCCGTCCGCGCTGGCTGGATCGTACCGAGTCGGCGATCGCAGCAAGGCGGCTCATCTGCCACATCTGCTGAGCGACGCCACCGATGGTCAGATATAGCAAGAACTCCCAGTAGGAACTGGCAAAGAACACCATGAACGCTGACCCCGAAGAGATTAGCGGCGCCGCGATCAGGCTGACTCGACGCCCGAATCGGTCGATCAACCACCCCGTGGGCAGCGTCGAGAGCACACCGCCTACCAGGGGAGCGATGACCATGAGCGACGCGCCAGCAACCCCAGCTCCAAAAGTATCCTTGGCGATCAACGGCAATACGGGCAACGTGAAGCCCCTGCCCGTTCCCAGCAGGATCGCAGGCAGCAGCAGCGAGAACACGAATTCGTTCCGCTTGAAGAAGCCCAGCTTCTGCTGAACTTCGCCTGATTCTGTTGCGGGGACTTTTTCGGGATCTTGGGCCATACGTGGGTTCACAAAGGTGGGACGAGCTCTTCCGGCTCGCCCCACAGACGACTGAATCTAACGTTGCGCTATGAACCTGTCAAACGTGCTCGCAGGGCAAGCCCGACTAGGAGATGGCGGCAGTCAACTGGTCGACCTGAGCCAAGTCGAGTTTGGCAGGCCTGAACACGATCTCATCCGTGCCTAGCTCCTCGTGCATCGCGATCATCTCGCGCACTGCTTCTGCCGACGCCGGGTTGGGCGAGGCTTTGCGTTCGCTGCCCCCTCCAGGGCGACCGCCATAATAGTGGGCGACTGCGTCGTCGATCTGCTCTTCAGCGCCAGGCCCGAACGCGCATGGCAGGGTCGCAACGAACCGGGGCTTGCCCGTACGGCTGTTGGTCGCCCACGCAGCGTTCACGCGCTCCATGATGCCCTTGACCCACTCGCCATCGTTGGCACGACCGCCCATGACGTAGCCGTTGGCGTACTTGCCGACGCGATCCAGGGCCCGATCTGCCGTACCCCCCAAGATCAACTCAGGGCCACCAGCCTGAACGGGCATCGGCCCTACCGCATAGGTCGCACCTTCGAGCGTTTCACCAGCCCAGATGCGCCGCATCTCTTCGAGTTGTTCCGTGAATCGACGTCCTCGATCATGGAATCCAGCGGGCGCGACCAGGGAATCGTCTTGGCGACTACCCACCGCTAGACCCAGCGTTAGCCTGCCACCAGAGATGGCGTCTATCGTCGCAGCCTGCTTGGCCAGGATCCCCGCGTTGCGTAGAGGGCTCACGAGCACAGCGGTCATCAGGCGGACGCGTGTGGTGATCGCGGCAACAGCAGCCAAGGTGGCCATGGGCTCGTAGGAGTTGTAAGCCAACCTGTCGAGGGAGGCGAATGCGTGGTATGGACCTGCGTCCGCCCGTTCGGCCATGGCACGCAGCAGCGGCCAACTATCGGTTGGTGTTTGGAACGTTGGGCCCAGGCTGACTTTCATCTCGATCTCCCTAGCTAAGGACGTCCGCGTCCAGCAACTCTTGTAGTTTTTCCGGTGTCATGCCCAAGATCTCCTGGCATATCTGCTCGGTGTGCTCCCCCAAGAGGGGGGCGCGGGTGTAGGTAGGATTCGCATCAGACATGATGAACGAGTTGCCATCGGAGGCGTAGCGCCCTATCTCGGGGTGATCCATGTAGATGAACTGGTCCCGCTCCTGCAGTTGAGCGTCGGCGAACATGCCCTGGGGGTTCAGTACAACGCCGGCCGCAACTCCTGCCTCAACGCACTGGCGCATAACTTCATGAGCGGCCAACGTACTCGTCCAACGTCCCACTTCGATATCCAAAGCCTCTTCGTTGGCCTTGCGATCCGCTGGTCCTGCGAAGCGCGCGTCATCTGCAAGCGCAGGCACGCCCATGAGAACGCACAGCGCACGCCAACGTTCGTCGTCTGCGCACGCGATGGTGCACCAAGACTCGTCGCCCGCGCACCGGTACGCCGCGTGAGGGGCCATGGCCGGGTCACGATTGCCGTCACGTGCCGTCGTTCGACCGTTCGCAGCGAAGTCCATCATGGGAGGCCCAACGAAGTAGAGCGAGGCTTCCAACTGCGACAGATCCAGGTGCTGACCGTGGCCGGTCTTCTTGCGGTAGTCCAGCGCCGCCACGATGGCCGATATGGCGATATGGGGTATCAAGAAGTCCGTGTACGCGCCGTAGGGGCTTGTGGGGGTCCTATCAGGCCAACCAGTGAAGTGGGTATGGCCGGAAAGCGCCGTGAGCACGGGTCCAAAGCCTGGCTGGGAGTCGAAGGGCCCTCCCCTGCCTAGCATGGACGCACTGAACATGATGACGGCGGGGTTCTTTGCCGAGATGGCGTCGTAGCCCAGTCCCCATTTCTCCATGTTGCCTGGAGTGAAATTCTCAGCCACGACATCCGCCCACTCTGTGGCCAAGCGGAACGCGATGGCACGAGCGCGCTCGTCGGCCATGTTGAGCGTAAGGCTGCGCTTGCCGCTGTTGTAGTTGGCGTAGTACCCAGAACGGTTGATCCCATGCTGTCCACCAGCGAACGGCTCGCCGTTGCGCAGCACATCAGGTCGGTGCCCCGATTCCACGCGAACCACGTCTGCCCCGTAGTCACCCAGGTAGCGCGTGGTCATAGGCCCGATAACCACCCAACAAAAATCGAGGACTTTTATGCCGTCGAACGGTAGTGCCACCGGTTGTGTCGGAGGGACGACCGAATCAGGCTCGACCGCAGCCGTCCTACTCTCGGCCTCCAACTCCGCCAGCACCTCTGACGTGTGCTCGCCCAGCATCGGTGCGCGACGTCGTATCGAGAGCGGCTTGGCCGACGATTTCACGAACAAGCCTAGAGTGTCGTATGGCTCACCTGTTGGCGGGGTTATGCGATGAAAGAACTTACGGGCCTCCAACTGGGGGTACGCGAATACGTCAGCCGGGGTATTGACCGGGAACAGAAGCACGCGGCGTTTAAGCGCGCCATCGGCTAGGAATGCTTTGGTTTTGGCCCCGAAGAACGCACCGAGCCCTTGGTTCATGGCTTCGAGCAACTCCGTGCTGATCTGGCCGAAACCTATGGCGCCGAAATCGGTTGCGCTCAACTCTGGACTGCCAAAGCCTTCTTCGTCCATCCACGCACAGAGCGCGGCCATGTTGCGGCCGCCTACCACTCCCCCTGGCTGGATGAAATTGACGTAGCCGTCGGCGCACTCCCAATTCACCCGCATGGCTCGCTCGCCCACAGGCCTGAAGGGGCCGCGACGTCGTAGGTTGACCTGGTTCATGTCCCAGTACTGGGGCGCATGCGACAACGTGCGCGCAGCGGCCTGCTGACAAGACACGTCCACGTATTGCCCTCGACCGGTGGTCAAGCGTTGATGGTGAGCGAGCATCGCGCCTGCCGCGCCTGCCGCAGCACCGAGCGTCCAGTACTGAGGCACCGTAACGCGCACCGGCGGTCGATCCTCGTCGCCAGTGAGGTGCATGAAGCCACTCAGGGCCATCCCTGTCAGATCGGTCGCCTCGTAGTCACGGTAAGGGCCGGTCTGGCCGAAGGCCGTGATCGATACATAAATGAGGGTGGGGTTGATCTTTGCAAGCTCTTCATAGCCAAGCCCGAGAGACACAAGGTAGCCAGGCTTGAAAGACTCGATGAGGAAATCGGCAGAGCGCACGAGGTTCAGAAGTGCCTCGCGGGATGCGAGCGCCTCGATGTCCAGTGCGACGCTGCGTTTGTTGATGGCGTAGAGCTGCCAGAAGAGGCTGGACTCGTCATCCTGCACGTCATGGTGGAACGGCCCAACGCTACGTGCGGGGTCACCCGTAAGAGGTTCGACCTTGATCACATCTGCGCCAAGGTCGCCTAGGACGCGCGCGCAGAAAATCCCGCGGTCGTCGGCTAGATCGAGGACACGGTAGCTGGACAGCAAGCGTTGGCTCCTAAAGGCCCAACGCCTGCGCCAATCGCTTGCGATGGTACCGAGGTGATCCGAGGTAGTGGTAGAGAGTGCGGGACATCTTGGTGTGGAGCGTCAGGCCGTACTCACGGACGATGCCCATGCCAGCGTGAACGTCGTGAGCGGAATTACAGCCGTGGTAGTAGCTCTCGCTAGCAACCGTCGCCGCGGTGTGCATCGCCGCAATCGCGCCTTCGCGAGCCTCGTCCGCCTTCCACAACGCTTCGTAGGTTGTCCAGCGCGCGGCATCGAGGTAGTTGACGATGTCGATCACGTGGTCCTGGACGCGCTGGAAACGACCGATGGGCTGCTGGAATTGGCGTCGTGTCTGGCTGTAGAGGAGCGACATGTCGAAGACCTTCGACAGGCCACCCCCCTGGTACGCGCTCAGGATCAACGATGCCTTTCGCATGGCACGTTCGAGGACATCCCAGCCGTCCTCCGTGGCACCGATCAGCGACGATCGTGGGGCCGACACCTGAAGGAGGCTAACCTCGCAGAGGCCTGTCGCGAATCCAGGCAATGCTCGTGCGGCGACGCCTCCACCATGCGCGGGCATATGCACCAGACCGATCTTGCCAGTCTCCAGGCGGGTCGCGACGATCACATCAGTGGCGTCCGCCGCGTCGTGGACGTAGAGCTTGGTGCCCTCGATGGCCAGATCGTTGCCTCGAATACGGGCTAGCGTGTGGATGAATCCAGGCCCCCACCCATAATCCTCCTCCGTGATAGCAACCGCGAAGACTCGCTCGCCGGATGCGATAGCCGGAAGCAGCTCTTGCTTCTGCGCTTCGGTTCCACCTTCAAGCAGGATCAGCGCGGCGAAGACACCTGAGGAGAAATGCGGGCCGGGTACGGGGCCACGACCAAGTTCTTCGTAGATCACCGCCGTGTCCGCAAGAGACGCACCGGCTCCGCCATATTCTTCGGGGATCAGGCTGCCCAAGATGCCTGTGGAAACCAGGCCCGGCCACTGCGCCGCACCCGATTCTTCGCCGGAGTCGATGGCAACGAGAGCTTCTTTCGTGTAGTCGCGCTCCCGGAGTTCGCGGACGGCCGCCTGGAGCATCATTTGCTGTTCGGTTAGGGTCAGGTCCACTGTTATTGGCCTTGTTTCTGGGTTGAGGGGAGTTGCCCCGGTTGCTCACGCTGATCGCGTCCGATACCGAGCCGACGAGCGATTATCACGCGCTGGATCTCTGCTGTACCTCCCGGATGCTGCTCCACGATGCTGGCCCGCTGGTGCACCTCGATG
>Ga0114999_10007364_pt1 | contig 12497 bp, 15 predicted proteins | sample ArcticOcean_MG_C_3_FD_89820 | JGI IMG/M metagenome (GOLD analysis project Ga0114999, IMG submission 89820) | Marine microbial communities from western Arctic Ocean - ArcticOcean_MG_CB8_126 | ecosystem: Environmental > Aquatic > Marine > Oceanic | place: Arctic Ocean: Canada Basin | collected...
CCCGAAGGAAATGGAGCTAATATAATTGTAAGGAAGATTGGAAAGAACATAAAAATTTTTGCTTGTATGGGGTCGGGTGGAGTAGGGTTTAATTTCTGTTGAATAAACATGCTTATCCCCATCAGTATAGGCCAAGCGCCAATCATTAAAAAAGTTGGCGGATCCCAAGGTATTAAACCAAACAAATTAAAAATAGAAGTCGGGTCTCTTTCTGATAAATCTTTTATCCAACCAAAAAAAGGCTGATGTCTCATTTCTAAAGTAACATACAACATTTTGTAAATTGCGAAGAAAAATGGAATTTGAATTAAGACTGGTAGACAGCCAGATACAGGATTAACCTTTTCTCTTTTGTATAGACCCATCATTTCTTGTTGTAGTTTTACCTTATCGTCCTTGTGTAGTTCTTTTAATCTTATCATTTCTGGCTGTAAAATTTTCATTTTGGCCATTGATTTAAAGGAATAATTTGCAAGTGGAAAAAATATTAATCTTATTAAAGCTGTAATAATAACAATAGCTATACCAAAGTTTCCTGTCAGTTTAAAAAAATAATCAATAATAAAAAATAATGGTTTAGTAAAAAAGTAGAACCATCCCCAATCAATTGCTAAATCAAATTTTTCTATATTTAGTTGTTCAGCATAACCATCAATAACAGCAACTTCTTTCGCTGCAACAAAAGTTTGTATTTCACTAGTTACAACACCGCTAGGGTTTAAAATTTGAGAATCTTTAATTATGTAATTGGCTATATATTTTTTGTTTTTAGTTAAAAATTGAGCTTTAAATTCTTTTCCTTTTTCAGGAACTATTGCAGTAAGCCAATATTTATCAGTTATACCCAGCCATCCTTTCGATACATTGGTAGTAAACTTTTCTTCTTCAATATCTCCATAATCTTTTTCTACCAACTGATCGCCAAAAACACCTAAAAAACCTTCGTGCAAAATATATATTTGTCTACCTTCAGGCTTACCTTTTCTTGTTATTTGAGCATATGGATAAAATTGAAATGATTTATCAGAGTTATTTTTAATCTTTTGTGTGATTTTAAATAAAAATTTGTCATCTAATGTAATTATTTTTTTAAAAATTAAACCCTGTCCATTATCCCACTCTAATTCAACAGGATTATTTGGAGTTAAGTAGTTATTTCCTTTAATCTTCCAAAGTGTACTTACTAAAGGTAAATTAATTTGTTCATTTGCACTTGTCGACCAGCCAGATTCTATAAAATATTCATTTGAAAATTTTCTGGGGTTTAAAAAAGTAACTTTATCTTCACTATTTAAAGTTTTTTTATAGTTTTTAAAAATAACATCATCTATAATTCCTCCCTCTAAAGATATGGATCCTTTAATATTTTTATTTTCTAATAGGACTCGATCTGTATTGCCAATAACTTCACTTCTATTAATTTCACTTTTGGATTCCTGTTTATCAATTGAAGGAGTAGGAATTGATTCATTTTTCGATACTTCGTTATTAACTGTTTGTTTTTCAACAACGGGAGGTTCAAAAAAAGTTGACCAAAAAATTAGGACTATTGTTGAAAGTAAAACGGCAAGTATTACATTTTTAGATTCCATTTATTTTTCCCTTTTTTCTAATTTTGGTACTGGATCAAATCCACTCTTAGCACCAAGAATTTTTATTGGATGGCATCGTGCCAACCTTTTGATTCCAAAATAAAAACCTTTAATCCCATGAAGTTTTATGCAGTCAATAAAATATTCTGAACAAGTGGGCTGATATCTACAATTAGATAAAAAAAATGGAGAGATAAAAAATTGATATAATTTAATAGCAGATATAATCGAATAATTTACTATTTTCATAATTTAATTTATAGTTTGATTGATTTTTTTAAAAGCACTGTTTACTTCATTAAAGATAAGTTTAAATTTGTCTTTATATACATTATTTCTTCCAAAAATTACATAGGTGCAGTTTAAATTAATTGGTTGTTTTTCTTTAATAACTTTAAGCACCGCAGCTTTTAATTTGCGCTTAATTTTATTTCTTTTAACAGCATTTCCTATTTTTTTTTTCATTACAAAACTAATATTAAGTGTCTTTTTATTTTTATCAAAATTATTTATATTTTTATTATAATAGATACTAAAATACTTCGTATTAACTTTCTTTTTTTTTAATATTTCTAAAAATTTTTCACTTTTGTTTAGACTCTTGAACTTAATCATCTTAAGAATTTAAGTAGATATCGTTTTTCTTCCTTTGGCTCTTCTTCTAGCAATCAGCTTTCTTCCACCCTTTTTTCGCATTCTAGATCTGAATCCGTGTCTTTTTTTTCTTACAAGCCTACTTGGTTGATATGTTCTTTTCATAAAATTTCTTTAGTTGTTTGTAAAATTTTCTGATATTTATAGGTAATAAGCTATTGTAAGTACAGACCTTTTAAAAAATAAATGGAAAAAAAATCACTAATTATTATTAATAATGAAAAAGTCTTCGAAGAAGATGGCCAGTTTTATTGTGATAATTTTGACATGAAGGCTACACCCGAGGCATTAGCTAGCTATTATTCAGTTGAATTTATAGTTAGAAATTCAAAAAAAAAGGGGGGAAATAAGCTCAACTTAAGAAATATCAAAACTGGATCTAATATATTAAGTTTTATTAGTCATATATATAAAACTTTTAAAACTCCAAATTCACAATACTTATTAATAACCATCAATCCTTATACTTTTATTTCTTCTCTAATTCTTTTTTTGTTTAGAAAAAAAACCTATGTGTACTTGATGAGCAGTGGTCACGATGAATGGAAACATATTCTGGGATCCTGGTCAGTCTGGATTTTTCACTTGATGTTCATTTTTATAACTTATACTTCAAAGGTTATTAGTTGCAATCCAAGATTATATGATACAAAAAAAAGTTTTCTTATACATCCTTCAAGACTTACTTCTGAATGGTTAACAGGCCACAAGGAAGCCCCATTAGATAAGGTTAAACTTTTATACGTAGGTAGAATAAATCCTGAAAAAGGAATTTATAACTTTATTGATTTATTTGATAAAATAAATTTCAGAGCAGAATTTTCCATCGTAGGTTACAAAAAAAATATAAACAGTAAAAATAAAAATATTAAGCTATTAGGATATTGTTCAGAGCCACAATCTTTGAGAAATATTTATGACAATCACAATATTATGATTTTACCTTCATATACAGAAGCTCATCCCTATGTTGTAGACGAATGCCTTGCGCGAAAAAGGCCAATAATTATTTTTGAGGAAATATCGTATATAGCAAATAATAGAAAAGGTATTTTTGTGACAAAAAGAAACTTGGATTCATTCACCAATACAGTAAACTACATAATGAACAATTATAAAAAAATACAAAAAGAAATGGAAGAAAACCATCTCCCAACAAAAGAAATTTTTTTCCAAGAATTTGCTAAAATTTTTAATAAATAAAATTAAAATAAATGATTTTAAAATATTCAAAAATTAAATTTTTCTTTGGCTCTATATATTTTTTAATTATCTTATCTGTTTTGTTTTTATTATTTTCTTATATAGATTTAAGTGATTTAACTAGCTATGAGTTTTTAAAGTCCAATAAAGATATTGTTTTTAAATATAAAAATGAAAATTTTATATTATTTTCAATTTTTTTTTTTGTAGGTATTGTTTTTTGGAATCTTCTTTTAGGAGCGGGAACCCCAACTGCAATACTAGGTGGTTTTATTTTTGGTAAATGGTTCGGCACTTTAATTGTAGTTCTTGGCAATACAATTGGGGCAACTTTATTATATTTTGTAGCAAAAAATTTTTTTAGTCAATTTATTCAAGATAAGTTAAGCAAGAAATTTTCTAAATTTATACAATTTATAAATAAAAATGAATTGTTATATTTTATGTGTTTTAGATTTATAGGAGGTGGTGGAACTCCTTTCCCCATACAAAGTATTTTGCCAGTAGTGTTTAATATGACGATTAAAAATTATATAATCTCTACCTTATTAGGTATTATTCCAACCACTTTTGTAGCCGTGGCTTTAGGTAGCGGAATTGGAAGCGTTATAGAAAAAAATACTGAACTAAGTTTTTCTTCTGTTTTTTACTCTCCCGAAATATATGTGCCAATTATAGGTTTTTTTATTATTCTTTTAACGGCATTTCTTTTAAAAAGGATTTTTTTTAAATAATTTTTATTCCATTGTTTAAATATTATGAGTATGGTATTTTTTTTCTTTTTAACCTAGGTATATATATAAATGGCTAAAGTTTTATTAGTAAATCCACCTTTTTATCGACTTTTAGGATCGCATTATAATGCGAACTCTTTAGGCATAGCTTATATAGCATCTTATTTAAATAAAAATGGTCATGATGCCTGGCTCTATAATGCAGATTATGTGAGTGATAAAAACTACGTTAATCTAAAAAAAATATTTAATAATTTTTCTAGTTATAAAAGTTATTTTAAAGATCCAGATAACAAATTATGGAATGAAGTAAAAGATAAAATACTTTCTTTTAAACCAGATTGGATTGGATATACATCCTATACCGCAAATATAACTGCTATAAAAATTATTTCTGAAAAGATTAAATCGGTAAATCCTAACATTAGACAGGTTGTTGGCGGTGTTCATGCTACTCTTGATAAAAACTTACTTAATACATTAACATCTATAGATTACAGTATACAAAGAGAGGGTGAAGAAGCTACCCTCGCGTTAGTTGAAAATAAAGATCCTTCAAAAATTCCAGGAGTAATTTCACGAGGAAAGAGTGGTCTTATTAATACTGGAATAGCTCCTATAATTAAAGATATTGATAATCTTCCACTTCCAGAAAAAGATAAACTTTGGGGAATTTCACAATCTGACAAAAAGAATGTAGATGTTTCTTATATTTGTACTATTAGAGGATGTCCATATAAGTGCACTTATTGTGCTTCACCATTTCATTGGGATAGAAAAACTACCCGCCTTCGTAGTCCAGAATCTGTAATAGAAGAGATGAAAAATCTTAAAGAGAATTATTGGCACGCAACAAAATATGATTATAGTGCGTCAGCAAATATAAGTGAAAAAGATTCCTTAAAAATTGAAGATAACAGTATAGTTTATTTTGTAGATGATGTTTTTACTGTTAACAGAAAACGTGTAAAAAAACTCTTAAGAATGATGATTGATCAAAAATTAGGTATGCGCTGGAAATGTGAAGCTAGAGCAGATCATTTAGATGATGAAATATGTGAGTTGATGGCCGAAGCAGGATGCGAAAGAGTTAAAATAGGATTTGAGTCTGGTAGTGATAAAATTTTAAAACAAGTACAAAAATTAGAAACTAGAGATGAAATGCTTAAAGGGGCTAATATGCTAAAAAAAGCTGGTGTTCCTTTTTCTGCCTATTTTATGACAGGGTTTCCAGGAGAAACAGATGATGATGTTAGACAAACAATTGATTTTGCAAAAAAAATAGAAGCAGATTATTATTCCCTATCTGTTTTAGCGCCTTATTATGGGACAGAATTATATGACCAATTAATGAAAAATGGTCATGCTCTTGACAAACAACCATGGGAATACTTTTTCCACCAATCACCAAAACTAATGGTTAATGACAAAATATCTACAAAAATGCTGAAAGAATATTTAGCTTTAAGTGAATTAAATAAAAAAACTAAAGCAAGACGCGGTTACATTTAAAAAAACCAAAAGTTTATTTAATGAAAAAAAAGATACCTCTTTTACGTTTATATTATTCTGAACAAGAAAAAAAATTTATTTCACTGGGAATAAAAGAAATACTAAATAGTGGATACTTAACAATGGCTAAAAAAGTTAGTCAGTTTGAAGAATTATTTGCTAAATTTGTTGGAACCAAATATGCAGTTGCTGTTAACAGTGGTACTAGTGCATTGGAAATTCCACTAAGAGCACTAAATGTAAAGAATAAATCAATAATTGTTCCGACAAACACATTTATGGCAACGCCTTTAGCTGTAATTCATGCTGGAGCTAAAGTGATATTTGTTGATACATCCAAAAATGATATGTCAATCGACCCAGAGGATTTTAAAAAAAAAATCACCAAAAGAACGGTTGGTGTTATACCTGTTCATATAGGAGGTTCAATATCATCTTCATGGAATAAAATTGAAAAAATATGCAAGGAAAATAACTTATTTATTTTAGAGGATGCAGCTCATGCGCATGGATCTAAAATTAAAAATAAAAATGCAGGATCATTAGGTATTGCGGGTGCATTTTCTTTTTATCCGACTAAAGTATTAACAACAGGGGAAGGAGGAATGATTACTACAAATAATAGATTACTTTATAAGAAATTTCTTATTTTCAGAGAGCATGGTAAAAAAAATCCTGCTGAAAATGTTCATACAGAACTAGGTTATAATTGGAGATTAAGCGAAATAAACGGTTTACTAGGAGTTCAACAGGTAAAAAAAGCTAAATATATATTAAAAGAAAGAAGAAAAATTGCGTCTCAATATGATGATCTTTTAAAAAATACACCTAATTTGAAGCTACAAAAAATACCACCAGAAATAAAAAGTTCTTACTACAAATATATAATTTTTGTAAAAAGTTCTATTAGAGATAAAATTAAAAAAACTATGTCTAAAAAATACGGAATTGCTTTACCCGGTGAAGTGTACCGTACGTTATGCCACTCACAACCAGTATTTAAAAAATATAAAAATGAAATTATAAAAAAAGGGAATCAGTCTTTTTTAAATGCAAAAAAAACTTCTTCAGAACATTTATGTTTGCCATTATATCCTGGACTTAAATCAAAAGAGATAGTGTATATAGTGGACTCTCTCAAAAAATCTATAAAGGATAATTTTTAATTATATTATGTCTAAAAATATTTTAGTTACAGGAGGAAGTGGTTTTATAGGAAGTCATGTAGTAGATTCATTGGTTAAAAGAAATTACAAAGTTACAATACTTGACTTAGTAAAGCCTAAAAGAAAAGATATAAAATTTATTAAAGGAGATCTTTTAAATTATAATTTAATAAACCAGGCTGTTAAAAAAAATAATCTAATTTTTCATCTAGCAGCTGTTTCAGATATTAATAAAGTAAAAACTATACCGTTGAAGACTATTTCTACAAATATAATAGGAACAACAAATCTTCTCGAGGCATCAAGAAAAATAAATATTAAAAATTTTATTTTTGCCAGCACATATTACTCTAGCTCTAATGCTGGGAATCTTTATACAACTTCCAAAAAGGCTTCAGAATTAATAATTGAAAACTATAATTTATTATATGGACTAAATTATACAATTTTAAGATATCCTACTGCATACGGTCCTCGTAATAGAGAAGTAGATGCAATATCAATATTTGTAAAAAAAGCCTTAAAAAATTTAACTTTAGTCATCCAAGGAAATGGACAGCAAAAAAGAAACTACCTCTACGCAGAAGATATTGCGGAAGGTTCCATGGTTGCTCTAAAGAAGAAGATGAAGAATAAAACTATAACATTAGCTTCAAATCAAAATATAAAAATAGTTCATTTAGCAAAAAAAATTATAAAATTAACAAAATCAAAATCTAAAATAAAATATGATAAAAAAAGAAAACGCATAGATGATTTTACATCTAATTTTACAAGCAATCGCAAATTTTATGGTTTTATTGGCTGGAAACCAAAATTTAGCTTAAATAGAGGTTTGTCTGATTATATAAAAAATAAAAGTTTTTAAGGTGTTATGAACGAAAAAGAAATTTCTAGTTGCCCTAAATGCAAATCTAATATTGAGGTTATACCTATAAAGTATGGTTTGCCATACAATGAGGATTTTGACCATGTTCAGAAAAAGAAGTTAATGCTGGGCGGATTTAAATATATTGGCAAGGCGCTACTGGCTAAATATTATTAAAATTTAGTCTATTTAAGACGCAACCACTAAACAAAAGCACTCGTAAAGTTAGAATTGTAAGTAATTAGCATTTTGTTCATGCTGAAAAATAGCCATATTTTTTTAGTAACTTGACAATACGGCTGGCAACCGAGTAAAAGCAAATAGAACATGGTTAAGGTGCTATTATGGGTATACATTACGATTACAAATCAAAACGTGGCGAAAGAGCAATGCTGAAAGAGGCTAAAAGAAAAGCACGTCTAGCAGAAAAAAGAGCAAAGAAATTATCTATATCTACACCTGTTGAAAAAAAAGAAATTAAAATGCACGATATAAAAAAGACAATTACTTTGGACGATTTAACTAACCCTAACCAGAAATAAAATGAATGCAGGTAAATTCAAAAAAAGAGTTGAAGCTTGAAAAGATTCGCCAAGCCTTAAAAAATAATCTTAAAAAAAGAAAAATATTTCAAAATAAAATTAATATACAAAATAGAAAAATTAAAAAATAATGAGTGTTTTATCTGACCGTTGGATTAAAAAGATGGCTATAGAAAAAGAAATGATTAGCCCATTTGTTGAAAAACAGAAATCTAATAATTGCATTTCTTATGGCTTGTCCTCCTTTGGTTATGACGCAAGAGTGTCAAATGAATTTAAAATTTTTACGGATGTTGATTCGACTATTATTGACCCAAAAGATTTTAAAAGTAATAGTTTTGTTTCAAGAACAGTAGAGGAATGTATTATTCCACCAAACTCATTTGTGTTAGCTAGTACTGTGGAATATTTTAAGATCCCAAAAGATATTTTAGTTATTTGTCTAGGAAAATCAACTTATGCTAGATGTGGAATAATAGTTAATGTTACTCCCCTTGAGCCAGGTTGGGAAGGACATGTTACGCTAGAATTTTCTAATACAACACCATTGCCTGCTAAGATTTATGCAAATGAAGGGGCTGCACAATTTATTTTTTTAAAAGGCAATGAAGAACCAAAAATAAACTATGCCAACAGAAATGGAAAATATATGAAGCAAGTTGGCGTCACTTTGCCAAAAGTATAATTTTAAAATTAAATGCAAAAATTGGTAATTAAAGGCAACAGAAAATTATCAGGAACTGTTCTAATTTCAGGTTCAAAAAACGCAACTCTCCCTATTTTGACTGCCACTATATTAACAAATAAAAAAATTGTTCTTAAAAATGTACCTATAGTTAAAGATGTTGAAACAATGGTTGACCTTTTAAAGGCAATGGGATCTTCAATTAAATTTGATAAAAAAAATAAAAAAATTGAAATTTTAAATAAAAAAAAATTAAAAACATTGGCCCCTTACAATTTATTAAAAACAATGAGGGCAGGCGTGCTTGTATTGGGTTCTCTTTTGGCAAAATATAGAAGTGCAAAAGTATCTCTACCTGGTGGATGTGCCATAGGATCAAGACCAATAGACTTACATTTAGAAGCATTAAAAAAAATGGGTGCAAAAATACAAATTAAAAATGGTTATATTGTTGCGTCTGTTAAAAAAAGTTTAATAGGAACCACCATTAGATTTCCTAAAATATCAGTTGGTGCTACCGAAAACATTCTAATAGCGTCTTGTTTTGCAGAAGGAAAAACTAAGTTAAGAAACTGCGCTGTAGAACCGGAAGTAAAAGATTTGGTAATATTTTTAAAGAAAATTGGCTGTAAGATAAAATGGGCTGGAGAAAGAGGTATAGATGTTACGGGAGTAAAAAAATTCAAGTCAGCATCCCATAAAATTATTTTTGACAGGATTGAGGCTGGAACATATATAATAGCCTCCGCAATAACTAAAGGAAGTCTGAAAATTAAAAATATTGAGTCAAAGTATATTCGAACTGAGATAAACTTGTTACGTAAAATGGGTATAAGTATAAAAGAAAAAAAAGGACATATAATTGTAAGCAGTCCAAAAAAGATTAAAAAAATTGATTTGGTTACAAAACCATACCCTGGTTTTCCAACAGACTTGCAAGCGCAAATTATGACACTAATGACACAAGCGGAAGGAGTTTCAAAAATAAAAGAAAATATATTTGAAAATAGATTTATGCATGTTTCTGAATTAAGAAGAATGGGAGCGAATATAGATATTTCTGGCAGTGAGGCAAAAATTTATGGAACAAATAAACTCAATGGAGCTGAACTGATGGCCACCGATTTAAGAGCTTCCGTCTCCCTCGTTCTTGCAGGCTTAGCTGCCAAAGGAAAAACAATTGTTAATAGAATTTACCATTTAGATCGCGGATATGAAAAAATTGAAAATAAATTATCTAAGTGTGGTGCGCTTATCAAAAGAATAGATCATGAAAAAAGATGAAATTGGGCGTCTTAATTTAACAGGTGAGAATGAAGAAGATCTTAATATTATGTCTGCTTATTTACAAGACAGTATAGTTTTGACAAAAGACATAACGTTTTTAAAAAAAAATAAATCTTTTATCATGATGGCCAATAGATTTATGTGGGAGGATGCAGAAAAAGGATTGTTTAGAGATGCTAAAAGAATTAGAACAGCTATAAAATTTGCGAATGTAATTAAAGTTAAATCCAAAAATATTGGGCAAAAAAATGCAAGTGAACCCCTCGATTTTTTAGCAATGAAATCTAACATTGATAATGACGAAAATAAAAAGATAAAAATTTTTTTCGCAGGTAATAGTGCAATTTTCATGCTTTTAGAGGCTATAGAAATAACAATGAACGATCTTGGTGAACCTTGGAGTGTAAAATCTATTCCTAAACATGAATTTTGATTGTTGAATTATCTTATTATTTTGAATAAAACTTACCATTAAATTAAAAAGGAGAACTTTTGGCAAAACAAGATTTTTTAGAACTCAAAGGCAAAGTTACTGAACTATTGCCAAATGCCACGTTTAAAGTAAAACTGGAAAACGATCATGAAGTTATGGCACATACGGCTGGAAAGTTAAGAAAAAATAGAATAAGAGTTTTAGCCGGTGATAATGTTTTAGTAGAAGTTACTCCTTATGATTTAACTAAGGGAAGAATAATATTTAGATTTTAATTAGGCCAGGTAGCTCAGTCGGTAGAGCAGAGCCCTGAAAAGGCTTGTGTCGCTGGTTCGATTCCAGCTCTGGCCACCACGACACTGTATAAAATTATTTGCATTCTATGATTCCGTTAATACCAATTTTAATAACCGTTTCTAAACCAAAAGCGGGCGTATCATCAGTTTCAACTATACTAATTTTTTGACTCAAAATATTAAAAGTATTTTTATTTTTTGATAAACAGGTTTCCTTGGCTTTCTTCTTAAAATTTTTTATCAAATTTTTTCTTAATTCATTGTCATTACTATATTCAGCTATCTTTATCCATTTTTTGTCTACAACAGAAATTTTATATTTATTTTTCATCGCTTTTCTTTTCTTTTCACCTTTGGTTTTTGCCTCTTCTAATTCTTTTATTCTTTTTTCTTTTTTTTTATTTTTAGTTTCGTTTATTTTCTCCTCTAATTTTCTTTTTTTAACAGCTTCCCAATCTGATTTTACATCTGAGCAATAAGTTTTTTGTTTCTCTCCAACCGGCTTAACTAAATTTATTTCTCCTACTTTGCTATGCTTGTAATTTTGTTTTATTACAGATTGAGTGTCTGCGTTCAAGTAATAGATAAAATAACTATCCTGACTTTTAGCGCTTTTTATTTTTTCAGTTACAATTCTATTTTTTTCAACCAATTTTATTTTATCAAATAATTTTTGTTCCTCGCCATCTGGATTTTTTAAAACTATATTAATAATTTTATTATCTAAATCTATTAAATAATCGGCAGAAATAATTTCATTTAGTTTACAGTTTTTGAAATAATAAGATTCAGCTAGTGCTATATTATTAAAAATTAAGTTTATTAGCAGTATTGCAAAAATTTTTTTCATTTTTATTATTCTATTTGTATATTAATTTATAGATAATATTTAAATTTTTTTAATAACCAGCTTACTAACTAAAAAAATATAATTTAACTGTTAATTTTTAGGTTTTTAGGAGCTATATTTCAACTTGACATACCCATTTAAATTATCAAAAATGGCTTTATTGCAGGTTATTAAAATTTTAAATTATTGGTGGTAGTTAATAGTAAATAAGGAATAAGTATGAGTCTTAAGGGCAAAGTAAAGTGGTTTAATGGAAAAAAAGGTTATGGTTTCATTGAGCGTGAAGACAAAGAAAAAGATGTTTTTGTTCATCACTCGGCAGTCAAAGAAGCTGGCCTTAAATTTCTTAATGAAGGTGATGCATTAACGTTTGAAATTGAGAACGGAGATAAAGGGCCTTCTGCAGTAAATCTTCAAAAAGATTAATCGAGCACAATCTGATGTTGCAAATTAAAAATTTTATGATACTTTGCGTGAATGATTAAAAAACTAAAAATCAACAAAATACTTAATACAAAGCATCATTTTGTACATGCTAGGCTATTGCTTAGATATTAATCATACATAAAAATTTTAATTTACAACAATTTAATATAAAAAGGAGATATGCAGCTGTAGCTCAGTTGGTTAGAGCACTAGTTTGTGGAACTAGGGGTCGGTGGTTCGAGCCCACCC
>Ga0114999_10007368_pt1 | contig 12494 bp, 11 predicted proteins | sample ArcticOcean_MG_C_3_FD_89820 | JGI IMG/M metagenome (GOLD analysis project Ga0114999, IMG submission 89820) | Marine microbial communities from western Arctic Ocean - ArcticOcean_MG_CB8_126 | ecosystem: Environmental > Aquatic > Marine > Oceanic | place: Arctic Ocean: Canada Basin | collected...
CCGCGAAGCGATAGCGGTGCTTTTCGAGTTGCCCTTCGCCGACCTCATCTTTCGTGCCCAGGGCGTGCATCGCGAGCATTTCGATGCCAATCAGGTGCAGGTGAGCTCGCTCAAGAGCATCAAGACCGGGGCCTGCCCAGAGGACTGCAAATACTGCCCGCAGAGCGCCCATTATGATACCGGGCTCGCGCGCGAGGCGCTGGTGCCGCTCGACGAGGTAATGACGGCCGCCCGACGCGCCAAAGACGCGGGCGCAACGCGGTTTTGCATGGCCGCCGCATGGCGCGGCCCTCATGCACGCGACCTGCCCGCTGTGATGGAGATGATTGGCGCGGTCAAGAGACTGGACCTTGAGACCTGTGCGAGCCTCGGTCTGCTGGGCGAAGGCCAGGCGATTGAGCTCAAATCCGCGGGGCTCGACTACTACAACCACAACATCGATACCTCGGAAGAGTTTTACGGCCAGATCATCACCACGCGGAGTTTCGACGACCGCCGTCAGACCCTGGACCAAGTGCGCGACGCCGGAATCAACGTGTGCTGCGGTGGCATCGTGGGCTTGGGCGAGGCGCGCACGGACCGGGTCGGCATGCTGCACGTGCTGGCCACCATGGCGCCGTCACCGGGAAGCGTGCCGATCAACCAGTTGATCCCGATCCCCGGCACACCGCTCGCGGCCGAACAGGCGCCCGACCCCTTCGAATTCGTGCGCACCATCGCGGTCGCGCGAATCGTCATGCCCGAGGCCATGGTCCGGCTCTCCGCCGGGCGCGAGCAGATGAGCGACGAGTTGCAGGCGTTGTGCTTTCTCGCAGGCGCGAACTCACTGTTCCTGGGCGAGGTGCTGCTGACCGCTGCCAACCCCGCGCCCGACGCCGATCGCGCACTGTTCGCGCGACTTGGCATCGAGCCGATGCCGGGCCGTCCCTCCGACTGAATCGGCTGGCGTCAGATGTCCTAACAGCCGATCACGTCTATGCTCTCACGGTCGTAACAGGCGAGATCGTTGGCGATTTCGGGTTGAACCCCGATCAGCGGTCCGATCGGATTGGGCGAATCGCGCAAGGCTTCGCCGATCCGTGCCCACGCCCCAGCCTTGGTCAGCGCGACCATGCTTTCTTCCATCTGGTTGACGCATTGCCGGTAGCCGAGGGTGCCGGGGTTGTGTCCCGCATCCCGGCACTTCTCACTTACCGCAACAACAAGGTCTTCTACGTCAGCAGCCTCACGCGCCACGGCGAGGGTCTCGTCCACCCAGGCCTCGGTTTCAGCCAGGGTCATGAGGCCCGCCATGCGCCCACAGGGATATTCCGTGCCCTCTGTATTACAGCGTTTGGAAGGCAGGGGCCGAAGGTTCAACCGACCATTTTCTCACCGGCCAAATCCCGGGAAAAGGCTACACAGCCATACCGAGCGCCGTGTCGAGTTTGGTCTGGGCAGTCTTCTTGAACAGTAACCTGTTGTTGGGCATCAGCAGAAAATCGAGACCGGACAACGCCAGCGTTCGCGCGGCATCTGCGGTCGTATAGTTCATCGGTTCGCCATGCAGGTTCAGCGACGTATTCAAAAGCGCTGCGACACCTGTAAATTTCCGAAACTGGTCTATCAATTCCCAATATTCAGGATTTGTGCCGCGGTCCACGAATTGCGGTCGCACGCTGTAGTCAGCCGGATGAACGGTCCCGGCGATCTCGTGGCGCTGTTCGGAATTACTCGCGAAGCCAATGGTCATGAAAGGGCAAACCGCGCCTTTCGGATTGACAAGATAGCGATCGGCTTCTTCCGCCAATATCGACGGCGTAAACGGCATCCAGAAATCCCGGTTCTTGATGGAATCGTTGATCAGTTTGACGTTGGCAAAATTTGAAGGATTCGCGAGGATCGACCTATTTCCGAGCGACCTGGCGCCAAACTCTGCTGGCCCGACGCATCTTGCCAGAACATGATCAGCAGCGAGAAGGCGGGCGGCGGAATCGGGGCCAAAATTCTCTCGAATACTAAAATCATCTGCTGACGCGCCGACTTCCGCCAGGCGGGACTGCCAGTCGTCTGCAACTGCCGGGTCACCCAGGTAAACGTGCCGCATTGGAAGTGGTTGTCTAGTTTCCGCTGTCCGAGCAAAACAGGCGCCGGCGCTAAGCGACTCATCGCCGCCTGACGCGGGGACAGACATCCAGTCGATCTCCGGCATTTTCAGAAGATCACCGTTCGTTTTGATATTCATCGACAAGCCGCCCGAGAAGCAAACCCCCCGTCGACCAGTTTTCTGCAGCCAGTGTCGCATCCACGCCTTACAAAGGCTGGTAGCCCAATTCTGGAGCGCCGCAGCAAAAACATCAAATCGGACGCCTTCCATCCGGTCCTTCAAATCGAAGTATGAATCTTTCAAGGGCCGGTCCGAGACAAATTCTCCACCCCGAAAATCTAGTGCTTCGAACAATACCTTCTCGGCAACCTCGATGGCACTCGTGTAGTTGGAATAGCCGGACAGACCCATCACTTTGTATTCATGCTCGTTGGGCTTCATGCCCATGATCAAGGTGGCCCATTTGTACAAACGCGCGACCACGTGCCCGGCTCCACTTCCCAGCTGCTCCAGGCGCCCGTTTTCATTAATAATCGAGGCACTCCAGTTGCACCCGTCGCCCCAGCCGTCCGCAGTGAGAACGAGTGCGTCCTTCAGTCGGGCATCGTCAAGCTGGCCGCCGTAGACCGCGTAATACGCATGGCAAGTGTGATGATCGATGGCATCGATAATCACGTCATCCCGGCATTGCAGGTGTCGCAGAACGGCTGCGGGGCGTTCCGTATCCACGAAGTACGCGACAGCTGCCTCGCCGGAAATGTCACCCATCCACGAAAAATCATAGTTTGCGCCCTGGTTCAGTTTTTCGCCGGCCCTGAATTTTTCCATCCAGTATGAGCCATCGTTAGGCCGGCCTTCGTAGAAATGCGGGTACCACAGGTCATGCTGTTCGCGCACATGTTCCGCGACGGAAAAATTTGAAAAACGATCCAGTGCGGCATAAACCGGGTCGGAGACCATGCCCCCAAATACGACCTGATCAATTCGCCCGGCATCGCCTTCCAAGTGCCGGTTGATGAGGCTCCTCGCGGCTGCAAGCGGAAATGCAACCTGATTTTTCTTCTTGCTGAACCGCTCTTCCTGAATTAACCCGACGATTTCACTGTCAATCATTAACGCTGCGGATGAGCAATGCCCCGATGAAATTCCAAGAATAATCATTTCGCGCTCAATCGGCAGTTGTTTTTGGTGGAGGGATAGTGTTGGGGTAATTTTCTATGTTCTGAATCGGACGCCAAATCTATTAACAACGGTTGATTATTTTCAAGATACTATCAAACCCATAGGTAACATAAGGCCCTAAACTCTGATCGGCCCCTACTACGCGCGCGCAAGGATGAAGGGGGTATAGCCCCCCTCGTGGCTGCCGTGGGTGCGTGTGCTATCGCCCCATTGTGGTCCAGCCGCTTTACGAACCCGCCCAGTAACCGAGCGCCGGTTGGCAGACCGCTGGGGCGGCGAAGCTCACTCCGATGCGCACACGCGGTGCAGACTAGGTCACATTCACCCGCTTTGAAGCGACTACATACCACATGATCAACGCACGGGCGTTGGAGACAGCCAAGGCCAACTGAGTGATGGTTAGATCGTTACCCGCCTAATCGGCTTCTCCACCTCCGCCCTCCACGACTGCGCTGTCGGATTTCTCCCCTTCTTCATCGTCTGCTTCAGTTTCCCTCGACGCGCCCTTTCCTTTTCCTTCACCGGAAGTGGGAGCCTCGCGTTTCCATTTTTCAGATCGAGCTTGGATTCCCCATTTTCGTCAGAGACGGCTAAACTTTCCCCATGAGCACCCTGACGGCATTTCTGTGTCTCACTTTAAAACTGGGAGATGACCATGGCAAAAGCGGTAGCACGAGGAGAAGTCAACGCATCCGCGGACGAAGTCTGGGCGCTGGTGGGCGGGTTCGGCAACTGGGAAAAATTCGATTCCGCCGTTGTCGCGAGCTCGCTCGAAGAGGGCGGAGTGCAGCGCCGAACCCAGATCAAGGACAGCGGCCATCTCGTCGAGCGGCTCCTTAAATTCGACCACGAAGGTCGAGTCTATCATTATACGATTGCAGAGATCGTCGACGTGCCCATGCCGATCAACAATTATTACGCAACCATCAGGGTCGACGAGGGCGAACCCGGAAAGACCTGCATTTTCGAGATGTCGGCGACCTTCGACCCGGCGCCCGGACAGACCGTCGAGGCGGTCGAGGAGTTGATGGCGGCAGATTTCGGCGCCGTTCTGGGGGGCTTGCAGAAACTATTCTCTGGCTGAAGCGGTGAAGTGGTACCGCAAGGCTGCCGAGCAGGGGGATGCAGACGCCCAGTACAACCTCGGCGTCATGTACATGGGGGGAGGGGGCGTTCCTAAAAACAATATCGAGGCCTACATGTGGTCTTCCTTAGCCAAGACGCAGGGCAACGAGATAGTGGCAGACAACCTAGACATCATCAAAGGTGGCATGACCGCCGACCAAATTGCTGAAGCCCAGCGCCTTGCCACCGAGTGGTGGGAAGAGCACCAGTAGAGCTTCATGCATTGGCGTGCCCTCCTCTGCACCGTCGTTATGTGCCTGGTGACCGCGGCACATCTCTCTTCCTCCGCCAACGCTGACCCCGACATCATCGGCCCTGCTGTCATCACTGATGGCGACACCATCAAGATTGATGGCCAACGTATCCGCTTGCACGGCATAGACGCGCCGGAGGCCGCTCAAACATGCCAGGCGGACGGAGAGGCGTGGGGCTGCGGCCAAGCCGCTACAGAGGCCCTGAAGAATCTTACAGAGGGCAAGGAAGTGCGTTGCGAAGAACGGGACGTCGACCGCTACGACCGGATCGTTGCTGTCTGCTGTGCGGGTGGCGTGGATTTGAATGAAGAGATGGTGCGGCTGGGCTTAGCCTTGGCGTATCGTCGCTACTCGCTCGACTATGTTGAGGAGGAAGAAGAAGCTCAGGCTGAGAGCGTTGGGATGTGGCGAGGTGAGTTCGTGTCGCCGTGGGAATGGCGGGCATCACAGAAGTGACAAAATGAGTGTATCGGAGCGATTGTCTGATGATTCTGACGATTAAGATTCGAAAAATGCTTTGGGCGTTTTCGGCGCTAGCGGCGGTTCCGAGGAGTGGTGTTCAAGGTTTTCATGAGAACTTGGTTCTCCCGCGTGGTAAGCCGTCGCACTGAGAAGCCTGCGTATGGGCTTTGTCAGAGCAAATTCAGTTGAAGCTGGCGGCAGCGCTCCGTAGTGTTGACGGATGAATAATCCCTTCCGCTATTTCAACAGCTCGCCGGAGGTGATCCGTCTCACGGTGATGATGTACATCCGCTACCCGTTGTCCCTGCGGACAGGTCGAAGACCTTCTGCACGAACGAGGTATCGATATATGCCATGAGACGGTGAGATTCTGGTGGAACAGGCTCGGTCCGATGTTTGCGGCCGAGGTCCGCAAGCGCCGTGTTCAACACCGTTCGTATTCACAGTGGCGCTGGCATCTCGACGAGGTGTTCGTGCGGGTCAACGGAGAAACGCACTACCTCTGGCGCGCTGTCGATCACGAAGGCGAAGTGCTCGAGGTATTCGCAACGAAACGGCGGGGTAGTAAGGCAGCGCTTGAATTTCTTAAGCGGGCGATGAAGCGCTATGGCCGGCCACAGGTGATCGTGACGGACCGGCTTCGGTCGTATCGAGCGGCGATGAATGTGATCGGTAATGCCGCCAACCAGGAATGTGGGCGCTGGCTCAACAACCGAGCCGAAAATTCACACCAGCCGTTTCAGCGACGAGAAGGAGCGATGGCCAAATTCAGGGACATCAAGACCCTGCAAAAGCTCGCCGCCGCCCACGCCTCGATCCATAACCACTTCAACCTCGATCGCGACCTCAACCGCCGTACCATCTTCAAGCAGAACCGCTCCCCCGCCCTGGCCGAGTGGCGTCAGTTGGCTGCCTGAGCGCCACGTTGTCTGGGGCTTTGGGGATCGGTTCGCATTAGGCTGACAGCGCCGGCCGCTTAGCATGCCAAGCCGGCCAGCAATTTCTGTGCAGCCATGTGTACCCGTTCGTATCAATTCCGAAAGTTACGACTACGCCACTTCCGGGTATCTCCGGCGCACCGCAGTGAGCGCAAGCTCCCGGCTGGGAGGGGACAGGGTTCTGGCGCAACAATGCCGTGAGAGCGGCGTGAAAATATGCTTGGCTACCCATCGATTCCGCTGGGGCGGTTTACCGTCGACAACGCCGGCTGATCGTTCGTGTGGCAGTGAACCCCGCCGCCCGCTTGCCAGGAGCTGAGCATCTCGATGACGTATACGTCGCGGCCCGGAAAATAGCCTTCCAGCCTAGACTTAGCCGCCACGTCTGTCTCCGGATTGCCGAAGCCCACGGTGATCACGAACCCGTTCCCAACCAACCAGTTCATGTAGTTCGTATCGAAATTATAGCTGCCGTAACTGGCGAGACCTTCGATCGGGTCACGAATGACCGTAAAGTCGGCGGCTTCGATCGCGGCCGCGGCCGCGTCGTAGATCGCGTCGTCGCCGTCGCCGGGCCGACATTTCGAGCCGGCGGTGCAATCGGGAACCACCACCGTCCCCGGATCGATGAACCGCGCGATCCCATCGATGTGCCCGTTGGTCAGATCCCCCTCCGGCACACCCTCGACGAAAACAACCTTGGAAACGCCGAAATGGTGCTTCAGGTCGGCCTCCGCCTGGTCCCGCGTGTAGCCGGGGTTACGCCTCGGATCGCCCAGCGTGCTCCAGTTGAGGATCACCGTGTCGACGCCATTGAATTCCAGGTTTCCGCGCTCGTGCACGATGTCGATGTCGTCGACCGGGAAGTCGAGATACACTCCGACCTTCGATGGCACCCTGTCGTCCAGGCGGTAGGGGATACTGGCGCCGTACGCGCCGCCCCAAGCGTCGAACCCCCAGTCCTGAACGCGCAATTCGTCGCCGTCGACGACGTAGACTGGACCGTTGTCACGCATCCAGGCGCTGTCGTTCGCAATGGCGTGCCAGATGATGTTCTCGTGGTCGGGGTCGCCGCCGACCAGCGCTATCGCCGAGCGGGCCTCTATCTTGATCCTGTTCGAATCGTAAAGGACGTGCAGCTTCTCGTACTCGGCGATAACGGCGGACATTTTCGCAAACGCGGTTTCGTGCGCCTTTTCCCACGGACCTGGCCACTGAAGCCAGATCGCTTCTTGCGGTTCCCATTCGGCGGGGACCCGCTTGGTTGTGGGTTGCTCGCCTGCCGACGTGGAAACGTCGTCAAACAGCAGTGTCATCGAAAACGGAACGAGAAGCGCGGCGGCGCGAAGCAGAGCGTTCATCTTGGCAACTCCTGGAGAACTTCTCCAACCACGTTCGATTATCCCTTAGCTCCATTCCTTTAAGAAGCCTCTTCGTGGTTAATTGCATCTTAATACCGAGACACTCAGGCAAACTTACATTGCCGGTCACATGGACCAGAAACAGGAACGGCACAAATTGGAACAGGCCAGGCACGCTGGACGACGGGGCCGTGGATGAACCTGCGACGGATCGACAACCGTGATGCGAGGCGCGTCTTCTTGGAGCGCCACGCTTTGGCGAACCAGCCCAACGGCCCGGCGTCAGGCGAAAACCTGCTCGCGCTGATCCGTCGACTTGGCTTTGTTCAAGTCGACAGTATCAACACTGTCGAGCGCGCACACCACATGATCCTCTGGTCGCGTCGCCAAACCTACCGGCCAGAGGCACTCCGTCGCATGCTCGAGAGTGACCGAACACTTTTCGAGCACTGGACCCATGATGCATCGATCATCCCGACTGAATTCCTACCGCACTGGCGCCTCCGCTTCGTCCGCGATGCAGAAAATATTCGCGCGCGCTATCGCAATTGGCGGGGTGCGGAATTCGAGGAAAAGCTGGACGGGGTAATCCGTCACATCACTGAACACGGTCCGGTTGGTACCCGGGACGTGGGCCTTGGTGAACGCCGGAGTAAAGGTGGTTGGTGGGAGTGGCACCCCTCGAAAACCGCCCTTGAGTATCTCTGGCGCACTGGCCGCCTCGCCGTCACTCGACGTAAGGGCTTTGCTAAGATTTATGATCTCGCGGAGCGGGTCTATCCTGCCTGCGTAGAGTACTCCGAAGAGTGCACGATCAACTGGGCTTGCGGCGAGGCCATCGACCGTCTCGGCTTCGCAACTTCGGGGGAGATCGCGGCCTTCTGGGGCAAGGTCAGTCCGCAGGAAGTCAAGGTTTGGGCCAGGCAGGCCTTGAGGCGTAGCGAGATTGAAGAAGTGGAAGTTACGGGCGTGGATGGATCTTTTCGGCGCTCCTACGCCCGCCCCGGCCTTGACGCGGCTGCTGCCGAAGTGCCTGACCTGCCAAATCGTATTCGGATCCTATCGCCCTTTGACCCCGCGCTTCGCGATAGGAACCGCGCACACCGCTTATTTGGCTTCCGTTACCGCATCGAGGTTTTCGTGCCCGAGGCACAGCGCCAGTATGGCTACTACGTGTTCCCGGTAATGGAGTGCGATCGCCTCATCGGCCGTATTGACGTCCGTGCGTGTCGGGCTGACGACAGTCTCCACGTCACAGCTTTCTGGCCGGAGAATGACGTAAGAATGGGCAAGGGTCGGCTTACACGACTAGAAGCTGAACTTTCGAGATTGGCTCGTTTCGTGGACTGCAGGCGCGTCAGTTTTGAGAATTTCTGGTTGCGCTCAGAAAATTTTTGAGGATGCGAGCTAATGCGCCCTCAATTCTGCGCCCCCACATCAGCAGCCCAGACGCTATCTCCAAATTGTGCAACTGGATCCGGTTAAGGGGGTAGGCTAACTTCTTCGAACTGAAGACCGGTTTTGGCTACAGGCGAACATCGCAGCAGGGGGGCGGGCGCGTCCGCTTCTGACCCAACGCTGATACCGTCGCTAACAAACCGACCTGGCGCACCGTCTTCTTCGCGGCTCAATCAAGGTCGCTGGCATCATGACGTTCGCGGACGCGTTTTGCTTCCGGCCCCCATGTCTTGTTGACCTGCTGGCCACGCTGGACAGCCGGGCGTTCCTCTATTTCCGATGCCCATCTGACAACGTGCCTGTAGGACGTCGCATCAAGGAATTCCGCCGCCTCGTAGGCGTTGTTCAGCACAAGGTCTCCGTGCCACGGATAGGTGGCGATGTCGGCGATGTTGTATTCATCGCCACAAAGATAGCGCCGGCTCGAAAGGTTTTTGTCCAGCACATCGAGCTGGCGCTTCACTTCCATCGTATAGCGGTCGATCGCATACTCGAACTTCTCTGGAGCATAGGCATAAAAATGCCCGAAGCCGCCGCCGAGATAGGGCGCGCTACCCATCTGCCAGAACAGCCACGACATGCATTCCGCTCTCTCCGATGGTTCGCGGGGAACAAACGCGCCGAACCTCTCCGCAAGGTAAAACAGGATTGCGCCTGACTCGAATACGCGTGTCGGTGGCGACGTGCTCCGGTCAAGCAAGGCCGGGATCTTTGAGTTTGGGTTCAGCGCCACAAACCCGCTTCCAAACTGCCCGCCATCGCCGATCTCGATCAGGAATGCGTCGTATTCCGCCTCACGCTTTCCGAGCGCAAGCAATTCTTCCAGCATGATCGTGACCTTGACGCCGTTGGGCGTCGCCTGCGAGTAAAGCTGCAGCGGATGCTGGCCAACCGGCAGCTCCTTGTCGTGCGTTGCACCCGCGATCGGGCGATTGATCTTGGCCCATGTGCCTCCGCTCTCGGAATCCCATTGCCAGATTTTCGGCGGCGTATAGCACGATGTGTCGGGCATGCTTGCTGCTTTCTGAAAGTCTCACGAGCGAGAACGAGAGCCCGCATCAACGGCTCCTGTCGGTCGCTTGGCGTCGGTGTTTGATCAAGGTCGAATACTAGTTTAATGCCGCAACCCGACCAACAGGCGCAAATGAAGCAACATGCGGACTGAGCTACTCCCAATTTGTTGGACAGAATTGCCTGCAATTTTAGCTACTGTCCGGGGCTGCCGGTTGGGTTTCCTGTCACTTTCGTTACACCATCATGGCTATCAGGTGGAGGACCGGGCGCAAGCACGGGCCGGAAGCCGGCATCCTTTCTCGGTGTGAAGGGTCCTCGCGCTCGTCATGGCCAGGGTCTACATCATCAACAGGACGAACCAGGCTCCCCAAACGTTGAGCGACAGAGGGACGCGATGAGGTAAGGCCCGAGGGCACCCGCCTCACGGTGATGATGTACATCCGGTATCTGCTGTCGCTGGGGCAAGCCGAGGGGGTGGATGACGATCACTTTAGCACCATCGAACCCGACGGATCCTGGAGCCGCCCGCGTACGGTTCCTGTAGGCAATGGGCAGAGACCCTCTTATTATTAATGTCTAACCAGGCGCCCGCGGTCCGGGCGTGGCGCCACCACCACCTTCAAGCCAGGAGAACGCGATGTATCGTCTTTACGGCGCACCGAACTCGGCGAGCTTCGCGCCCGAAGCAGTCCTTCATGAAATCGGGGCGGCTTACGACTTTGTCGATGTGGATTTATCGAAAGACAAGCCTCGGGACCCAGACTACCTCAAGCTCAATCCTCACGGCCGGGTACCGACCCTGCTCGATGACGGACAGATCATTTTCGAATCGGCCGCTATATCGCTTTATTTGGCAGATCGGCATCCCGAGGCCGGACTCGTTCCCTCGATCGATGATCCGACGCGGGGGCAGCTTTACCGCTGGTTGTTCTATTTAGCCGATTCGCTCCAGATCGCATACCTCGAGCAGTTCTACCCTGAGCGCTATTTGGCGGACCCAAACCATGCGCCGATCATCCAGGCGCGTGCCCTGGACAAAATCGCAACCTGCTACGGCATCCTTGATACGGCGCTGACACGGGGTCCGTATTTTCTGGGCGATCAGTTCAGCGTTGCCGACATCTACCTGCTAATGCTGACCACCTTTCACGAGGATGAGGCCCGCCCGGTTTCGGCCTATGGGAACGTTGCGCGCTGCACGGAAGCGGCCGCTGAACGCCCAGCAACCAAGTCGGTGCTCAAACGCTACATCTAACGGGGGCAGGCCACCGCAGAGCTTTACGTGGCAATGCCGATTGGATACCTCGTCTTCAGCCGAATTCTAGCTTGGAAGCATAAGCGGTGATGTTGACGCACACCCCCGTGCGCGATCCCTGGTCGATCGTCGCTCTGATCCTTACTGGCGCCGCCCTGGGGTTCTTCTTCTCTTTGGTAAAGCTGGCGACGTCCGAGGGTGTCCCGGCCCTCTCGTTCGTCTTCTGGTATGCCTTTGGCGCTGGCGCGCTGAATCTTGTCTATGCGTGCTTTCGCGGCTCGCCTCCAAAATGGACGCCCCGACACGTACGTGCCTATTTCGCGATGGCGGTGGCGTGGATCTGGCTGCCGTTCATTACAATATCGTTTGTCGCGCCAAAAATTCCCGCCGGGATCGTCAGCCTGATCATTTCACTGGTCCCGCCTTTCACGCTGGTAGTTGTCCTGGTTGTCAGGACAGAAAAATTCAATTTGTGGAGGCTTGTCGGAATGCTGCTCGGTGTAGCGGGTGTCCTTCTCCTCGTCATCCCGGAAAGCAGCCTCCCGTCTCGCGACATGGTGCCGTGGGTTTTGCTTATCCTGATCGCGCCCGTTGGGGGTGCGCTGGGCAACCTCTGGGCTGTAACTCTAAGACCACGGGGGTGCAATTCCGCCCAACTCGCCAGTGGAACCCTGATTGTGGGTTCGCTTGCGCTTCTCCCTGTCGTCATCGGCGTGGATGGGCTCTGGATTTTTGAGGGTCGGTTCAGCCTTGCCCATATGGCCGTTCTCGGCTCGATGGTTGTGATGGCCGCTATCTGGTACGTGAGCCTCGAATTTGCGGTGCGATCTGGACCAGTTTTCCTCAGCTTGTTTGACTACGCCGGAACGCTCGCCGGGATTGGCTGGGGAATGTTGATCTTCTCGGAGCGCCATAGCCTCTGGGTATGGGGGGCGCTCGTGCTCGTGATGGCGAGCGTTTATATCGTCAACAGGACAACCCAGGCAGTCCAGTAGGTGACCGGCTCAACGCCGAGAATTAACCCTTGATCGCCTTGGGCTGTGGTGGTGTCAGTCTAATACGAACCAGTCTCCGAATTAGCGGGCGACGCCATCTTCATGCCGCAAGCTGACGCCACTCGGCCAGTGCGGCAGAGCGGCACTGCTTGAAGTTGTCGCGGCAGGTGAGGTGGCGGTCGAGGTTGAAGTGGTTATGGATCGAGGCGTGGACGGCGGCGAACTTTTGCAGGGTCTTGATGTCCCTGAACCTGGCCATTGCTCCTTCTCGTCGTCGGAAAGGCTGACGTGAATTCTCGGCTCGATTGTTGAGCCAACGTCCACATTCCTGACGCTCCAGGTTGCCAATCTCTTTCATCGCCGC
>Ga0114999_10007370_pt1 | contig 12493 bp, 9 predicted proteins | sample ArcticOcean_MG_C_3_FD_89820 | JGI IMG/M metagenome (GOLD analysis project Ga0114999, IMG submission 89820) | Marine microbial communities from western Arctic Ocean - ArcticOcean_MG_CB8_126 | ecosystem: Environmental > Aquatic > Marine > Oceanic | place: Arctic Ocean: Canada Basin | collected...
AAAGTCCTCTCATGTGGTTGCGAGTTGGTTCATGACACAAAACTAATGCATCTGGCTGAGCTCCATGAATTAAGCCCATTGTTACCCCAGCATAGGATGGATGAAAAAGTGAACCCTGTCCTTCAATAAGGTCCCAGTGATCAGGGCTATTATCTGGAGATAGAAATTCAGTAGCACCAGATATAAAATCCGCTACAACCGCATCCACAGAAACCCCCGAACCCGCAATAAAAATACCAGTCTGACCAGTGGCACGAAAATCTGAGGGTATATCTCTAGACTGCAAGTCTTGAGCAATAGCTAAAGCAGTATACATTTTTCCAACTGAACAATCAGTACCAACGGTTAACAGCCGTTTTCCTGATCTACGGACCCCAGAACCGACATTAAAAGCTATCGTTGGATGACGAACATCAAATAAACTACAGTTATTTGACTTAGCTAAATTTCGTATTTCTTCTAAATTTTCTAGTCTCTGATGGAGACCAGCGGCTATATCCATACCTGCTTCTAGTGCTTCTACTAAAGTAGGTATCCAGGTTGACGGGATAATACCTCCCCGATTAGCTACTCCAATTACTAATGTACGACAACCCGCGTCCTTGGCTTCCTGTATAGACATATTAGAAATCCCCAGGTCTGCCTTACAAGCGGGTAATTTTATCTGCCCTAAACACCAATCACGTCGCCAATAAACTATGCCACTAGCTGTCTTTGCTGCTAATTGATCAGGGGCATCTCCTAAAAACATAAGATATGGATGTTCTATTTTCATTGGTCTCCAGCTTTTTTCGACGTTAAGGTCATTATACAACATAATTCCATTGAAAGGATAAATATGTTTACCACAAGACCTGAAATTCGCGGAACATATGGAATGATCTCTTCTACTCACTATCTGGCCACAATGGCAGGCTGGTCAATGTTGGAAAAAGGCGGTAATGCATTTGATGCCGCAGTTGCAACAGGACTAGCTTTACAAGTCGTACACCCATACCAAAATGGTCCTGGTGGTGACCTACCTATTATCTTACATGATTCTTCCTCTGGGAAAACGAAGGTTATTTGTGGACAGGGAGTGGCACCTCAAGCCGCTACTATTGAGCGTTACCATCGATTAGGACTTGATCTAGTTCCTGGAACTGGGCTACTAGCAGCTTGTGTACCTGGGGCTTTTGGAGCCTGGATGGTGTTATTACGTGACTACGGCACATTATCCCTCACCGATGTAATTCAGCCAGCTATTGACTACGGTAGAAAGGGCTATGCTGTAGTTCCAATGATGAATAAAGTTATAGCTAATGTCACAGAGCTCTTCAATACTGCATGGCCTACATCAGCAAGTACTTACTTAGTTAATGGAGCTCCCCCAAAAATTGGTTCTCTACATTATAATCACGTACTTTCTGATACCTACGATAGGCTCTTAAGAGAATCCAACTCAAAGGGTGGCAATCGAGAGAATATAATCGAATCAGCTACAAAAGTATTTTATGAGGGCTTCATCGCCGAGGAAATTGATAGATTTTGCAGCACAACAGAATGGCTTGATAGCTCTGGTGAAATGCATGGAGGTTTATTAAATGGAGAAGATATGTGCCGCTGGAATGCAACCATCGAAGACCCAGTATCGTATGAGTATAACGGATATACAGTATGCAAACCAGGTCCATGGAGTCAGGGCCCGGTATTTTTACAACAATTAGCACTATTGAAGGGCTTTAACTTGGAGTCAATGGACCCTTTAGGCTCCGATTTTATTCATACCCAAATAGAGTGTGCAAAGTTGGCCTTCGCGGATAGAGAAGCCTGGTACGGTGATCCTGCAATAAATGACGTTCCGTTGAAAACCTTATTATCTGACACCTATAATAATACCCGAAGACAACTTATATCTACCGAAGCATCTACTGAACTACTTCCTGGTAGTCCTGATAACCGTCAACCAAGACTAGCTGATTTTAATATAGCAGATCCCAAAGCATTTCTTCCTGCTGGAGCGGGTGAGCCCAATACGTCACAAACAAAAAATAATAGCATGGATATAAGTCCAGCTGCTGATATATATGGTCCGTCAGACGGCGACACTGTTCACCTTGACGCTGTAGACCAATCCGGAAATATGGTAAGTTGTATGCCCAGTGGAGGCTGGTTGCAATCGTCACCAGTAATTCCCGAGCTTGGTTTTTGTTTAGGTACAAGAGCCCAGATGTTTTGGTTACAAGAAGGTTACCCAACAACTTTAAAACCAGGTATACGACCAAGAACAACACTTAGCCCAACACTCACTTTAAAAGATGGAGAACCGGTATTAGCATTTGGAACTCCAGGAGGTGATGCTCAGGACCAATGGGCACTAACTATGTTCCTTAGGCATACCCACCATAAAATGAACCTTCAAGCGGCGATCGACGCTCCTAATTTTCATACCGATCACATGCCATCAAGTTTTTATCCTCGTACTTTTCAACCGGCCGTGGTAAAAGCAGAAAATCGGCTACCTAAAGAAACAATAATATCCCTAAGAAATCGCGGTCATAAAATTGAGCTAACTGACGAATGGTCTTTGGGCCGGATGACCGCTGTCGGACGTGAAAAAACAAATGGGGAATGGCTACTTAAAGCGGCTGCTCACCCTAGGTTTCAAGAAGCTTATGCTGTTGGGCGTTAATAGTAGCTTGATAACATGACTCCATGGATTACTAAATTTTAACATGATTGTACCTCTACCAAAAGGCCCCTATCACCGCATTTGGATACTTTCCTGGCCTACTATTCTATCGAACCTAACTGTTCCCATGCTTGGAGTTGTCGATACTGCTGTAATGGGGCATCTACCAGATACAGCTTACATTGCTGGTGTAGCTGTTGGTGCAATGATTTTTAGCTTTGTTTATTGGGGCTTTGGTTTTTTGCGTATGGGGACAGTTGGATTCGCAGCTCAAGCAAAGGGAAGTAATAATAAGGATGAAATACGAGCAGTACTCGCCCGAGCTATATTGGTAGGTATTATAATTTCAACTGTCGTCATCATTATACAGACACCCATTCGCACCGCTGCCCTAGTTTTAGTTAATGGCGAAGTTTATATGGAGCTATTAGCAGGGAAGTATTTTGACTGCCGTATATGGGGAGCTCCTGCTACCCTAGTAAACTATGGCATTCTTGGATGGCTTTTAGGCATGCAATATGTGCGTACAGCACTAATTATTCAGGTTATTATTAACGCTCTAAATGCCATTCTCGATTTATGGTTTGTTCTTGAACTCGGCTGGGATGTTGAAGGTGTTGCCTTAGCAACTGTAATTTCTCAATACGTGGGAGTATTTGTAGGGTTATTCTTAGCAATATACCATCTTAAGAAAATTGGTGGACGATGGAGAAGATCACGTATTTTTGAAGCGGCGGCTTTAGGAAAAACGTTTAGGGTTAATCGCGACATATTTCTAAGAACTCTGTCTATGATCCTAGCCTGGTCACTACTTACATGGAGCGGAGCGGCATTAGGTACAACCGTGTTAGCTGCAAATGCCATTCTAATGAATTTCCAATCATTCTTAGCTCATGGGTTAGATGGCTTTGCTCATGCAACCTCTGCCCTTGTTGGAGAAGCAATAGGCGCTAACAATCAAAAAGCTTTGCGAAGTTACGTAAGAGCTGCAACGATCATGGCGGTTATAGTAGCATCAATATATTCAATAACGTATGCCTGCGCTGGACCATCCATTATTAGGCTACTAACAAATATAACTGAACTACGTACTTACACCTATAGTTATATGAATTGGATTATTATTTTACCTTTATTTTCTGTATGGGCTTATCAATTAGATGGTATATTCATTGGTGCTACTCGCTCTGCCGAAATGCGAAACGCAATGCTGATATCCGTAGCCATATATATACTAGCATTGTTTACACTCCCAAAATTTTATGGAAACCACGGACTATGGCTATCAGTTACTATATTTATGATTACTCGAGCTTTAACTCTTGCATTCTACTACCCAAGAATTGTGATGTCGGTTAATAAAAGATAAATATACACATAGTTAAATTGATGTCACTTAATGACAATTGATTATAATTATAATTATAATCATAATTCTATATGAGTTGTTTATTGCCGTTTTTGTATTTTATTGATCTACTCAGCTTTTAATTTTTCAAAATATGTAGATTATATTTTTTATGAGCCATAAAACTAGATTCGGTTACTTTCTAAAGCCAAAAAGCATTATACTATCAATTGGCTTTATTTTTATAATTCTATCCATTGCTTACATCAGTGTGTTTTTATCAGTCAAAAACAGCTCATACCCGCCCTTTGAAATAGATCAACACATTCCCTCGTTCTCTCAAGTTAAGAAGTTTTCTGAATGGGAAGCAGAGACTGATAGCCCCCTTCCCGCATTAATTACACGTGTAATAAAAATAGAAAAGGGTGATAATCTGATGGGAGTTTTAATACAAGCTGGTATTAAACGGACTGCAGCACACTCCGCAATTCAATCATTGAAGTCTATTTATGATCCAAGACGGAATTTAAATATTGGAGATAAATTACAAATAACTCTTTACCCTAAAGAAAAAAATAAAAAAAATACTGATGCCATTATATATTTTCTAAATAGTTTAATAATACCCATATCGTATAATTTACTTATAGAGGTTAAACGCAACGAAAAGGGTGAATACGAAGTCAGTAAGAATAAACGTAATATACAGAAGAAAATTATTGTTAAATCGGGAAAAATTAATTCAAGTCTTTTCGTTGATGGCAACAGAATAGGAATTCCACAGAAAGTTTTAGCCGAGCTAATCAGAATATATAGTTTTGACATAGACTTCCAAAGAGATATTTGGCAAGGAGATACATTTGAACTCATGTACGATCAATTTCTTACTGAATATGGAGATATCGTTCACGAAGGAGATATACAATATGCAAAAATAACCCTGAGGAACATAGAGATACCACTTTACAAGTACACCACTAACAAGGAAAATATTGATTATTTTAATACAAAGGGAAAAAGCGTAAGAAAAACATTAATGCGCACACCCATAGACGGAGCAAGACTTTCTTCTCGATTTGGAAAACGTAAACACCCTATTCTTGGTTATACTCGCATACATGCTGGAGTAGATTTCGCTGCCCCACATGGAACACCAATTTACGCAGCTGGTAATGGATCTATTATTAGGATAGGACGCAATGGTGGATATGGAAAATACATCAGGATACGTCATAATGGAACCTACCAAACTGCCTATGCTCATTTGTCAAATTATTCACGAGGGATGCGAAAAGGAAAACGGCTAAAGCAAGGTCAGATTATTGGATATGTAGGTTCTACAGGGGTTTCCACCGGTCCTCACCTACATTACGAGGTGCTAAGAAACGGTAAGAAAATAAACCCTCGGTCAGTAAAAATTCCTAGTGGAGAAAATCTAAAAGGTACTGAGTTAAATAACTTTATTAACTTAAGAAAGAAAATAGATTCCAAATTTTTTCTACTGAGTAGAATTAATTAATAAGATGTCAAAAAAAATAGACTTTGTACAAGCTAATACACTCTAAGCACTAACGGGTTTATTTTCTTCTTTTTTCTCTGCACCGTCATCTTCAGATAACTCTCTATCTACGTCATTAGGTTTTTTTCTATGCTCGTTAGTACCAGATACACTTTTTTTTGCTCTAGAACGTCGAGCAGGCTTCAACTTTTCATCCTTCTCTACAATTGTGTTTTCAGATGAAGACGGCTCTTCTTGACGGTCAGCACTTCCTTTTTCAACAGCTTCAATTAGGGCTGCAACACTTTCGGGGGGGTGTTCGGCTATAACTTCAACGTTCTCATTACGCTGATCTAAACGACTATTTTCAGCAGAGTCATTTTTTTGTGGAACAGAGTCTTGTGCTTCGCTTGGTGCTTGCTGGTGAGATTGCTGCTGACTTTGATCTGAAGAACTATTATCACGGTTTAATCCAGCAGCTTCCATCAATCTATAGTAATGTTCTGCATGCTGGAAAAAGCCCTCTGCACTGACCCTATCTCCAGCAGAGGAAGCATCTCTGGCTAATTGCTGGTATTTTTCATATACCTGAGCAGAATTCCCTCGAACCCTTGCACCAGGTCCATTACTGTCAAAAACTTGATTACGAGAGTTTCCTTGCTTTCTATTTCCTCGGCCTCTAGAACGTCGTGCATTCGAATTTTGTCGCATTTCTATTATATTCCGGGTTTTAATACCGCCTTAGGATATTTTCACATCCCATGTTTAAAGCCAAATCTGTAGACTAGGCTAATAGCCGCTTACCCCTGCGGTAAATTGGTTAGCGGTCATTCTATTCGGAGAGCTTACTTTAAACGCAAATGGCTACTAGATTTTTATCACGCAGTCATTTTTGCAAACTAAACTATATGTACACTAAGAAGGTAGAGCTGATATTCCAAGCTTTTTTTTAAAAAAAATAAATCTATTCTATAGCTGACGCAAAATAGCAACACGGGGAACACCTGCAATATCTAATTGAAAGCCTAAAACACCCAAGCCAGAAGTCTCAGCTAAGGTTTTAATGGCTTCCTGCTGATCATACGATATTTCGAAAAAGGCCAGCCCTCCAGATACCAAAGTACTTTTTGTAAAAGGAAATAAAATTCGATAGGAATCTAAACCATCTAGTCCACCATCTAAAGCGCACCTGGGCTCATATAATGCTACTTCCGGAGACAAATCATTTATTTGAGCGGTAGATACATAAGGTGGATTACTAATAATAACATCGAAGTTACTATCAACTGATTCACCCCAATCGCTTACCACAAAAGCTGACCGATTATTTAAGCCCAGACGTTCTGCATTTTTTTGAGCTAATAAAACTGCAGGTTTTTTTATATCAACACCAACACCTTCTGCATTGGGATACTGACTCAACAACGCTAACAATAGGCACCCAGAACCTGTACCCAAATCCAGAACGCGAATCGGATCTGTCAATTTTTGTATATACTTCATAATAGCTTCTATAACTGTCTCTGAATCCGGCCTTGGTGTTAAAACATCTGACGAAACTTCAAATTTAAGAGACCAAAACTCTTTATAGCCAAGAATTTGAGATACCGGCTCATTCGCCATTCGACGTAAAACCATTTTAGACAAATGTTTTGCTTCAGACAAACTTAGTTTGCGCTCTGGTTGCGTGATTAAAGACATCTCAGACAAACCTGTAGCAGCGCACAAAAGTAATCTCGCATCTAAATACGCTGATTCAATGTTAACTGATTTAAAGTCAGTAATAGCAATATCTAAGGCTCTGGTAATATCTTCGTAAAAATATTTCATTCTTTATTCGTATAGTTATAAATAGCGTTATATATCTTTGGCTAGTCTTGACGCCTGATCTTCCGTAATCAAGGAATCTATTACTTCATCCAATCCTTCGCCATTTAATACTTTTTCTAGCTTATGAAGAGTTAATCCGATACGATGATCGGTAATTCGGCCTTGAGGAAAATTATAGGTACGTATACGTTCTGAGCGATCACCTGAACCAATTTGACTGCGTCGATTTGCAGAGCGCTCATCTTGTTGCAACTGCCGCTCATACTCATATAGACGTGCTCGTAAAACTCTCATCGCCTTAGCTCTATTTTTATGTTGGGATTTTTCATCTTGCTGGGTAACTACTAAGCCTGTTGGCAAATGGGTAATTCTCACTGCACTATCAGTTGTATTTACCGACTGGCCTCCCGGTCCCGAGGCCCTATAGGTATCAATTCTTAAATCACTATCAGAAATCTCAATATCTAGCTCTTCAGCTTCAGGTAAAACAGCAACGGTGGCAGCCGATGTGTGAATACGCCCACTACTTTCCGTCTCTGGCACACGTTGAACTCTATGTACCCCCGATTCAAACTTTAGCCTCGCAAATACATCTCTTCCAGTTATGCTAGCAATAATCTCTTTATAACCACCAATCCCTGTATTACTCGCACTCATAACCTCTATTTTCCAGCTATGTAACTCAACATAGCGCTGATACATACGAAATAGATTTGCAGCGAAAAGCCCTGCTTCATCACCTCCTGTACCTGCACGTATTTCGAGAATTGCGTTTTTAGAATCAGCCACATCCTTGGGAAGTAGCATAATTTGTAATTTTTTTTCTATTTCCGGTTGACGACCTTTGAGTTCTTGTATCTCGGTTTCTGCCATCAATTTCATTTCTTCATCAATATCTGCCTCATTTAATAGAGAACTAAGGTCAATATACTCTCTCCTTAGTTCTTTTAAGGATTTAATAGTTACAACCACAGGAGTTAGGTCAGAATATTCTTTTGATAATTTTGCATAGGACTGTGAATCCGTAGCATCAGCCTCAGATAAAAGGCTTTCTAGTTCTTTGTGTCTATCAACAACTCTATCTAACTTATCTTCCAGACTCATATGTAACTATACTCCTACACAACTTATATTTGGTCTGCACGATATATCATTCTTCATCTAATAAGATAATACGTATGAGGTTTAATATAAAAAAAACTACTATTTAGGCTTTTACCAATTAATAAAAACTAGATGTACTTTTGTAAGTAATCTTTCAACTCTGAAAACTTTACTTCTGTTTGAGATCCATCATCTAGATTTCTTACCGTAACACCCCGACGTGATAACTCTTCATCACCCAAAAAAACTGCCGCTGATGCCTCGATTTTATTAGCTCTGCGTAATCCTCGTTTCAAACCACCCCGATAATTCAATTCTATCTTAAATTCTGCTTGTCTAAGATCTTTTGCTAACTTTACGGCACGTTGTTCACCAGCTGCACCTATACCAATAACCATAATGGCTCTTCGCCTATCCGGCTTAGAAGTAGCTAACATAGACAAACGCTCTACTCCGGCGGCCCAACCTATTCCCGGGGTAGGATTACCCCCCATCATAGTAATTAAATTATCATAGCGCCCTCCTGCTAATACGGCACCTTGGGAACCAAGACTAGTTGTAGTGAATTCGAACGCGGTATGACAATAATAGTCCAAGCCGCGAACTAATCGTGGGTTAAGCTTATAAGGGATATTAAGATCTTCAAGGCCCGAGATAACCGAATTAAAAAAAGAATTAGATTCAGAATTTAAATAATCAGCGTATGGTGGAACGTTAGTAATAATCTTCTTATCATCTTCATTTTTTGAGTCGAGAATACGTAACGGATTTTGGTCTAGCCGTATCTGACTCTCGACAGATAATTTATTACGAAAATCCTCCAGATAGCTGACCAAAGCCTCACGGTAAGAATTACGGCTTTCAGAATCACCTAATGTATTAATTTCAAGAGTTGTAAAAGGTAATACTCCTAATTCATCTAAATAGGCTCTTGCTAAGTCAATAACTTCTATATCTCCAATAGGCTCAGCAACACCAATCAATTCAACCCCAACCTGATGAAATTGTCTTAGTCTTCCTTTTTGTGGCCTTTCATGTCTAAACATTGGCCCAGAATACGACCATTTTAACGGTATTTGGTTTAGTAACCCACCAGAAAGCATAGCTCGCGCTATACCTGCTGTTCCTTCAGGTCTTAAAGTTAAGCTATCTCCACCTTTGTCCTCAAAGGTATACATCTCCTTTGTTACGATGTCGGAGGTATTACCTAAAGTGCGTTTAAAAACATCTGTGAATTCAAAAACTGGTGTATCAATGGGCTCATAACCATACCTTTCAGAAACTTTCTGGGCGGTATTAATCACATAACGTTGAACAAGTGATTCATTTCCTAGTAAATCCCGTGTTCCGCGTACTGGCTGCAGTTTTACCAAAACTAATTTCCTAATATATTTTAGCTATTGAGCTGCTGCCGACAAACCGGCTTTTTCATTAGCAATATCCGACTCAATCTGCGCTGCCTTTTCTTCAATCAACTCAACTAAATGATCAACTATAGACTTATCCGTCAAACGATGGTGCGGCTGACCGGCTATGTAAACTTGATGTGTACCTCGACCACCTCCGGTAAACCCTATATCCGTCATAACGGCTTCTCCAGGTCCGTTTACCACACATCCAATTACAGAAACTGTCATAGGAGTAGTAATATGCTCAATTCGTTCCTCTAGAACTTTTACAGTTTCTATAACATCGAACTGCTGACGTGCGCAGGAGGGGCATGATATCAGATTAACACCTCTATGACGTAAGCCCAGTGATTTTAGAAGATCAAATCCAACTTTAACCTCTTCCACAGGATCAGCTGATAATGAAACACGTATGGTATCTCCTATGCCAGCCCATAACAGCATTCCCATGCCAATAGATGATTTTACGGTACCACTGCGCAAACCTCCTGCTTCAGTAATTCCTATATGCAAAGGATAATCACATACTTCAGCCAAACTTTGGTATGCTGCCACAGCTAAAAAAACATCCGAAGCTTTCACTGATATTTTAAACTCTTTAAAATCTTCATCCTCTAACAACTTTGCAGAATTTAGAGCGCTTTCCACTAGTGCGTCAGGACAAGGCTCACCATATTTTTCCAAAAGCTCTTTTTCAAGGCTTCCTGCATTTACCCCAATCCGCATAGAACAATTATTGTCGCGGGCAGCTTTTACTACTTCACGCACTCTTTCACGCGAACCAACATTACCCGGATTTAAACGTAGGCAAGCAACTCCTGCTTCAGCGGCTTCAATAGCCCGTCGATAATGGAAATGAATATCGGCTACGATCGGAACTGTAACCTGTCGTAGAATGTCTTTTAAAGCTTTTGTACTGTCTTCATCAGGACATGAAACCCTAACTATATCAGCACCAGCTTTCTCTAGAGAATGAATCTGAGCAACAGTTGCTGATACATCCGATGTGAGAGTGTTCGTCATTGACTGAACTGCAATTGGAGCATCTCCACCCACAGGCAGATCTCCTACGAATATCTGACGACATTTGCGGCGGTCAATTTCCCTGTAAGGGCGAACGCTCATAGTTTTTTCCTGTAACGAAAATGTTAACTTTATGCGGGAAGCTATTTATCATAACATGCGCGCAGCGATCCAAAATATCAAGCCGTTGTAAACCATCAACAATTACTTTTCTATAATTTATACTAGTTTACGGCTCTTCCCTGTTTCAATAATTCTATATCAAGTCGAACATTTTTTAGTATAGCACCATCGGAACCAATTTCTGGAACTCGTATACCATCTATTATAATTTTTAACCCTCCGGCATTACCGGTCAACAATATTAATCCTGATTTATTGGGAACATTATAACGATCCCCTGTGTGAAACATTCGGCTAATTATTATATTTTTTTTATTATCTAGCACTTGCACCCAACTATCGGCTTCAGCAATTAAGATAATCCGTGAATTTTTTTCTCCTTCACCGTATGTATTTCCAATATTTGGTTCTATTTTGTTTTCTAATATCTCCCTATTAATAGAAACTTTAACATCTTTTTTATGTTTCTCGGATTTTGTATTTATTTTAAATGGTTTTTCTAATTTTGAAGTAATATGTTCGGACGGAGATGTTAGTTTTTTGTTAAAAATATTTTTTTCCTGATTAGGTTTATCTTCACCATTATCATCCATAAGATTTGTTTTTTTAGGTGATTTATGAAGATTAACGTCGTTTTTACCCTTAATAACCATAAACTTACTAGCATTATTTAGCTTTTGATTATGTGCACCTAAAGTAACCGCCAACTCAGCAGATCCGGGTGGTAGAGGTATGTCAATGGTTCTTGGCAAATCATCGGATTCAAAAATAAACCAACCAACAAGTGTAAAAAGAGAGAAAAACACACAGATCAAAACCGACTTTCCCGAGGGAAACCAACCTATGTTCGTAGGCAAAGGAAATTCAAGACCAGGTAAAGCGTCAAGACTAGCGGTTTCTTCCTTATATTGTTCTATCAATATTTTGGCATCAACACCTAGATATTTGGCATAAGATCGAATAAAGCCTATAGCGTAAGTAGGACCCGGCAAGTCTTCATAGCAACCATCTTCGATTAACTTAAGATACTCTATACGAATACGTAAATAAGCAGAGGCTTCAGAAAGGCTGATATTACTATTTATACGTGCTTCTCGTAAGAAGGTTCCAGCTGAATGGATCTGCAATCCTGCTTGAGTGGCCATAGTTTATATCGTCTTCAGTTATCCAATATGGTCATAGCTGTGGTCCACTTTCCTTTTAGCTATAATACTTTCGATAGAGCTCAAATTTTGCTTTAACCAAATGGGAAATTAATAGTTACAAATCTTAATATTACAGGCCTGCTAATAAACTTAGTAATATTTTATTAATTCTAAACCCCTAAGTAAACTTAGTTCTAGGCTTAAGTATTAGTTTGGCTTTCATACCTATACCAATAAGTGCATTATATCATATGGGCCTAGGAAGCGTCCAAACCGTAAGCAGTGTGAAGAGCTCGCAAAGCGAGTTCCGTGAATTCTTCGGCAATCAAGACACTAATTTTA
>Ga0114999_10007374_pt1 | contig 12491 bp, 10 predicted proteins | sample ArcticOcean_MG_C_3_FD_89820 | JGI IMG/M metagenome (GOLD analysis project Ga0114999, IMG submission 89820) | Marine microbial communities from western Arctic Ocean - ArcticOcean_MG_CB8_126 | ecosystem: Environmental > Aquatic > Marine > Oceanic | place: Arctic Ocean: Canada Basin | collected...
GCGTTGGGCATGGAGCGTGCGATCGTTGTACATATGATCCTCGGCCCCAGCAAAGAGTCGTTCGTTCCGCATACACATGAACGCGAAGAGGAGTGGATCTGCATCCTGCACGAGCGCGGGACGGCGGACATCGATGGCGAGGAAGTTCCAGTCGCCACAGGCGACTTTCTCGGCTTCACGACGCCCTCGGTTGTGCATCACCTTCGCAATACGAGTGATGCGGACCTTGTGTATCTAATGGGTGGCGAATCCCGCTACGCTGAGCCGTCGAGCTTTCCGACTTTGCATAAGCGCAAGGTGCCGGTCGGCAGTCGAGTTGATGTCATTGACATCGACCAGGAGGAAAAAGAGCCCCGATGACGGGCCGGTGGGGAGGGAGTAAACCCATCACCGGGGCACTAATGGCAGGCTTTAGCCACCGTTGAAAAGTGTGCCTCACGCGGTTGATTGGCGGTTATAGCAAAACGCGCAATCGCATTAGCTTGATTCCCCATAATCGGCGTACGTTTTGGATTATCCTGCCAACCCTGCCAAGCCTTCCAACCGATACATTTAATACATTACCTTAGGTACTAACTTCAAGCCATTGAATTATATAGGGGTATGAAGAATCATCTTGGGCCAGAAACATATGGCCCCCAGTAAAGAATTTGAGCTCGCTATTAGCAATTTTCGCGTGCATTGCCTGCATGTTGGCCGGTGGTGCGATCCCATCGAATTCACCACCGACAAGAAGCACCGGCATGTTGAGTTCCGGCAAACGCTCGAAAGTGTCGTGCCATTGTCGCGCTTCGAGTTGCTTTATCGCGCCGGCCTTTTGGTCAGATTCTCGGGAGGCGCGTTGGCCAGCGGTAGCCATCTCGATCCACTCGCCCCACTTTGTTGGATTTGCTTGAATCCAATCGTCACTGCGACGAGTATCTGCGACGCGTAATTGTTTTTCCGCCCGCTCCTCAGGTTGCAGTGTGGTTAGTTCGTGTAACGGGTAGGATGCGCCACCCTCGCCGCCGGCCGATGTGCAGGCCAGAACGAGCCTACTCACCTTGTCTGGATAACGAATGGCAAACTCTTGGGCCACCATCCCGCCGAACGAAACCCCCATCACCCGAACTTGCTGCAGATTCAGATCGTCAAGCAGCGCTGCTGCATCGTCCGCATATTGCTGCATCGTGAATTCGCCAACCGGGTTAGTTGTTTGACCGAGACCGCGTTGATCGTAACTGATCAAATCGAAATGATCGGCCAACGCTGAGTCGAATTGATTGGGCTGGTTGCGCAGATCCGCTCCGCTACCGCTTATAAAGAGCAACTGCTCCCCCGCCCCAGCGCGTTCGTAATAGATATCAATGCCGTTGCACGTTGCTATTGCCAACTATGTTCTCCTCATGCAAATACTAAAGTCCGGATTCCAATCCGCGCTACATCTCGCGTTGGGCTAATGCCTCGGCGAACGCCACAATTCGCTCCGCTTCAGCAGCGTGGAGGTTTTCTACAAGCTTGCCATCCAGGACCACTACGCCCTTGCCATCCAATAATGCTTGGCGCCAAACTTCGAGCAATTGTCGCGCGTGCTCAATGTCGTGCGCGGCGTAACCGAATATCTCGTTGGTGATCTCAATTTGGCCTGGGTGTATCAACGTCTTGCCATCGAACCCCATCGCTTTGCCATCTATGCACGCCGCCCTCAGCGTATCGAGATTCCTAAAGTCCAAGTGCACGCCGTCAAATATGTCTTTGTCGAATCGGCGCGCAGTGAGTACACAGTGTTGCAACGCATAGCCGATGTTTGATCGATCCGGAACGTGAGTTGCGCGCAACTCTTTAACTAGATCACTGGTGCCCACGACTAATGCACCTACTCGTTCATGACCCGCAAACTCAATAAGGTCCATCACGCCTTGTGGTGTCTCAACCATCAACCAAATCGGTATTTGGTGACCACCATGCTGGTCCAGCGTGTCGACAATTGCCTGAACTTGATCGATAGATTCGATTTTCGGAAAGAGCATGCCATCAATCGAGCTTCGCGCAAAAGCCGCAATATCGTGCGCTCCCCATTCGGTGTCTAGCCCGTTGCCGCGCACAATCAACTCCCGGTAGCCATATCCACCCTGTTGCACTACGTCTGCGACCTGTGCGCGCGCGGTTGATTTTGCATCTGGAGCGACCGCATCTTCTAAATCGAAGATGATCGTGTCGCACGCCAGATCCCGCGCCTTTTGCATCGCACGTTCATTGGCGCCTGGCATATAGAGGACCGATCTACGCGGCCTTATCTGCGTTCCATTATCTGGTTTTTCCACGACCGCTCCTTCACAACGACGAACCTAACCATACCAACGACCCCACCAGTGTCCAAACCGAGGCTTGTTCGGATCGGAGTGTGACCCATCACACAATCGGCACTATCCCAAATCTCATACCATGTACGAGATTCGCCATCTGCTAGAATGCAGGCATTAGACTATGCGCATACGTTCAAGACGACACATGTGGTTCGCCATCGCGACCATTACCACCGGGTCAATTCTCATCTCTGAGTTGTGCATCCTGGCTGTCTGGTTCTGGCTGGGACCCACCGCTTTTGTCATGCCTGCCTTAGTTTTGGTTGGAGGCATTGTCCCGTTTGTGGTGGCAGTGCCCATCTCCTACGTGATTTGCAACATGGGTTGGCTACTTTCAAATACCCATAGCCAATTGCGGCATTTGGCGGACACCGACTCGTTGACTGGGTTGGCTAACCGCCGCTATTTTTTTGAACACGCCTGCAAGCACCTCGCCCTTTGCGAAGAAGCCAACGAACCAGTGTCCTTACTGATCATCGACGCAGATGATTTCAAGAACATCAATGACACCTACGGCCATACCGTCGGCGACGAAGCGCTGGTCGCAATCTCGGACACATTACGCGCCAATTTCCGGGCGCGCGATTTGGTTTGCCGCATGGGTGGTGAGGAATTTGCCGTGCTGTTGCCCGGCATTACCAAGGTGCAAGCCTATCCTCTGGCAGAACGTCTCGTGCAACGAGTGAGCGGCGAACCGTTGTCGACTGGAAAAGCAATCATTGAGTACTCGATTAGTTGCGGCCTGGCAGATTCATCGACGAGTTACGATCTCGAAGTGCTCTACAAAGCGGCGGATGACGCGATGTACATAGCGAAACGCGAGGGCCGTAACCGTGTAGCGCCCCTCGCGGCGTAGGGAAATCTCCGGGAGCGGCCATAGCCAGTGTCGCAATCTGCTCCTACAGAAAACCGAGCGTTTAAGCACACATCAAAAGTAAATCAGTCATTGGCTATGTAGGCAATTCTGCGCGAACCCGCTCCAACAAGCCTTTCGTTGCTCGAATGCCATCAAACTCCGAAAGCCTCGTGCCTTCGTACTCAACGCCGATATGCCCCGCATAGCCGACATCTAGCACGATCCGGATCATGCGCGCATAGTCGATCGTCGTTTCGTTGCCGTCCGCGTCGAAGTCATAAGATTTGGCACTGACGGATTTCGCGTACGGCATGAGTTCGGTCACACCTTTGTAAATGTCATACCGTTCCGTCGCGCTGATACGAAAATTGCCAAAATCCGGCAATGTACCGACCCTTGGATCGTCCAGTTCAGCCATCACACCGGCCAACCACGCGCCATCACTCGACACCCCACCGTGGTTTTCGACAAGCACCGTCAACCCGTGCGGCTCGGCGAGCTCGGCTAAGCGCCCCAGCCCGTCTACGGCGCTTGCAGCCACTTCGGTGCGACTGCCTTCACCAGCTACATTGGTCCGAATTGAACGACAACCCAGGAACTCGGCCGCCTCCAACCAGGGTTTATGATTTTCTAGGGTCTGCGCCTGAACATCCGCCGCCATGGCTGCGACCATGCCCAACCGGTCACACATGATCAACAACCCGCGCACGCCAGAATCCGACGCCCGCTGTCTCAGTTGTTGCAAATAGGCGGTGTCTTGCGCGCGATCGAAGTAGAAGGTGTTTACATACTCCACCGTATCGATGCCAAACTCATTACGCGCGATTGGCGCGAAGTCCAAGGCATCTAACTCACCTTTGAAAAACGAATTATGCAGTGACCACTGGGCGAGCGAGATCTTGAATGCGGCATCGTTTGCGAACACACGCGTTGGGAAAAGAGCCGTCAGCGGCGGCGCCAATGCGGCCGCCAGCGGCAGAGTCGTTATTACTTTTCGTCTATTCATGTCTCGAATTCACGACCCGTCGATGTGAAGTCTCATCATACCGCGAAATCACTCACTGGCCAGCGCTCGGCCCTCTTGTGTACGATGCTCCAGGGCAATAATGAAATGCTCGAAACCCACCCAGGGGTGTTCGTCCCAAATGCGCAGTATTTGGGGCAAACACTTCGAGGGCATGATCGCGACAGGAATCGCGGCCGGAGTCAATTACCGTAGGCCTCTTGGGACAAGACGAGGGGAGGTTCCTTCCGCAAAGAGGCAAACCGTCATCCCGAAATGGTCAGGACGACCATTTCGGGACAGAAACTAAAGCGATCAATCAATTGAGGCACCATATGAACGACACGCGACCCTTTACAGTTGAGGTTCATGACGACACCGTCACCGACCTGGTTACGCGATTGCGCACTACACGGTGGCCCAATGCAGAAACGGTCGACGACTGGAGTCAGGGCGTACCGCTTAGCTACATGCAAGAGTTGATCGAATACTGGGCATCCGAATACGACTTCAAACGGTTGTCTACGCGGCTCAATGAGTACGACAATTTCATCACCGCCATTGACGGCGTGGATATCCACTTCCTTCACATTCGCTCGTCAAACGAGGACGCTTTGCCGTTGCTCTTAACTCACGGCTGGCCTGGGTCGACTGTGGAGTTTCTCAATGTCATCGGACCATTGTGCGAGCCCCAGGAACATGGCGGTGATGCCGCAGATGCGTTTCACCTTGTCGTTCCGTCGTTGCCCGGGTACGGGTTTTCCGGCAAACCAACCAACTCCGGGTGGGGAACGGAGAAGATCGGCAAAGTCTGGGCGGAGCTCATGGCGCGCCTTGGCTATGACCGATATGTCGCCCAAGGCGGCGACTGGGGATCGATCGTCACCACCGCCATCGCACGCCACGACCAAGCGCATTGCGCTGCCATCCATATAAATATGGTCGTCGTGCCACCGGACCCCAATGCCGATGACCTCACGGATTTGGAAAAGTCCGCCTTGGAAGGGATCAAGTATTACCAAGATTGGGATTCGGGATACTCGAAACAACAAAGTACTCGCCCCCAGACGGTCAGTTACGGACTGGTCGACTCTCCCGCGGGTCAGGCGGCCTGGATTGTAGAAAAGTTTTGGGCATGGACCGACAACAACGGCCATCCCGAAGACGTGCTGAATCGCGATGAAATGCTGGACAACATCATGGTCTATTGGATCAATTCTGCAGCGGGGTCTTCTGCACGCTTATATTGGGAGAGTTTCGGCGCCGGCAGTGCAGATCCCATCACGACACCAATGGGTGCGACTATATTTCCCAAAGAGATTTTCCGCACAAGCGAACGATTCGCCAAGAACATGTACACGAACATTATCTATTGGTCGGTGCGGGATAGCGGCGGCCATTTTGCCGCCTTTGAGCAGCCCGCGATCTTTACCGACGAAGTGCGCAACTGTTTTCGCCAGATTCGCTCATGACCCAACCGCTTTGGACGCCGGATCCAGCGAGCATAAGTAGGAGCCAACTCACCCAATTCTCAAACTGGGTTGCCGCACAGCGTGCGCGTCCATTCGAAGACTATGCAGACCTACATCGATGGAGCATTGAGCAGCCAGACGAATTCTGGAGCGACTTTTGGGCGTTCACGGCTCTCCAGTCCTCCACGCCTGCCAACCAGACCGTCGTCGATTTAAAGCGGTTTCCCGGTGCACAATGGTTTCCCGGTGCCCGGTTAAACTATGCCGAGAACCTCCTGGCCACCCGCTCAAACAAAATGGCAATCGTCTCAATACTCGAGACCGGCGCCCGTACCGAAACAACATACAACGAGGTCTATGCCCGTACCGCATCAGCTGCGATGCACTTGCGCGAATTCATCGGCCCAGGTGACCGCGTGGCCGCTTGGCTGCCAAATATTACCGAGACCGTCGTCGCCATGCTCGCAACGTCGTCGTTAGGTGGCGTCTGGTCATCTTGCTCACCGGATTTCGGCGCCGAGGGAGCACTCGATCGCTTCGGCCAAATCGAACCCAAAGTCCTGTTTGCTTGTGACGGCTATTTCTACGCGGGCAAGGTCATCGATATTCGGGATAAGGTCCACAATGTCGCCAAACAAGTCCCTTCAATCAAGACGATTGTGTGGATCTCAGTCTTAGGCACTGGCACGGAGGACAAGCCGAAGGCCGAAGAGACAAACACTTCATATGCGAATAAGTCTTGGGATGATTGGACAGCTGACGACACGGCATCACTCGAATTCGAACAGCTGCCTTTCGACCACCCGCTCTACATCATGTATTCATCGGGCACTACGGGAAAACCCAAGTGCATCGTGCACGGTCAAGGCGGCACGCTTATTCAGCATAAAAAGGAGCACCAGCTGCTTCTGGACTTGGGCCCGCAAGATACGCTGTTTTTCTTCACGACCTGCGGCTGGATGATGTGGAACTGGCTTGTTAGTGGGCTCGCAACCGGCGCTACTCTGGTGCTATACGATGGCTCCCCGTTCCACCCCAAACCCGACATCCTATTCGACATTGCCGAGCAGGAGAAAGTTTCGGTGTTCGGGATCAGTGCAAAATTCTTGGGTAATGCGCAAAAGGAAAACGTAAAACCCAAATCAAGTCACAAACTCGATCCCATGCGTATGTTGATTAGCACCGGGTCGCCGCTAACCCATGAGGGGTTCGACTACGTCTACGCAGACATCAAGTCTGACGTACATCTCGTCTCGATGACCGGTGGAACAGACCTGATATCGTGCTTTATTCTCGGCAATCCGAATCTACCTGTTTACGCCGGTGAGTTGCAGAGCCCTGGCTTGGGAATGGCAGTAAGCATATGGGACGAAGCCGGCAACCCGGTACGTGAAGAGAAAGGCGAGCTTGTTTGTACCGTCCCATTCCCATGTTGTCCCATCGGCTTTTGGAACGATCCGAACAACGAGAAGTTCACCGCAGCCTATTTTGATCGGTTTCCAAACATATGGGTCCACGGTGACTTCGTAGAGCAGACGAGCAACAATGGCTACATCGTCCACGGTCGCAGCGATGCAGTCCTGAACCCCGGCGGCGTACGTATCGGAACCGCGGAAATATATCGTCAGATTGAGCAGTTTGACGAAGTCATGGACGCCGTTTGCATCGGCCAGTCATGGGGCGGCGACGTTCGAGTCATCCTATTCGTCATGTTGCGGGACAATCTAACTCTGGACAACAAACTGATCGACACTATCAGGCTCAACATCCGCAATCATGCATCACCACGGCACATGCCCGCCAAGATCATTGCAGTTGGAGACATACCACGAACCATGAGCGGTAAGATCGCAGAACTGGCGGTACGCGATGTAGTACATGGTCGCCCGGTCAAGAACACCAGCGCATTGGCCAACCCCGAGGCGCTCGCAAATTTTGCAGACCTGCCTGAGTTGCAGACCTAACTAGGGTATTCGAACTTGGCTGGATGTTTGAAGCGACGCAATACATTGGTGGTGATCTGCGCAATGTTATTTTGATAATTCTCGTGCGCCAACGAACCTGCATAGGAGATCGATCCAGTACTAAACACAGCGCCACCGGCAGGGGTTTCGAAGAAGACCATATCGGCCCGCACTTTGCCGTCGTTCTCTAGCGGTCGAGTCATGTGAAATTCCTCCTTCACACGTAGCATTCCAGGCCGGTGGTTTTCCGACGTCGCGAGAACGACTGCATGCTCAGGCGAACCGAGCGACGTGTCAAAACGATCAATTTCCTCGCCTGCAGCACCGCCGCCTTGGTTGCCGAAGTTGCCCCACACCTCGTCTTGTACGCCTTCAACGATGAATTGGACTCGCGCATCCAATGCCCCCGGCGCTACGCGATAATGGGATCCGCCATCAAAGCCTTGCGCGGCAAACCCGATCCCCACCAATTGATTGGGCGCGCGTCCCAAGCGGCGCCACATCCCACCATACTCACCGGTAAACTGATGGTAATACTCCGCATGAGGCGCAATCCAAGCGCGGGTGCCATCCTCGGCTCGGCGCACTTCGATAATTCCGGAATCGCTTGGATCATAGGCGATGCGCCAGTAGAACCCATTGCCGCCCATGTACATCAGACGCCCACCGTCGCCTAACCAGTCCGATAAACCGTCGAGCATCGCTGTGGAATGATATTCGGGATGTGTCCCCGTAATCACGACACGATAGCCCGCAAGCGCTGCCGCACCCTCGTTGTGCAAGTCCTCGTCCGTTACCACATCAAACGGTTCGTCGATGGCAGCCAACCAAGCCGTAATATGAGTATCGGCGTTAAAGGCCCATGTGCCGCCGCGCGGTTTCATATTCAGTATCGGGCGGTGACGCGACGAAAAATGTACGCCAGACCCGTCGCGATGATGTTCATACAACGAATAACCGACCTCTTCGTGGGTAAAAAGATACGCGTCATTCGCGTGCCTCAACGTCGGTTTGCCGAACATTCCGCCACTAAATCCGAGCCGTTGATTGGCATAGGCCAGGTAGGTCGCGGTCGATACCAAGTACGCTAAATCCGCTTGACGATGGCCGAGCGCGGGACGGACGAAAAATGGAATGTAGTCTTCACTGTCTCCTTGAGTCAGCTTCAGCGCATATTGTCCGCTCGCTAAGTTATCGGGGGTCTGCCAAGTCAGACTGTCATCCCAGCCTGCATCAGTGAGATCGTCTTCGTGAAAGTGAATCGCACCATAGTGCTCTGGTTTGTCATGCCAGCACTGCGAAGCCCCATCCCAATGCACACCTTTCACACCACGCGTGGGCGTTTGGCAAACAACACCGTCTCTGTGATGGCCTGACACGTCAATTACCTGATTGCTGTTGATGTCGCGGGAAAAATCCCAGTGACAAACCGTCCCCAGATCGTCCTGCACGATTACATCCTCGACGCGCCCGTTGAAATGCGCTCGCCCAGGCGCCCGGCACGCCAAATGCCACCTTCCAGAATTCGCCGATATTTGTTCCGCCGGCACCCGCCAGTTACCAACCTCCTCTATAGGGCCCATCGCTATCCGTTGCACAGCGAACTCTTTACCAATTGTTACTTTGTACCATCGGGAAGTCTGCATCGGCATGTCGAGCCGAACATCCAACTCACCGCTAACCAAGGCAAACCCAGCATCACTAACCTCTAGAGCAACGCCGCCAAATTCGAACACGGTCCGATTTTCCGTGTACAACAAAGTAGGAAACACATAAAGCGCAACGCCGAGCAAATCTACCTGTGGCATGTCGTCGAACACTGCGTAGGAACCCGTCGTCAGAGATTGATTCGGCGGATCAAACGTCCCATTGATCTGGGCGTCGATAGCATGTTCGATTAATCCAGTGCCGTGGGGACGATCATCGCCACTGATGAGACGCACAACGTTGGCTTCCGCGGGACCCTGGGCATTGCTACTGATGTTGAATGCGATCGTCTCGCCACTGCGGATCGAAAGCGGTTCGCAGTAACCTAGGATTTGTTTGGTAAACCCATCGGGTAATGGTATGTCGTTCAATTGGATGCCCTAGGTCTGATAATGGATCGGCGTCCTGCTAATGTAGCAGAAAACATTAGCGGGAGACCGGCTAGCCTGGCCTAACCGCCCACAGGCGGTGTGGGTTCGTTCTCTTTAGGCGGAGCCGCGGCGCTTGCAGGCGGAGCCGTGGCGCCTGGCGGCGGAGCAAGCGCGATGAGTAGAGCGGACAGGACATTTAGGCCTGCAACGACCATTAGCGCGCCGTCATAGTTTCCGACCTTGTCGTGGTAATACGATACGAGCCATGGTGCGGAGGCGCCAAGCAGCAATGAAAAAGGCATCCCCGCACCTCGAATGGATCCGATAAACCGCCGCCCAAAGAACGACGCCCAAATCACTTCTTGCATTGGGATCATGCCGCCCCAGCCGATCCCCAAGACGAAATAGGCGAAATAGATCCAGCTAAGCTGCTGATCTTGAACTGTGAATACGATTAGGAATAGCGCTAACCCAGTCACAGTTGCCGACAAAGCCGCGAGTGGTTTGGCCGAGCTCTTATCGATGAAATACCCCCAAACCGGCTTCGAGATCATGGCGGGGACTGATGCGACCAATAGCGCCATCGCAGCTTGGCTTCGGCTAAAACCATAGTCGGTCAAATACGGCACCGTCTGCAAAAGCAAGACAACAATGTTGATCGAGAAGAACCCAAATGCCGCGACCAACGAATAGAAGGAAAACGTCCGCAATGCCTGCCGGCGGGTAAAGGACTGATCGAACTCTTGTTGCGCTCGCACTCCAGCGCCTTGCGCGACTTGCTCTGCGCTGTAACCATCGGGGTGCAATCCGTGATCCTCAGGCATACGCCGCATCATCAATGCAACAGGGTAGAGAACCAACGCCGAGCTGACCCCCAACCAAATCCACGCTTCCCGCCATCCGATCGTATCGATCAGCCAGGTTGCCGCGGGCGTCAATGCAACGCCGCCAAACGATACCCCCATGGCAGCCCATGCAATGGCTTTGCCACGGTTGACGACAAACCACTTGGATAACGTGACATTGACGACGAGGTTGCCCACCATCGCACAGGCAATTGTCAAAAGGACGCCATTTAGCAACAACCAAACCCACAGGTCATTGACGAGGCTATGTAGACATAGCGTGAGCGCGAGTGCGGTCGTTCCCAGCAACATGATCGGCCGAGCACCGACTCGATCCACCCTGGTGCCGATGAAGACGCCCACGATGGCCATCACGATCTGTCCAAGCGTTCGAGTGGTTGTGAACTCGGCCCGCGTCCAGCCCAACTCATCGATCATTGGGGTCATAAATGAACCCAGCACATAGCTGTACATGCCGATAGCGACAAATTGGCCGAAAAACGCTGCGCCCACGAGGCAATAGCCGTAGTAGATCTTATTCTTCAAGAAACCCGTACTTTAGCGATGAAGCAATAGTTTACCAGCCACGCCTGAGGGTTGTTGAACGGTCGATCGCGTTGCTGTCTGCAGCCTACGTGGCAGACTGTTGAGTTGGCTCGTTAGAGACCGCTAGCGGGTTAGCGCAAAGTAAATCACATAGAACCAACTAAAGATGCCGTGAATAATCGCCCATAGAAGCGACTTATTGACCGACCAGGATATTGCAATTGCCAGAGCCGACCCAAAGGTCACTCCAGATCTGACCACTTCAGTACTTGCTGCCATACGCCAACTTGCTCCTTTCTTATTACATGACCGTATTACATGACCGCGAACCCAGCAAATACATGGCGCAATACGCAAGCGGATTGCACACCTTGTTTACCTTGAACTTGCACGTACGAGTCGCTTATATACATAGTGTCGTCCAACCACACAATTTTGTTTTATCCCGTTTAGGCAGGAGCTTCCGATGAGCGACAACCGCGCAAGCCGTAATGACAGCGAGATCGAGAGGATAACGGCGATCGCAGATGGCGATTCTGACGGACCAGTACTCATGCTCAATCTCAACCGATACTCGGTTGCCGCCGGGTATCCTAGCGGCGACAACTACAAGCAATACATGTCGCTGCTTGAGGCATTGCTACCGCAAGTCGACGCGAAGATCCTTTGGCGGAGAGCCGTTGCGGGGCAACCCGTTGGGGAGCAGCCGATCGACGAGATTCTGGCTGCATGGTATCCGTCACACCGCGCATTCCTCGAGCTTCCCAAAGCACCTGGCGGTAAGCAAAACTTCCGGTTACGGCGTCTGTGTGTCGAGTATGCCGTTATCCACCGGTGCCCGGGCAATCCGGTTGCGGTCGAGTTGGCTTAGGAGCCCTCAGCGTGCCGGGCCCAGGCACGCGTAATCACGCGTGGAACATCGATGTGACCAACGAGATGGTGAATCAAGTTGGATGAAAGCCCACAGCGTGCCTAGCACTCGCACCCGTTTTCGTGCCTGGAGAAATGCCCTGGCCACCAAGGTAGTGAAGCTTTGTTCCGTAAGAGGCTGTAACCTGACACTTGAGAGAAGATCAGCAATCTAAAACCGAGACGTTTCATGTACCGAAAGCAAGCTATATCAGCACTCATCGTGTTAGTTGTTGCGATGGGAAGTCCGTTGATCGTTTTGGCAAATGTAGACGAAAAACAAGCCCATCGGGTCATTGTGGAGTTTTTCAAAGCGTTCAATGCAGAAGACCATGAAAGGCTTCAATATGTAATGCAGTATCCGCACGTTTTACTCGGGCAAGGCGCGAATGTCTTCGTCGCTGACGAGCAGTTTGTGACTGACTTCGACGCCCTCAGAAATCGAGAGGATTGGAAATTCATCACATTGAACA
>Ga0114999_10007375_pt1 | contig 12490 bp, 10 predicted proteins | sample ArcticOcean_MG_C_3_FD_89820 | JGI IMG/M metagenome (GOLD analysis project Ga0114999, IMG submission 89820) | Marine microbial communities from western Arctic Ocean - ArcticOcean_MG_CB8_126 | ecosystem: Environmental > Aquatic > Marine > Oceanic | place: Arctic Ocean: Canada Basin | collected...
CAACGTCAGACCCCGGGAATGCAGCCGGAACATAGGTATCTCGCAGCGCGTTGACGGCGTCCTGCGCTCTCTGTTCCGCGGAATCTCCGGCGAGTGGGACCTCCATCAGAGCAATCGTTCGATCAGCGTTCAGCTCGACCGGCCTCGGAGTTCCAAACGTCCCCGTGGGATCGTCCGCCATCGACGCAAACAGAGTAGCAATCCCGTCCTGGACCGCCGCCGAATCGTAGTCGCCTGCGATAACAATCTGCGCCGGGTTCGCATCTCCCGCCGAAAACTGCTCATCCAGGATGATGAAGCCGTCCTTGGACTGAAGGCCATCGGGCAGCGTGCTCACCCCGGCAAAACCGATGCGCAGATCCAGTAGCGGTAACGCCGCCACTATCAGGAGCCCTCCGGCCAGCACCATGTTGACCAGCGGCTTTCGCATCACAAGATGAGCCGCCCCGTCCCAGAACCCGCTTTGATCCGATGTGTCGGGGCGCGCCTGGGATTGTCCAATCCACGGAACCCCCAGGCGGTTAATTTTGTCTCCTATGAGGCTCAGCGCCGCCGGCAAAAGGGTCATCGCAGCCAACACGGAAGCGACAACGACTGCTATCGCGCCTATCGCGATCGCAATGAACACGTTGAACGGAATCAGCAGCATGCCGGTCAACGCGAGAACGACGGTTATCCCGCTGAACAACACAGCCCTAGTTGCGGTATTTCCTGCAACCTCAATGGCATCTATCTTTAGCAGGCCGTTACGCCGCTCTTCCCGATAGCGATCAACGATAAACAGCGAGTAGTCGATTCCGACGGCCAACCCGATCATGAAGATAATGTTTTCGACGAAGAAGGAGAGAGCGAACACCTGGCCCACGAGGGCCGATATGCCGAGGGCGATGATGATCGAAATAATTGCGATCACAATCGGAACTATCGCAGCAACAATGGTTCCGAACACGACTATGAGGATCAGCATGGCGATCGGTATGCCGAAAATCTCACCGCGCAAAAGGTCTTCCTGGCCAACGACCTCAAAGTCGTTTCCAATGACGGCCTGGCCGGTCAGCAGGATGGTGAACGGGCTTGTCTCGTTTCGGGCTTCGACGATGTCTAGGATTTCGGTGACGTTGGTCGTGGCGTCGTCGTAGGTACCGGCCATTACGAGCGGCATTACGGTGCTCTTACGATCCTCCGAAACCAGCGTGGGGAACCCCGTCTGGTAGAAGTTGAAGAACGTGCCTTCCCGAACGATGTCGGAGCCCAGCGCACTGATCTCGTTGTAGACACTCTCCACTTCCGCCTGGAACTCGGCATCATCAACGGTCAACGTGTCTGACTGAACAATCACCACCTCGGTAGTGCTGATCGGCTCCCCGCGCAGGTCCTCTATTAGATCGACCCCGCGTTTTGATTCCGGCGTGTTCGTGAACACGAACTCGGTCGTCAGCGCGTCTTCAAGAAGAGATCCGATGAGCAAGAACGCCACGACCAGCGTGGCGACCCAAATTAGGATCGTGGTCTTCGGCCGCTCCGCTGATTTGCGGGAGATCGAACGCGTGGAAAGCATCGGAGTTATTTTCCCTTTTGAGGTCGTCCCAAGGCCACCGTCTGTCCGCCATGAACTGCCGGAAAGCATACAGACCCCCCAGTGTCAGGAGCCGGAGATTAGATGCATGTTTCCGCACGTCACACCCTTCGAGAGCCTCAGGCTGGGTTGATACGAGGCGCTGGTTCCCCTTCGCCCAGCGGGAGAAGGCTGGGATGAGGGAGAAGGCCGCCACGATCACGCTGCAGTCGAAAACGGAGGGTATCTCAATACCCCAATTCGTCCGCCCGCACCGCCTTCAAACACAGCACCTGTCATCCGGAGTCGAGGCGAAGAGCCTATCCTGAGCTTGACTCAGGAATCTCCCGGCCTGCGATCCATCACGTCCGTATTCGCGCATATCACGCAGGTGGGGCGAGACACGCCATCAGCTCGGCCACGCGCCTCTGGCAGTTAGACCGTGTCTGGATTCCCTGAGTTCTCGGGAATGACGTGTGAAATCTAGGGCAACAGATAGTTTTGCTAGCGCGTCACCATGAGGGTAAAGTCGTTTTGACCTTTCCCGGGCGGCGCGCCCGGTTCAAAATCGGAGAATCTGCACGAGCGAGATCATATGATCGATAACGATGTGAGTCATCCGGCGGATAATCCCGTATTGACGGCGATCCGTAATCGCAGGACCGTGCGCGAATTTCTCGACACGCCCGTGCCGCGTGATGTCCTGGAGCGTTTGCTGGAGGCGGCCACCTGGGCGCCGAACCACCGGATCACCGAACCGTGGCGATTTTTCGTTCTCCGGCATGGCGATAAAGCGCGTATCGAAGTCGCTCAACTGATCCACGATTGGACGCTCGAGAACATCCCGAACCCCAACCCAGCCACGCGCCAAAAATCGGCCGAATCGGCACAGAACGAGATCCTTGATAGCCCTTCATTCGTGTACGTGTACTCGGTGCCCGGGGCCAACGAGGAAATCACACGCGAGAACTACGCCGCTGTGTGTTGTGCGGTGATGAACCTGTCCCTGGCGGCGTACGCGGAAGGTCTCGGCGTTGGATGGTCGACTGGAAAAGCGACCAAACCCGGGAATCTGGCGGACCTCATCGGCGCAGACCCTTCGTGGGACATCGTCGGCGCCCTGTTCATCGGCTACCCGGCCCATGTGCCGGAGCGTCAGCCAAAAGGCCTGGACCACTGCGCCAGTTGGCTGTGATGCGCTAATCGCTCACCACCCGCCCATTCTCCCAGCGGGAGAAGGCTGGGAGAAGGGAGAACACCCTCACGACATAACGACGTTGTTACACGACGGACCCTTCGAGAGCCTAAGGGTGTTCTCCCTCACGGCATAACGCGTTGTTGCACCACGGACCCTTCGAGAGCCTCAGGGTGGGTTCAGTGTGAGGGGGTCTCCCTCACACAATCACGCATCGCACCCTCACCCCACCGCTGTATCATCCGCAATCTGGGCGGCGTGGAACAATTACCGGAAAAGAGAACCGATGAGCAGACCGAACATCGTCTTAATCAACTGCGACGACCTTGGCTACGGCGATCTGGGCGTGTACGGCTCAAAGATCAACAAGACCCCGGCCATAGACAAATTGGCCGCCGAGGGCATACGTTTTACCGACTTCTACGTCGCATCTCCGGTTTGTTCACCATCCCGTGGCGCCATGCTGACGGGCTGCTACCCGCCTCGAATCGATTTCGGCGACTTTGACGGCGGCTGGGTACTGATGCCTGGTGATCCAATGGGCCTGAACCCGGACGAAACGACCATCGCCGGCGCCCTGAGCGAAGCCGGTTACACGACCAAGATGATCGGCAAATGGCATTGCGGCGATCAGCGGGAGTTTCTTCCGACTCAACACGGATTCGACAGCTACTTCGGGCTGCCGTACAGCAACGACATGGGTCGGCAGGTCGACGACCCGCTTACGACCGACCCCGAACGTGTAGAGCGCCTCCGCGCCCGGCCACCGCTACCTCTGCTCCGCGGGCAGGAAGTCGTCCAAGAGCAGCCGGACCTCCGGGCGCTGACCGAGCGCTACGCCGAGGAGGCGGTCCGCTTCATTCGTGAGAACAAGGACGGGCCGTTCTTCCTCTACTTCGCCCACATGTACGTCCATCTGCCGCTGTACGCACCGGAACCGATGGTCAACGCCTCGGAAAACGGCGATTACGGTGCGTGTGTTGCTGGAGTCGACTGGGTGACAGAGGTCCTGATGAATGAGCTGAAACGCCAGGGGCTGGACGAGGACACGTTGGTCATCTTCACGAGCGACAACGGCTCACGCATGCAGGATCAGGGCGGCAGCAACGGCGAACTTCGTGGCATCAAGGGAACGACCTGGGAGGGCGGTCTCAGGGTGCCGTGCGTCATGCGCTGGCCATCGACAATTCCCGCCGGGGTGGTGCGTAGAGACATAACGTCATCGATCGATTTCTTGCCGACGCTGGCCGGTATTGCTGGCGCAGAGATCCCGCAGGATCGGATCATCGACGGCACGGATATTTCATCGCTCATGTTCACGGGTGATGACGTCGCGCCTCCCCGGGACACGTTCTTCTACTACATGGGTAAGCGATTGGAAGCCGTTAGGAAGGGCAAGTGGAAGCTTCACGTCTCCAGGGAGCTTCGACCGAATCAGCGGACGGGTGTCGTGAGTCAGGCGGTGATAGACGAAAACGCAGGGACTGTTCCCGGGTTGTTCGATCTTGAGTCCGATATCGGCGAGACAACAAACGTATATGACAGCCACCCGGACGTTGTGGCTGAACTTTCGGCGCTGGCGGATGCTTGCCGTGTAGATATCGGCGACGAGGCAACTGGAGTGATCGGCGCGAACATCCGCCCGGCGGCACGTGTGGACAACCCGGAAACGCTGACGCACTACGACCCTGAACACCCGTACATCTACGCCGAGTACGACAAGTCAGAGCGGGGTTGATGGTAGGAGCGCCGAGACATCGTAGGGGCGGATAGTCATTCGCCCTCGGGAGGGCTGTGGCCCTCCCGACACGACCGTCCTCCCTGCAGGTTCACGCGTTATTGTGGGACGGACCTTTCGAGAGCCTCAGGGTGGGTTGACCACAGGCAAATTTGTTCCCCTTTTCCCGGCGGGAGAAGGCTGGGATGAGGGAGAAGTCCCAAATCTCGAAACGAGCGGCCGTTGCGGCCTGGCCTCGCACGATAGTGCGCCCGGGTGGCGGCTCACTGATCCCCTCCAGCCCTCGCTCGATCTGACCGCCTGGCGTTTTTCGATCGGCAACTTCTCCGGCGAAACTGGCGACGCACGCCAGTTCGGGATCAAAGGCGATGCTCCCGATCCACGGACCGTAACCCCGGAAACCGGACTGGTCACGTACGAGCTGGTGGACTGGTATTACTACGACCGAAATGACGATTTTGTTCCCGGTCATGATCCGGAGCCGGTGCTCCCCGGGGACGACATCGCCTCACGCAACGGTGAGTTTGGGCACGGTGTCGTGCTGCTACAGCTAGGCGCAGACGGCACCCTGAAGAGCGAGGTCTTCCCCGGCAAGACCCCGCCCGATGTGACGGGATTCACCGGGGCCGCCAAGACTTACGAACGGTAGCCATTCCAAGGTGGCGGCTCCAGGATGACTGTCTTTCGCCCCACGCTGAGGCACTCGAAGATCCCCTTCTCCCGGCAGGAGAAGAACCTAAACCTTCACCAACTTCTGCATGGACCGCAGCTCTACCGGGATGTCCCAGCCGCTGCCGTAGTCGCTGTGCGCCACCTCCGCCACGTAGATGTCGCCTTTGGAGTCCACGGTGATGCCGTGCGGCGAGAAAAAGCGTCCGACCTGCGAGCCGTATGGCTCCGTGCCGACCTTTGACAGCACTTTGCCGTCGGTCGTCATTACCGTTACACGAGGTCCGAGATCGGCACCGGTATCGTTACTGGAGATCCCGGCGAAGTACTCTCCGATGTACACGAGGTCCTGATCGCCCCGGGTGTCGATATACAGGCAGGCGGCGCGGGACAGGTTCACCCACTGGGTCTCAAACTTGCCTTCCGAGCTGAACACCTGGATGCGGTGGTTCTCCCGATCGGCGATGTAGACCCAGCCGTTGCTGTCGGTCTCGACGTTGTGGACGATGTTGAACTGGCCCTCGCCGGTGCCGGATTCGCCCCACGAGAACAGGTGCTTGCCCTCCGGCGAGTACTTGTGGACACGGGCGTTCGAGTAGCCGTCCGAGACGTAAAATTCGCCAGTTTTCTTGTCGACCCCGACGTGTGTCGGGACGCTGAACGGCTCGCCGCTCATCGGCGGGCTGGGCTTGTTTGCTTCTCCAAGCGTCATCAATAGCTTGCCGTCCGGCGTGAACTTCTTGACCGTCCCGTCGCCGTTATCGACCGTGAAAATGTTGCCGTCCGGAGCCACTGTCACGCCATGCGGGTTGCTGAATTCGCCCTCACCCCAGTGGTCCACCAGATTGCCATCAGCGTCAAAAACAATCATCGGCGATGTGCCGCGGTTGAAGACGTAGATGCGGTCGTTCGCATCGACAGCTACCGCGGTGGCTTCCTTGTAGTTCCAGCCGTCGGGAAGTTGTCCCCAGTTCTTGCCGGAAACCTCGTACTTAAAGTCGCCGTCCCCGAGCACAACGGGACCGGACGGTCCGTCGCTTGCACGGTGTCCGTCCTGCGGTAGTCCGGATTCGAGTTGTTCTACTTCACTGGCCATCGGATCTACCTCTGAATGGGTGGGGGTGGGAGTTGGGAACGCGGGTTTTGCCCGCGAGCGGTGATAGTAACGTGTGTCCGGCGTCTCGGGAATGGGTTCGGCGGCGAAACGCATTCATCATTCCCGAGTAGTCGGGAATCCAGTAGCGGTCTCAGTCTTTACCGAACGAGTGCGCTAATGAGGCGTTTCTGGATTCCCACCTGCGTGGGAATGACGGTAGGAATACGCAACGAGATCAGGCGCCTCGTGATCGTCACGCTGAGGGCGGGGCAAGCGCCGCCCCTACGGTGTTGTGGCGATGCAGCCCTCGTTAAAGCGCCCCGAGCTGGCGCATCAGGCCTAGATCGTCCCGGTGTATCCACTCTTCTGCGATCTTCCCGTTATCGAATCGAGAAAGCGCCATTCCTGTGGACGTGATCTTCGCGCCCGTAGGAGCGATGCCCATCCACTCACCGTCGTGCGTCCCGGTCATCATCCAGCGGCGTGTGACGAAACCGTCGTCGTCGCTGCTCGCATATATCGACGCCTCAAAACGAAGATCCGGAAACGCCGCTCTTAGCGCCGAAACTTGCAACTTGATCTCATCGATCCCTATCGCATCGAACTCCAGAACCGGATCATGCCGGACATGCGCCGGGGCCAGAAGCTCGTCCGCAACATCGAGCATTCCCCAATTCCAGACCTCGTCTACGTATCGGCGTATGACCTCCCCGTTAGTTCCCATGGGCATGGAATACCTTTCTATTCAATTGTTCGCGGCAGGCATTCCCGGAACTGGCGTGCCCGGCGTCTTTACACGCAACGAGTAAACCGAGGTCCGGCAGGTCAGATAGAGGGTTTTGAAATCGATCCCGCCCCAGCCAACGTTTGCCGGCAGTTCCGGTGTCTCGATCACCCCGAGGAATTCTCCGTCCGGCTCCCAGACCCAGCAACCGCCGGGCCCAGTGCTGAACACCCGGCCCGAGGTATCGACCTTCAGGCCGTCCGGCACACCGCCGCGCTCCCCGATCGGCCGCTCCGCGCCTGAATGAGCGATGAAGGTGTCGCCCTCGTCCGGGCCGCCGGGAACATATGGCATCTCGGCGAATTCCCGTCCGTTCGATAACGACCCATCGGCGGCCACTTCATACACATACATGTGCGGATTCGGTCGGGTGTTGGAGACGTAAAGCAGCAATTCGTCGGGCGAGAACGCCAGGCCGTTGGGGTGCGGCATGTCGGTCCCGGCCTGGTGTAGCGCGCCTTCGGGGTCGATCCGGAAGACGCTAGACGTGCCGATGAGTCGATCGTCCGGGTCCATCAGGAACTGCGGGTCGCTGAAGTAGAGCGATCCGTCGCTCCGGCCGACGACATCGTTACTGCGGTTCAGGCGAACCCCGTTGTACTCCGCCGCCAACACTGTCCACGAGCCGTCGTGCTCACGTTGAACCACCCGGTACACGTCCTGCTCGCACCACACCACCCTGCCCTGCAGGTCGTATGTCGCACCGTTTGCGCCGCCGTCGTTCTCCCGGAGCATCTCCTTTTCTCCTGTGCGCGCGTCCACAAGATAGTGGATGGCGTCGTCGACGTCCGATACGTATAGCGCGCCGTCCGGGTGATCCGGGGAGGGCGACTGCCAGAGCGGGCCTTCCGTGAAGTGGAATCCGGTGGCGAGCAGTTTCGGTTCGCCGGGTTCCAGGACGCGGTCTAGCTTGTTGGGTGTGGTCACTTCTGTCTCCTCGTTTTGGGCGGTCGCGTGTTGGCGTGACGGCAGTTTAGCGGCTCACCGGTCGTGTGGCTGAAGGGCGGCTCGGCCTCGTCCACATTTGATGAAATGGCCCATAGCCGGGTCCGTTAGTTAACAGCTTCAGGCAACCGGTCTACAATCCAGGCCAGCAGGTCCCCGGCGATCGGCCGGGATCGACTCCTGAACTCTCGACGGCCGCCTCTCAGCGGATGCACCAGACTCGGAGGATCACTCATGACGGACGTAGTAATCGTCAGCGGCGCTCGCACGGCCGTAGGCAGGTTTGGCGGCGCTTTCAAGAACGTACAGGCCTCCGACCTTGGAGCGACGGCGATCAAGGCGGCCGTCGAGCGTTCAGGTATTGACCCCGGACACGTCGATGAAGTGATCCTTGGCAACGTCCTCCAGGCCGCAGAGACCGGATACGCGGCACGCCGGGCGATGATCAAGGCCGGGCTCCCGGACACTATTCCGGCGATGACGGTCAACCGGGCGTGCTCGTCCGGGCTTGAAGCGATCAACTTTGCGGTGATGGCCATCATGACGGGACAGGCGGATGTGATCGTCGCCGGCGGTACCGAGAGCATGAGCACTGCGCCATACCTGGCCCGGGGCATTCGATTCGACGGCCCGCGCATGGGTGATTTTGAGATGACGGACAGCGTCACGATGGGTCTCGCCTGCCCTATCTATGACTATCACATGGGGGTGACGGCGGAGAACGTGGCCGAGCGCTACGAGGTCGGCCGGGACGCGCAAGACGAGCTGGCGGTATCTAGCCACGCCCGTGCGATTGCGGCGCAGGAGAACGGGTATTTTGACGATCAGATCGTTCCCTTTGAGGTCCCACAACGCAGGGGAGAGCCGGTCAGCGTGACGACGGACGAGCACCCGCGGCCGGGGACCACGATGGAGGGTCTTTCAGGGTTGCGGCCAGTGTTCAAGAAAGACGGCACGGTCACGGCGGGCAACTCTGCAGGGATTAACGATGCAGCTGCGGCCGTAGTAGTTATGTCTACCGAGCGCGCCGCCGCTGAAGGGATTACGCCCCGTTTGAAGTGGGTCGGGCGCGGTGTTTCGGGCGTTGACCCGGCCGTCATGGGTATCGGTCCGGTGCCCTCCACGCGGAAGCTGCTGGAGAAGACCGGCATAGCAATCAAAGACATCGATCAGATTGAGCTGAATGAGGCGTTCGCTGCGCAGGCGGTTTACGTGATCCGTGAACTGGGCCTGGATCCTGAAAAGACGAACGTGAACGGCAGCGGCATCTCGCTTGGGCACCCGATAGGAGCGACCGGCGCCATCATGACGGTTAAGTTGATGGAGGAGATGACGCGGCGTGACCAGCAGTTGGGGTTGGTGACGATGTGCGTCGGCGGCGGACAGGGCGTGTCCACCATTTTCGAACGGCTCAACTGAAGCGGTGTGCGGGACGGATGGTTTAGACCTCAGTTCCTGTCCCTAGATACCTGTATGATCCGGCGCATTACGAAGAGTGAGCGGGTTCATCGGGATAGATTCGGCGTCGGTCGCCGACAAGGTTTAGAGTGTCGCTGCATCTGGATGGCGACTAACCACAAAGTCCCGAACGGCTAATCGGGAGGGTGATATGGCAGCCAAGTACAAGATTCTGATCCTCGGTGCCTCTTACGGCTCGTTGCTGGGCGCCAAAATGGCGATGGCCGGCCACGACGTCACGCTGGTGTGCTTACCCGAAGAAGTGCAGTTGATCAACGAGGAAGGCGCGCGAGTGCGGATGGCAGCGCGCGGCGTCGACGGACTTGTTGAGTTGAACACCCAGACGATGTCCGGGAAGCTGTCAGCCGCCGGTCCGGGGGACGTCAATCCGGCCGATTACGACCTCGTCGGGCTGGCAATGCAAGAGCCGCAGTACGGAGTGCCGGTGCTGCACAAACTACTGGATTCGATCGCCGCCGCAAATGTCCCCTGCATGTCGATCATGAACATGCCCCCGCTAACCTACCTGAGGCGCATTCCGGGCCTGGATATCGACGCGATCAAGAGCAGTTACACCGACGCCTCTGTCTGGGACAACCTTGACCCTGCCCTGATGACTTTGTGCAGCCCGGACCCACAGGCGTTCCGGCCGCCGACCGAGAAGATCAATGTGTTGCAGGTCGGTCTGCCGACCAACTTCAAGGCGGCCAGGTTCGATTCCGATGAACACACGGGCGTGCTCCGCCAGTTGGAATCAGATATCCAGGCTGTCCGGTTTGATACCGGAGATAAAGAAGTTGAGCTGCCCGTCAAGTTGAGGGTGCACGATTCGATCTTCGTGCCGCTGGCGAAGTGGAGCATGTTGATCGCCGGTAACTATCGATGCGTCCAGAAGGACGATATGCGGGCGATCAAGGAAGCGGTACACACCGACATCGACGCAACGCGTGCGGCATATGAGTGGGTCGTAGAACTCTGTGTATCGATGGGCGGGAGCGAGAGCGATTTCGTGCCGTTCGAGAAGTACTCAAACGCTGCTCTGTCGCTTGTGAACCCATCTTCGGCAGCTCGCGCTCTGGCCAACGGCGCGCCGAATATCGAGCGCGTGGACAAGATGGTGCAGACGATCGCTGGGCAGAACGGCATGCAGTCGGATTCGCTGGACGAGACGGTTGAGCTGGTCGATGGCTGGCTGGAGACGAATCGCGCCAGGGCGTGATGGGGCTGGGCATACACCGGTTGCTGACGCAGCCGACACGAGTCTGTCATTCCGAAGACGGCACGCGAGGAATCTCCCGGCCAGCACTCCGTCACGTTCGTGTAGCGCAGCTAGACCGTTTGTCATTCCGGGCGCTTGGGACGACAAGCCTCGCCTTTGGATGACGTTTGCACAAAGAACGTTCTCGCGCTCTACTAGCCGGGATATCCTTCGCTTCGGCTCAGGATGACAGGATCATCGTTTTGTACGTTTCCAGACGTATTTGAAAGAGACGTGTGGGCGAATAGTCAGCCGCCCCTACGGCGTTCCCACGTCCAGCATTACTGTGCCAACGACGTGGGATTCCACCGCTCGTGAGGCTTCAGCCGCTTGATCCAGTGTGAAGTGTGGTCCGTGGAGGTGGGTTAGTTGGCCGTTCGTGATCCACTCTGTGATGTCGTCTACTGCCGCTTTTTTCGCATCTTCAGGCATGGTGTAGACCATCACGAATCGGACGTTGATGTTGGACCGTCTGAAGCGGAACGGGACGCCCGGCGGATCCGCCGCACCATCACCGAACCCGTAGACGGCTATACCGCCGTTGTCTGCGATCGCTTTTCGTGAGACCTCGAAGTTACCCGGGAACTCGACTTCGACGATGCGGTCAACGCCGAGATCGTCGGTCAGTTCGTTGATGCGGGCCGTCACGTCCTCGGTCCGGTAGTTGATCGTCACCTCAGCGCCGGCATCCCGGGCGATATGCGCTTTCTCGTCCGAGCTGACGGTGGAGAACACTCTCGCCCCGCCGAGCTTCGCCATCTGAATTGCATAGTTGGCTACTGCGCCCGCGCCGCCGGTTACGAGCACGGTCTTGCCGGTCACCGGCCCGTCAGCGAACACGGCGCGATGCGCTGTCATTGCGGGTACGCCAAGGCATGCACCGTCGGCGAACGACGCCTTTTCTGGGAGCGGCACGGCGTGTTGTGCGGGCTGAACCGTGTACTCGGCCGCCGACCCAGACGCGCTACCGAAGTTAGATTCGTAAAGCCAGACGCGCTCGCCGATACGGGATTCGGGGACGCCCTCCCCGACTTTGTCGATCACGCCCGATCCATCCTGGTTCGGGATGATCTTCGGGAAGCGCATCGCCCGTGCCCGCATCTTCCAGTCAGACGGGTTGATGCCTGAGATGACCACGCGGACACGCACCTCGCCCAGTCCAGGATTCGGGTCCGGCATTTCGCCGACCTGAAGCACGTTCGCGTCGCCGCTTTCGTCGTACCAGACCGCTCTCATTGGTGCCCTCTATTCATGTGAACTTTTGTACAGACCTGCGATTATGCTCCCGGGATCGCTCGCAGGGGTCCAGTTTTTTCAGGTGATGGGTTTAGGATGCGCTTGATAGACAGGTGAACCAGCAAGTCCGGGAGGACACAAATGCCAGATACCTGTCAGCACCTGGACCAGATCGATCTCGACGCGACCGCGACCTCACCCGATCAATGCCTGACCTGCACCGAGATGGGCGATGAGTGGGTGAATCTGCGGATGTGCTGCATCTGCGGGAATGTTGGTTGTTGCGACTCGTCCAAGAACAAGCATTCCCGCAGTCACAAACGAAGTGCAACACCCTGAGAAGGTGTTGCCATTGGACGACAGTCCAAACATATCGCCGTTGAAGAGCGGTGTGAGATTTTCCAGTTACGAGCCGGTGGCTCCTCGATCAGGCAGTCTGGATCGCTCGCCATCTACGATAACTCGGGAGCTGATGCGCAACAGTTCGGGGAAGACCGGTTACAAGCCGATATATGCGGATCAGCAATCTCGAGCCCGGCGCTGGAGCGGTTCGAAG
>Ga0114999_10007377_pt1 | contig 12489 bp, 9 predicted proteins | sample ArcticOcean_MG_C_3_FD_89820 | JGI IMG/M metagenome (GOLD analysis project Ga0114999, IMG submission 89820) | Marine microbial communities from western Arctic Ocean - ArcticOcean_MG_CB8_126 | ecosystem: Environmental > Aquatic > Marine > Oceanic | place: Arctic Ocean: Canada Basin | collected...
ACCAATGCCCTGGTGATGCATAACCTGAAGTCGGGCGTCCACCACCTCGAACTCCACTACCGCGGCGAGAGCCGGCGGCTTGAGGTTAATCTCATACCCGACCAGGTCACCACCCTCACTTTCTCACTGAAAAATTTCGTCATCTTCCAACGGCTGGTGGTTGCGGAGCGAGAAGAGCGACTCTATGCTGCCCATTGGCTGGAAAGCTTTCGGGACTTGTCAGTTGACGAGCGCTTCTCAAGCGTCACAATGGCCGATTAGCGCCAAAGGATCATAAACATAATGACAGATAATCTTGTTTTTCGAGTTGGAATAATCGGCGGCGGGCGCCAGGGGACTCACGCGGCCCGGGCTTACCACCTGCATCCGCGAACCAAGGTCGCTGCCGTTGCCGATACGGATCCGGAGAACTTGAAGCTGTTCTGTGAGCGCTTCGATGTGCCCGGCTACAGCAGCTACGAAGAGATGCTGTCGGCGCAGGATCTCGACATCGCCGCCCCGATCCTGCCGGTCAGAGCCAACCCCGACGCTGTCGTCGCCTGCGCCCGAGCCGGGGTCAAAGGCATATTCTGCGAGAAGCCACTGGCGGCAAACCTGGCAGACGCCGATCGCATGGTCGAGGAATGCGCCGCGCGCGGAATTCCGCTGGTTGCGGGTCTGGTGATCTCCAGTCATCCCGACTACCGCAAGGCCTATCAGCTGGCTGCCGGCGGTGAGATCGGTGAACTGCTGCGCATCAACCTCTACGAAGGCAACAAGCAGTTAGGGACTCACGGCTTAAACATCGCCTCCAAGTTTGCCGGCAGGGCCGACGCCGACTTTGTCGTCGGCTTCGTATCCAACGATCCTGACGGCGAGCACGAGGAGGACTATGGCGGCGGTGAGAAGTGGTACGGCTCGATCGGTGGCTACATCCGTTTCAGCAACGGCATCGAGTGCTTCAGCTCATTTACCGGGCCTGCAGGCGGACCCGCTCATCGCGGTATCGAAGTCGTCGGCACGCACGGAATAATCACCAACGTCAACAACACCGGTCTGGGGCTGCGGCTGTTCAAGACGGACGATCCCCGGAAGAGCCCTGAGCTCACTGAGGTCGAAGGGCTTTTTCTGCCCTTCCCGCGTGCCGCCGAGCGCCCGCATGATGACGAAGGATGGCGGCTTCCCAGCGACACCTCGATGGCGAGTATAGATGCCCTCGTCGAGTCGATGGATACCGGTAAGCCTTGTGAGGCGACAACAGGAGACGATCTGCGCCGGGCCCTGGAGATCGCCATTGCCCTGCGAGAGTCGGCACGCAACGGCAGCGCGCCATTCAAGCTCCCCGTCGCCGATCGCAGCATCATGATGTACCCAGAGGCCTGGCGCTGGAAATACAAGAAGGAAGTCTACGGGGAGGAATGGTACCGCGAGCAGATGAGCCAGCACATCCGCAAGGTGGAGTGAGTGGATCGATCAGCGCTCGACGGCAACCTTGAGCGCGGGAATCTCGTCGCGGCGATCAACGTTGATCCCGGTGTGTTCCTGTAGCCACTCTTTCAGCGGCACCTCATCAGCTTCTGGAAGCTGGTAGCCCATCACGTCCGTACACGATCCCAGCAGCTGCCGGCGAATCGGGTCACAGCGCTGTAGCAGTTCCTCGGGCATGCTGAGGTAGTCCATCGGTCGCAGCCAGCGGTAACCGTAACCGAAGAAGACGCTCTTGCGCGTCAGTTCGGACAGGTTCGGGCCCACGGCATGTAAGGTGCGATTCTCAAACAGCACGGCATCCCCTGGACGGCAGCGCATGGCGAACTGTTCGTGCTCGTCCGGGCCGCCTTCGGGAGGGGGGACCTTGGTGTCGTTGCTGCCCGCCAGCAGGCGGATGGCGCCGCGGCCGGGCTCGCTGATGTCGCTGAGCCAGTAGGCGACCTTGATGAACATACGCGGCTGAGCGGTGCCCAGGTCGAATGAGGCGGTGCCGCCATCCCGGTGCCATCCCGTGCGGCCATGGGTCGGCTCGGAGTCGGCGGGAATCGGCGGCCGTACAACCAGGTGGGACGTAATCAGCTGGATGTTGTGATTGAGTAGTTGCGCAACCAGGGGCACGGTGGTCGGCCAGTCGACGAGTTCGAGGAAGGCATCGTCGGCCGGCAGGCAGTTGCGCATCTGCCAGAACCCGCGTTCGTTGATGCCGTCGCTGCGCATGCCCTCTTCGTACAGGCGATCGGCCACCGTCAGCAGTCGCTCTACCGTCGTCGCCGGCAGGGCATCACGTACGACGAGAAAACCGTGGCGTTCGAAATCGTCGCGTTGTTGGATCGTCAGCGGGGTGAATTCCATGGGTCTCCTATATTCGAAGGCTCTGGCGGACGACACGACCAGTGTTGCCGGGCGTTCGGTATCCACAGCGTCAATAGTGTAACATATCATGGCAGCCAACGTGCTTTTTCACCCTCGCTTCGCGCCCCTATCTTTCTCAAGTTGGTAGCGACGACCGCCATCAGCTCTACACGACAACATACGCCGTCCCCGGGGGTTGACTGTGGTCCGGTCACCAGGGGAAGCACGGAGGGATCAAGAGATGAGAATCACCCGACTTGAGCTGACGCCGGTACGGACACACCGAGAGATGGGACAACGGTCTCCGTCTGATCCGCAGCGCGCCGTCTCAGATCACGTGGTCGTGCAACTGCACACCGACGGCGACATCACCGGGTTGGGCGAGATGTCGGATGTAAACTGGGCAGTGTCGTCGGCCTCGTGTGCTGACCTCAGACTCCGAATCGAAGCGGTTTTGGAGGGTGCTCAGCTGACGCAAGGGGCTGACTTGATAGCCCAGTTGGCCGCGGCCGGGGAGTGGGAACACCAGGTTCTTTGCGGCATCGATATCGCCATTCACGACGCCGTGGCGCGAGACATGGGCGTGTCAGTGGCACAACTACTGGGTGGCGTACAGCGCCAGCGCGTCCCCTTCGCCTATCCACTGGCGCCGGCACAGACGGCGGCCGACGTTGATGCGAACCTTGAGCGAATCGCCCGACGCATGGACGAGGGCCACACAGGATTTCGCTATTACTTTGGCGCCGACCTCGATCTGGATGACACGTTTCTGTCCAGCGCACGGAGTCGCTGGGGCACGTCGCTACGTCTGGTCGCCCTCGATGCCAGTGGCCGCTTTACTCCCGAGCAAGCGATTGCCGCTATCGGCCGTCTGGCTCCTTACAAAGCGGACTTCTTTGAGTCGCCGGTCAGGGGTAGGCACAACGCCCCCGTGGCCGACTTCCTCCGGGTAAAGGAGAGCACGGGGGCCGTTTTTTCAGAGCACATTCCCGATGCCGAGGTGGCGACCAGGCTGGGGGAAAGCGGGGTCGTCGACGTCTTCAATACCGGCCTCGGCTACGCCGGCTTTGACGCCTGCCGCCAAACCTTCGCGGTAGCCGAAAAGCGTGGATTGCGCGCTCTTATGGGAAGCACCGTGGAGATGTCGATCGGCACCGCGGCCCGCCTGCAGATGGCTGCCTCCGTGACCAACCTCGATCTACCGGCGTACATGGCCGGTCCTCTGGTTTACGATGAGGATGTTACGGTCGAGCGCATCCGCTATGTCGAGGGCCATCTCTTACTACCGGCAGGGCCCGGCATCGGCGTCGACCTTGATCACCAGGCATTGCGAGCTCTCACCATCTAAGCCAGGCCCGGTAAACGGCTGCTGGATTCACGATGGCGTCTCAAGCAGAATCTGTCGCAGCCTGCGGCCGACGACGGCGGCTTCACCCTCTTCCATCATAAACGGCATAAACTCCACACCGGTTGGGTGGGTGAAGACTTCGACTCGCGGCTCGCCGGCGCTCAGTTGCTGTTGAGCTGCCTCTGGGCTCAGGGCCAGGGTGTCGAAGTCCCAGCCAATCTGCAGAACCGGTGCTACGTTTGAGCGCCCTGGCAGACGCATGTCGCGGGTGATCGAGGGAACGTCTGCAACCGTATCCCAGATGATGTCCAACCATTGCTCCCAGGTCTTCCATTCGGCCTCGTGATCCCGTTGCACCCACATCTCCACCGCGGCGAGCAGGCCCATGATCTCTTCCTTGCCGGCTTTCATTGGTCGGCCAATACTCTGGTGCGGCGAGCCGTTGAGGAAGGCCTTCCACAGCAGGTCCCGCCGGCCCAGAAGCAGACCCGACGATTGCGGTCCACGCAGGCATTTACCGCCGCTGTAGGCGACCGCATCCGCACCCTCATCCAGGTAACGGTTAGGTGCATCGGGGCGTTCAGCCGCCGCATCGACGAACAGCGGAACGCCTTCTCGTTTGCCGAGCTCGGCCATCTGCGCGACAGAGACCCCACCTCGCTTCACCGCATCGCCGAAGACGGACAACATGGCCGTCTTTGGCCCGATGGCCGCTTCCAGTTGCGCGAATGTATCCACCTCGATCATGCGGGCCCCGGTCGTGCGCACGGCGCGATTGTACCCATGTTGGTGGCTCTTGAGCAGCAAGACCTCATCCTTCATGCCGGTCGTATCAGGGAGCTGCGTGATCCTGGCCGCGTCATCGCCGGTGAGACAGGCGCTGGTCATCTGACAGATGGCGGCGGCACAGCCGTTGGTCACCAGGCCGAATTCGCATTGCATCAGCTCGCCCAGGCGCTCGCCGACCTTCTCCATGAGTTCGTCCAGTTGGATGTAGCGGGTGGCCGCTTCCATCATGGTTTCGCGGACCTCAGGCAGCAACAAAGATGCACTGATGACCGTGTAGGTGCCGCGGCAGTTGATCAGCGGGCGCAGGCCCAGGGATGCGTACGTGGTGATGCTCATGGAAGGTTTTTCGCCTCGTCTTTAGTGCTCGCTGCCCGTGTCATTCAACTCATCAGGCTGACGGCTAAATATCCCCCGAAACGAGCTCTTTACAAGGGTCCCGTCTGTCGCGGGAGTCGATATCACCTAAACTTGAGCCAATTCTTGCGCCTCACATCTCACAGAAAACCGTGTGACGAAATGGCAACGCGTTCTGCTCAATGTCCGCTAATGGGTCTGCTAATGGGCCTGCCAATATGTCTGTTGATGAGCCATCTGCTCATCGTCGCATTGTGTAACACAGCGGCCGCGCAGGCCGGAACCGACCACGATTGGACCTACTACGGCGGTGACGCCGGTAGCACCAGGTTCTCGCGTCTCGACCAGATCGACAGTACCAATGTTTCGCAGCTGACCCCGGTCTGGAGCTGGAGCTCTGCGGATGGGGAGGTCTTCAAGAGAGAGCGTATCCAGGGCGGAACGGGCCATCATGAGAACACACCGCTGGCGGTGGACGGTGTGCTGTACGTCAGCACTCCCCTCAACGTTATCAGGGCTATCGATGGAACCACAGGCAAGACCATCTGGACCTTCGACCCGCAGGCTTGGAAGCATGAAGGGGGCTGGACTCACCGAGGCGTCGCCTACTGGAAGGAGGGCGATGTCGAGCGGATTCTCTTTGGCACGAGTTCCGACTACTTGTATGCGCTCGATGCTCGCAGCGGCCTAGCCGACTCGTCTTTTGGCGACAACGGTCGGGTCGATCTGGCTCGTACACTTCGCCGCCCACTGCGGCCGTTCGAACGCGAGCGCTACGGTGTCAGATCGCCGCCGATCGTCTGCCGCAATGTCGTCGTCGTCGGCAGCTCCATCGATGACTACGACGACATCTCCATCGACTACATGATTCCCGGCGATGTGCGCGGGTTCGATGTTCGCACGGGGGAGCTGCTGTGGACCTTCCACACGGTGCCGCAGGCCGGTGAATACGGCAACGAATCGTGGGGGAACGAGTCCTGGAAACGCTACGGCGGGGCCAATGTCTGGTCGATGATGAGTGCGGACCAGGAGCTGGGTTACGTGTACCTGCCGGTATCGTCGCCCAGCTATGACTTTTACGGCGGTGGACGTCCAGGTGACAACTTGTTCGGTGACAGCATCGTCTGCCTGGATGCACAGACTGGTGAGCGCATCTGGCACTATCAGATCGTCCACCACGATCTGTGGAACGCCGATCTGAACTCGGCCCCGATCCTCGTCGACATCCTCGTCGACGGCAAACCGATCAAGGCCGTCGTGCAGTTGACCAAGCAGGCGTTCTGTTTCGTTTTCGACAGGGTGACGGGTGAACCGGTATGGCCAATCGTCGAGCAACCGGTGCCGCCGTCCACGGTACCTGGAGAGGCGGCGTCGCCGACACAGCCCTTTCCGACCAAGCCGGCCCCTCTGGATCGCCAGGATCTCACCGAGGAGGCGCTGATCGACTTCACGCCCGAGATACGCCGTGAAACGCTCGAAATCCTTAAGCACTACGATTGGGGCCCGCTGTACACGCCGCCCTCCGAACGTGGCTTGATCAAGCTGCCGGGAAGCATCGGTGGCGTTGACTGGGCCGGAGGCGCCGTCAATCCCGAGACCGGATGGCTGTATGTGCCGACGAAGACTCGCCCCGAAAGAGTGCTGGTGTCGCCGGCACGCGATCCGGAGGCCCAGGAGCAATTTATCAATCATCACCCCGGCGACCTCGCCGGCTACCAGGGTCTGCCGCTGACCAAGCCGCCCTACGGACGTCTGACTGCAATTGATTTGAATTCGGGGGAGCACGAGTGGGTCATTCCCCTTGGGAATGGGCCGATTGAACATCCGCTGCTTCGCGACCTCGATCTGCCACCCCTGGGTTCGAATGCACGTCAATTTGTACTGGCCACCCCCACCCTGCTGCTGGTGGCCGCGGGAAGGGCCGAGCATGGTCGCGGCCAGGATCCCGAGCGCTACCTGCGGGCCTTCGACATGGAAGACGGCCGCCTGATCGCTGAAGTCGATCTGCCCCGTAATGCTACGGGCAACCCGATCACCTATATGGCGGGTGGCAGACAGTACATCGCCGTACCGACCATGGAACGGCGGCGTACACCGGCGATGTTTGGTCTGGCCATTCCTCGGCCAGGGGAGGAGGTAGTACCAGTGAAAAAATGGTCCACGAGGAAGCGATGAAAGCCAGGGCACACAAGGTGGCCGTAGCGCTGCGGTCAGACTCGCGCAGCGGCGCGAATCGTGGTAAGATCCCACGATGATTACTGCGGCCGAACGCGAATCCTTTCTCGAAAACGGCTTCCTCCTTGCCAAGGGGGTCCTGGACACGGCGCTGCTGGCGCAGGTCCGTAACGAATTCGAGCAGATCTGGGCTACGGACGGGCGCGCCAACCAGCTGGTGTTGCTCAAGCACCAGACCTTCATCGATCTCATCGAACACCCACCGATACTCGATCGCCACGCCGCCATCTTCGGCCGTCAGACGCAACTGCTGCAGTATGATTTTCTGCGGCAGGATACGGAATCGGACTTCCCACTGCGCGCCTGGCATCGTGATTTCAGTTTTCCCGGTGAGCGGCCGCTGTCGATCAACACCATCGTCTACCTCGACAAGATGGATGATGACAGCGGTCCGACCTTTGTTGTTCCAGGGTCTCATCGAAGCGATGAGCTGCCGCCCACCGATAGTCGGGAACAGCCGCATGCCAACGAGGTGCCGGTGTACGCGGAGCCTGGCGATGCTGTGTTCGTCAACAGCGCCGTCTGGCATTCGGGTAGTCGCAATCAGTCGCAGGGTCTACGTCGCGGCATCTACATGTACTACGGCTATTGGTGGTTGAAGCGCTACGAGTCCGGCTTCACGCTGCCTCCGGAGTGCCTGGAAGGGGCCAGTGAGGCACGCCTGCGACTACTCGGTTACCGCATGCCGGATCGCGATCTGCACATTTACGACCCGGCATCACCGTTCAACGGATAAATCGACGGGGCTTCCCATGAGCGTTCGCCAGGCGGTGTTAAGTAAGGCAGATTGCGAGCATTTCCTTGAGCATGGGTACGTCATCGTGCACGAGGTCGCCGCCCCTGATGTCCTGGCGGCTGCGGTGCGGGCACTGGAGGCCGACGCGGGCTCGCCAGCGGCCGCCGAGGCGATCGCCGCCTGCGTCACGGACCGGGTGCACGGGGCGATTGGCGATCTCTTTGGCCCGGACCATCCCTTTGTGCAGGCGCGTGGTGGTCACGACATGATGCGCCCTCACCAGCCCGAGGGGGAGTGGCCAACGCCGGCCGCCCATGTCGACGATGCCTACCCGACGATCATGCCCAATGGCTGGGCTGTCGGTTCGTTCCTGTTTCTGACACCGGTCAAGTCGCGAGGAGGGGCATTCATCTGCTTCCCTGATTCGCCCTGGCGCTACCGGCAACAGTTGGCCGCAGGCCATCTGCGCGCCAAGGACGTCGCGCCGATGCCGGAGCACTCGGGCCGGCACATGGAGTTTCTCGCCGAGCCCGGAGATCTGCTGCTGTTCCACCAGCTGATGGGGCACTGCGGCTCCAACAACGTGGCGGATCCTGTAACCCGACATGCGCTGCTGGCGCGCTGGCATCCCCAGCGGCGGATCGTGCCGGGGCGCAAGCCGTTCGAGGCGATGTCCCTGATCGAAAAGGTGAATTCCGCTCGTTATCTGAATCACCGCTTCGACCTGGATCTGCCCATTCCTGAGAAACCTGCTGATGGCCGCACCGAGGCCAGGCTGCGGGCCGGGTCAGGTGGTCTGGGACGCGTCATGACCTGCGCTGTCATCCACTACAATGGTGCGCAATTGCTCTACGCCGACGAATCGAATCCACGCGTCATCCGGCGTATGTCCAGCAATGACCTCATTAACTGGGACGATGCCGGCGTCGTCGAACTCGATCTGGGAGTCATCGACTCGCTGCAGCTGCACCAGTACGGACTGGATGTCATTCTTGGCGTCACATCCGGGTCGCAGCTCATCCTGTTTGCGACTCGTGATTTCACCAGTTGGTCGCTGTTGAGCCGAGTAACCGGCTGCGCAACCGCGACTCCGTGGTTCGCCTACGCCAAGTACCCAACCAAGATAGCGGCCGGCAACACCGTATTCACGGTACCTGACTCGAGTCGGGATAGCGTCGTCTGTCACTGGGGGGAACGCTGGGAGGAGGCTGGCGGCTGGGAGACGGCGTCCGTGGCCCTTCGCGCCCCGTCTGGTTCACGCATTCGCGATGTCACCATCGCGGCGCATTTCTCGGACTCAACATGCGCCTTTGTGATCGATCTGCAGGCGCCTGAGGCCGGCGAGGGCGAGACCCTTCCACATTACGCGTTGCCGCTTGATGTCGCGGTGGCTGACGAATCGCTGCAGCGGCTGCCATGGGATGGGCCCGGCCCACCACGCAACATCCGCGTCTTCAATCGCGCCCGGTCGTACTGGATGGTAACTTACCTGGTCCGCGTGAAGGAAGAGGAGGATCGGCTGTTCTGGGGTACTATCGATTGGTCCGAATCACAGCCGACGCTGCGGCCGATCAGCTGCGCAGAGGAGTTGGATCAGGCCAACTGCATTGTGGGAATGGTATAGACATTCGGGACGCGCACTACGCATACCCCCTACCCGACTTCGACCGGCGCTCCGGACTGGGACGAGGAATAAACCCCCTCGGTCAGCTGGGCGACTCGCAGGCCGCAGACTCCAGGAGCCTGCACTTCGGCGTTTCCCAGGATCGCATCGATGAAGTTGTTGGCCGGGGTGCTACCGCCGTCGGCTGCCTTGGGCAGCACGATGTCCTCGCCGCGTTTGTGTAGCATCAGCGGCTCAGCCGCACCAAAGCGCATTACTCCGTCATTGCCATAGAACGTGAACTCCTCGCGCCATTCCGGTGACAGCGAGGTGTAGGCGAGGGTGCCGACGGCACCGTTGGTGAACTCGACCGTGACGGCGGTGAGGACGTCGACATCAGCGCCGTCCTGGTTGATGAAGGCTTGTACTCGCTTCGGTTCCAGCCCGGTCGTCCACAGCAGGATATCATTTATGTGGCTGCCGGTATCCATGAAATGGCCGCCGCCTGACAAGGCTGGATCGCCACGCCAGCTGACGCCGGGACGGAACAGATGAACGCAATCCTGGGCAATGATGACTTGCACGAGCCGCACCTCACCGATCGCTCCACCTGCGAGCAGTTCGCGAGCCCGGATGAAGCGGCCGTCACCGTGTCGCTGATAGGCGATGGCGAGCACCTTGCCGGAGCTGTCGGCGCTGGCGAGAATCTTGCGAGCGTCTGCCACCGTTGTCGTCATCGGTTTTTCGACCAGTACATTCACGCCCGCATCAAGAAACCGGCAGACTTGCTCGCCGTGCTGAGTATGCGGCGTGGCGATGATGACGCCGTCAACGACATCACCTGCCAGTAACTCCTCCCATTGGTCAAAGCGAGCAACGTCCTGCGTGCCGCTGCCGATTGTTTCCGCAAGGCGCTCGGTGGCCTCAGCGTTGGTATCGCACAGGGCGGTAATCTGCGCGTCGTCACGCTGGGCGATCTGTAGCGCGTGATGGCGACCCATGCCGCCGGTGCCGACAATGCCAATTCGGATCATCAAAGATTTCCTTCCTCGGGGTCAGCTTTCACAGGATCACCCTTCACATCTTCCCCGGTGTCACGGGGCTTGAGCCATTTGAAGCTCAAACGGAATTAGATTTTACGAATTTCGCTGCCCACTTTCACCGTGCCCGATTGCACTATGCGCGCATTGAGGCCTCTCAAGTTCAGATGGGCGGACTCGGTTGCGCCGATGAAGCGGGAGGCGTCGGTGCCAAAGCGCTCGGTGAATTTGGCGCATCCGGTGTGTGGCTCTTCGCTGACCTCCAGGATGACGTCATCGATCTGCAGGCGCTGACCGCCGGGGGTGTTTTCCCGGCTCAGATCGAGGTCGACGATCAACTGGTCACCGGCTGCCCCCCAGCGCTGGCGGTCGCCGCCGGCGACCAGGTCCAGGACACGGGCGTTCATCAGTGTTACTTGTAACTCGGCACTGGCCCCTGACGACTTCCAGCGGTCTCCCTCCACTCCGCCCTCTATCGTAAGCTGCGCCTGCTGTGGGCTTTGGCGCTCACCCACCGAGGAGCGCAGGCAGATCGCTTCGAGCCGTCCGGCGGCTGCTGGGGATTGCAGGGCATCGGCCAACCCTGCCTGTAGTTGTTCCGTGCTCTGATGCGTAGTTTCCAAGTCCTGTTTCTCCGTTTTGATATCATTCATATTGATTTGATATCACCCAGTTGATAAACTCGAAGCTAATTGTGATAACTCGAAACTAACAACATCCAACGTATCTCGAAAAGATAGCCAATGGAAAGCGGACAAAACGGGCTCGCCCTGGTCGATTGGCTGATCATCGCCTCCTACGCAATGGGCACGCTGGGCCTGGGCTACTACTACAGCCGCCGGCAGGAGAGCACGGACGAGTACTTCACCGGCGGTGGTCGCATGAACTCGACGCTGATCGGGTTCTCCCTATTCGCCACCCTGTTGAGCACGATCTCCTATCTGTCGACTCCGGGTGAGTCGATCGCCAAGGGGCCCACAGGTATGGTGACGATGTTCGCGATCCCCGTCATCTACGTCGTTGTCGGCTACGGGCTGATACCGCTGTACATGCGTCGGCGCGTGACCAGCACCTATGAGTTGCTTGAAGAACGCCTCGGGATTGGCATCAGGCTGTTGGGCTCAACGCTGTTTATCGTCCTGCGCCTGGTGTGGATGTCCCTGCTCATCTACCTGTCGGGGCAGGCGATGGCGGTCATTCTCGGCGTCGGCGATGAGTGGATTCCGCTGATCGTTTTCGTCACTGGTTTCGTCGCCGTCGTTTATACGTCGCTGGGTGGCCTGCGGGCCGTTGTCATTACCGACTTTGTGCAGACGGTGCTGATGATGATGGGGGCGCTACTCGTTATCCTGATGGTCACCATCGACCTGGGTGGGTTCAGCTGGTTTCCCACCGCCTGGCAGCCCAACTGGGACCACCAGCCGCTGTTCAGTTTTGACCCGGGTGTGCGGATTTCGGTGATCGGCTTGATCCTCTATTCGACGATCTGGTTTATCTGCACCTGTGGTGGCGATCAGACGGTGGTGCAGCGCTACATGGCCACGGCCGATGCGGCGGCGGCGCGCCGGGCGCTGCGCACGCATCTTTTGGTGGGAGCCGTCCTTGGAACCACCCTGTCCATTGTCGGGTTTGCTCTGCTGGGGTACTTCCGGGTGCACGGCGACCTGTTGCCAGAGGGCATCAGCATCACCTCCAACGCCGACAAGATCTTCCCCCATTTCATCTCCTTCCACTTGCCTGTGGGGATATCCGGTCTGGTGGTGTCGGCGATGTTTGCCGCAGCCATGTCCAGCGTTGACTCCGGCGTCAACTCCATCTGCGCCGTGGTCACGAGTGATTTTCTCGATCGCTTTGGCCGCCAGCCGAAGACGGAAAAGGCGCATGTGCGGTTGGCGCGGTGGCTGGCCTTTGGCATTGGCACCATCGTCGTCGTCGGCAGCTCGTTCATGGAGCAGATTCCCGGCAACATAACCGCGGTCACGGCGAAGACGACGAACCTGCTGGTGACGCCGATCTTCTGCCTGTTTTTCTTCGCCCTGTTCGTGCCGTTCGCGCGGCCCATTGG
>Ga0114999_10007378_pt1 | contig 12488 bp, 12 predicted proteins | sample ArcticOcean_MG_C_3_FD_89820 | JGI IMG/M metagenome (GOLD analysis project Ga0114999, IMG submission 89820) | Marine microbial communities from western Arctic Ocean - ArcticOcean_MG_CB8_126 | ecosystem: Environmental > Aquatic > Marine > Oceanic | place: Arctic Ocean: Canada Basin | collected...
GAGCCGACGCGCTATGTCGTCGCGAGCCTGATCCGTTGCGGTTGCTGTGAGTGCGATCGTGCGCGGCGATCCGAGTTGTTGGCGTACTGAATCAAGCCGCAGATAGTCGGGCCTGAAGGTGTGACCCCACTCGGAAACGCAGTGGGCTTCGTCTATGGCCAGCAGGTTGATGCCGGCTTTCGCCAGGCCGCTGACAAAGCGCTGGTTAGCGAGCGACTCCGGTGATGTGAAAAGCAGGTCGAGTTCGCCGTCCCGGAAGTCGATGTAGGTCTGACGTTTCTGTGTGTTGGTCAGGTTGGAGTTGATAAACGCGGCTTTGATGCCGTTCGCCACCAGGCTTTCAACCTGGTCCTGCATCAAAGCGATGTGCGGCGACACGACCAGCACGCGGCCGTCGACCAGTGCGGGAAGCACGTAAGCCATGCTCTTGCCACTGCCGGTCGGGAGGACCGCCAGTACGTCGGACGTGTCCAAACCCTTTAGTGCCTCGGACTGGCCCGGACGCAATCCCGGGTATCCGAACTTATCGGCCAGCAGCGAGGCGTATTTTTCGTGGTGCTTCGGCAGTCCGACGACCGTGGGGTCTGCGCTGCCGGGGGTTTCTTTAATCAGGACTTGAACCAACCGGAATGACTCGTAACGAGTGATTTACAGGCCTGGATCATACCGGTCGCATCGAACAACTCCCGGGGGAATGTCACAGTCTCGTGAGGCGGGGGGATTTAGGTTCGTCAGCGGAGGGGCGAAACCACGGTCTGAATGGAGCGAAACAGACCCGATTCAGGCCCCGGCAGGACCGAACCTCTCGGTATGAACCCGCTCCGGGGTTACGCCCGCATCGACGAGGGCGTTGGCGGCGGTCTCGACGAAGCCTTCAGGACCGCAGATGTACGCCCGGCCGACGGCTCCAAGACGGTCGAAAACGTCTGAGATCATCTTGGAGTCAACGCGTCTGGCGAATCCTTCCCAGCCATCTGGAGTTGATCGTGTGAAGGTGTGGGCAATCTGGAGTCCGTTTCCGGCCTCAGCAAGGGCGTCCAACTCATCGCTGTAGATCACGTCTTCCCGGGAACGGGAGCTGTACAGAAACAGGGTCTGGACGTGGCGTGCCACGCTGTCACGGTGCCGAAGCATCGACATCAGTGGAACGATCCCCGATCCGCCCGCGATTAACAGCAGGGGACCGCCCATAGATTCGGTCCACGTGAACGCTCCGCCGATGGGACCCCGAAGTTCGACCCTGTCGCCCACGATCACCTCGTCGAGGAAGTAGGGCGACACCTCACCGTCGTCGATCTTCTCGACCGTGAGGTCGATAACGTCCTGTGTCTCGGGGCCGGTGGCGATCGAATAACTTCGCTGCGCCTGGTAGCCGTCTGGTGCGGTCAGTCGGACGTCGTAGTGCATGCCAGCGCGGAACGATTCCCAGTGCGGCAGACGCACGCGAAATGTCTTGACGCGATAGGTTTCGACCGTGATCGATTCCACGGTTCCGACCTGCCATGTCAAACGCTCGGGCTGTCGGCCTTCGAGCTGCGTGTCCGGTGGTCGTTTAGGGTCTTGCATGATTGTGAGTCTGGGGTCTAGACGGTAATGCTGGCTCTAGGCGCTAGGGGAACGTACCGGGTTGATAGGACTTCTCCCTCACCCTTCATGCACTTGGCCCTCTCCCGCTGGGAGAGGGGACACAGGTGGCACCTCGCGTCTAGTCACCCCAGTAGCGCTGTTCTTTCCACGGATCTCCGTACATGTGATAACCATTCGACTCCCAGAATCCGGGTGCGTCCTCGTCCATGAATCGAATGCTCTCGACCCACTTGGCGGACTTCCAGAAATACAGGTGCGGCACGATCATCCGGACCGGTCCACCGTGCTCCTGCGAGATCGGCTCGCCATCGAACTCGTGAACGATGTACGCCTTGCCGCCTCGGACGTCTGCGACCGGGAGGTTGGTCGTGTATCCGCCAAACGAGCGGATCATCAGATAGTCCTCTGCGATGTCGATCCCGAGTCCTGCCTGCTCAAAGAAGACGTCCAGATCCACGCCCTTCCAGTCACTGTCCAGCATCGACCATTTGGTTACGCAGTGAATGTCGGTATGGATATCGGTCTGGGGCATGGCCATCAGGTCGTCCCAGTTCCAGGACTTAAAGCCGCCTTCACCCAGGTCGATGGTGAACTTCCAATCGGCCTGCGACACCCGTTCCGTGGGGCCATAAGTGAGCACGGGGAAACCCGTCTCGTAGTACTGGCCTGACGGGATTTCCCGAGGCGGCTGTGGGCGGCGGAATCCGGAGAATCCTCGACTGAGCACGGCGGCGTTCCTTTTCAATAGTTTGGTCAGGTCCCCGATTGTGTGGTCAGGTTACTCACCCAATCACATACAGGGCTATCCGCATCCCGGCTGGTGACGAAGCGGTACGTCTTAGCAGATAGCGGATGCCCGATTGTATCCCGTTTATCGTGAGGAATAGTTTTGGGGGACATCTCCAATATGCGAGCCGCAGGGAGTAGATCGCTACACAAACAAGGGAAACGTCCCGTCTATACTCCGGCGCACGTAATTCGCACGCACATATGCGTACTTGATCGATATGAGTCATGCCGGTCGAACACGATCCGGTTGTGCTTCTAAATATGTTGTTACAGGCTAAACAGTTGAGGAGATATTCGAATGAGGCTTGAGGGCAAATCCGCCATCGTTACCGGTGCAGGAAATGGAATCGGAGCGGCCATCGCAGGACTGTTCGCTCAAGAGGGCGCACGTGTACTGGTGGCCGATATTGAAGATGATCCCGGCCAGGCCGTTGTGGACGGGATCAATCAGGCGGGCGGGGAAGCGGTGTTCCACCACACGGACGTATCTGATGAGGACTCGGCTAAATCGGCGGTGAAGGCCGCAGTTGAAGCTTTTGGCGGCATCAACATCCTGGTTAACAACGCCGCCGCTTTCGTATTCGGCAAGATCGAAGACGTGACGCAGGACGATTGGGCTCGGGTGTTTGGAGTGAACGTAATAGGGCAGGCGAATTGCGTACGCGCTGCGCTCCCGGCGTTACGGGAGAGTGGTGGTGGTGCCATCGTAAACATGGCGTCTGTGAGTGGTTTTGTGGCCCAGCCGGCCTTCATCCCATACAACTCGTCCAAGGGAGCAGTTTTGCAGCTCACACGTTGCCTCGCGTGGGACCTTGCGGTCGACAATATCCGGGTCAATGCAGTCTGTCCGGGCACGATCCACACTCGTGCCACTGAGACCCACATCAACGCTCTGGGACTTGATCGTGAGCAGGCGTTGAAAGACTTCGGCCAGGACTCCCCTATGAAGCGCGTTGGGGCACCACACGAGGTCGCACAGGGAGTGCTGTTTCTTGCGTCAGATGAGGCCTCTTTTATCACCGGAGAACACCTCGTTATCGATGGCGGAGCGACCCTGGACTAGGTCTTAAAAGTCTGCCGATTTATGCGTGCCAGAGCCCGAGCTAACGATGCTGCTACGGGCGCGGGTTCTGGCTGGCTTTGGAGCAGGCATGAACGTCCGATTGATGGTCTACCCCCACACCGGGTCCGGGGTTCCGCGTGCTCAAGTGAAGGTCATTACTCCCACTCGGTCCGACGACTGACCCGCACGACTCGCTGCCCACTGGCTTCTACTCTGGAGACGTGGGTAAACCACAGCCCGGTGGGGCTCATACCGCCACACAGCCGGAATCGCCAGTCTCGTTCACCCGAGCGGCGATCCAAAAACTAAAGTCTCTTATGGGGCTTGATTTGTCGCGCCAGCGCGTGCGTCGCGGGCACTCGGCCCAGCGCTCGCGTCGCGCACAGCCGGGCGAACACGTGAGCTCGTTCGCTCGTACACGTGAGGCCCAGCGTGGTGTGACCGGGCTGGAGACGGCGATCATCATGATCGCATTCGTTGTGGTCGCTTCGGTGTTTGCCATGACAACGCTCAAGACCGGCATCTTTGCCGCCGAGCAGGGCCAGTAAGTGGCCTACGCCGGGCTGGACCAGGCCACCGGCAGTCTGCAACTGCGAGGCTCGGTGAGGGCGATCCGCGGCGATGTCGACGTAGATGGCGACAACGTAATCCTGCTCAGCGGCGTCGACGATCAGGCCGTTGCGAAGGTCATATTCACAATCGCCCCGGCACTTGGCAGTTCGTTGACCGACCTGACGCCGCCGCACATCTCGGACGACACGGCGACCGATCCGGATGCCAGCGGACTCACGAGTCGGAGTAGCGTCACTTTCCAGACTGACCACATTCTCATCAACGAGATGGCGTGGACCGTCACCTTCCCAGGATCCGACAACGGCGACTACTTCCTGGATGAGGGTGAAAGGGCCGAGGTCACGGTCTGGCTGCATAGCTACGACAACGTGAACTCGCTATGGGATCTGGGCAGCGGGAGCAGCGATTCGTACATCGACGCGGCTACCGATCTTTTTGGCGTTAGCGAAGAGTTCACGCTTCAATTCCATCCGGCCAAGGGCAACACTCTGAACATCCTGCGAACACTTCCGGTGGTCTTGAGACCCCAAATGGATTTGAAGAGATGTATGGGAGTTAATGAGTCGGTTTTCAATCTTGATTGGCGTCAATACAATGCGACCTATGAACGGCCACTCAGAACAGTTGGCCGCCCGTTTTACCAACGTCAGGGGAGTTTGAATTGGCAAAGCTGAATGCTGAGCAGATAGCGCTACTCAAAGAGCCACACATCGCACAGGTGGTGACGCTTATGGCCGATGGGTCGCCTCAGATATCGCCCGTCTGGATAGATACCGACGGCACCGATGTCCTGTTCAACACGGCGCTAGGTCGTGTCAAAACGGACAACGTGGAGCGAGACGCCAGGGTGGCCGTTGGCGTCTACGATCCGGCGAACTCATACTCCCGGGTCGTAAATATCCGTGGTCATGTGACCGAAATCACCGAGGATGGGGCTGTCGCCCATATCGACATGCTCGCTAAGAAATACACCGGTGATGAATCGTACGCCGGGCATAAGTCGGACGAGACCTGAGTGATCGTTCGCATAGCCCCGGACAACATCACAGGCCGATAGAAATCAAACTAGAAATGACCAACACTTCAAGAAATACGAGGCCCGATTGCACTCCGTAAAAAGCGGCATTTTCATCATGCCGTTCCATCACCCGTCCAAAGAATTGGCTCAGTGTCACGACGAGGACATGGAGCTGGCCGTGCGAGCGGATGAGCTGGGCGTACATGAGTTCTGGGTAGGCGAGCACCACACACTGTCGTGGGAACCGATCGTCAGCCCGGAGATGTTCATAGCCGCCGTGTTCCGACAGACGAAGCAGATGCGCATGGGACCGGCCCCGGTACTCGTGAATATGCACCATCCGGCCCAGGTCGCGAATCGCCTGGCATTTCTGGATCACTTCTCGCACGGTAGGCTTGAGCTGGCCTTCGGGTTTGGCGGTGCTCCGTCTGATTTCGAGATGTACGGTCAAGACCCGAAAGAGATGCAGTCTCGGATGGCGGAGGCGATAGACCTGATCCTCAAGATCTGGTCGTCAGAGCCGCCGTATTCGTTCGAGGGTGAACACTGGACGGTGAAGCTGGAATCGGTGAACGAAGAGCTTGGCTACGGCTACCCTCCAAAGCCATTACAGCAGCCGCGACCACCGATATCTGTTCCCGTATCGTCCCGAGGTTCTGGCTCGGTAAAGGTCGCTGCAAAACTTGGTTTTCAGCTATTCAGCCACTCGATCATCCCGGCAGATGTGCTGAAGGATCAGTGGGGCACGTATGAGCAGGCCGCGGAAGAAGCAGGAACTACGGCCGATCGATCTACCTGGAAGATCGCCCGAACGGTATTCCTATCGGACACCACGGCAGAGGCCGAAAAACGGGCTCGTAGCAACTCTATCGAGACCGCTTACACCCACCTCAGGACGGCCATCCAGCGCGGCCCGGGATTGGGAATCATGAAACAGGACCTGTCGATGACAGACGACGAGGTCAACATGGATTACTTCATGGGCGAACAGATCATCGCCGGGGATGTCGATACAGCGTTGGACCGATTGTTACGGCTGTGGGAAGAGACCGGTCCGTTCGGGGCTATCGACGTCATGAGCTTCGACTGGGATGACGATGATGATCGAAAGGCCTGGCTTCACAGCATGGAGCTGTTCAACAAAGAACTACTGCCGCGGTTTAACAAGGCCGTAGGTGCGGATGTGGTAGCTGTATAGGCCCCAGTTAATTCCCAATAGCTATCGGTTTCGCCTGGACTTGCCGCGTCTGCGTCGTTCGATCTCAGTACGACGTAGACCCTGACGTTTGCGAATTTTGGTAGCTTCGCCCTCCGCGTCGAATCCCGGCGGGCGGAACATGATCGCTCCCACGATAGCGGTCGCACCTACAAGGACGAGCCAGCCCAGCCCCGCTTCCGATGAGCTTCTCTCGCCAAGATCCAGCAAGAGAGGAACTACGAAGGCCCACAGGGTCGCCAGTAGAACGAAACCGACGACGATCGCAGCCAGGTGATTTCGACTCATGTCATCCGCCTGTCCGCGATTCGTCGCATTGTTCTTGTCTTCCTACCAGTTGGTGAAAGCGCCATCATTGCGCTTCAACTGTGATGTCCATCCACGTGGGGCAAACCGATTGGACTCGGCGACGCTCTCGTCAAAGTCCACGCCAAGCCCCGGTGCGTCCGGTGCCCAGGCGTAGCCGTCCTCCCACTCGATTTGTTGCGGGAACAGGTCCGTGGCGAAGGTCCCCGGCTGTCGGGGCATCTCCTGCACGCCGACGTTGGTGGACGCCATGCACAGGTTCACACATGCGGCTGCGCTCACAGGGCCGAGCGGGTTGTGCGGCACGATGTCGATGTAGTGCGTTTCCGCCCAGTGCGTAATTTTGAGGGCCTCAGTAATCCCGCCGACGATGCACAGGTCGATACGTGCGTAGTCGATGGTCTCGTTCTCAATCACCTCACGGAACGGCCACTTGGACACCCACTGCTCGCCGGCGGCGATCGGCAGGTTGATCTTGTCCATTATCTTTCGATAACTGGCCGGGTTCTCTGACCTGATCGGGTCCTCTATAAAGAAGGGCTTGAACTCTTCCAGGTCACGGCACATCTTGATCACGTCTGCGGTATCGAGCCGTGTGTGGACGTCAAAGCAAATCTCCACGTCCGGCAGGGCGGCGCGAACGCCGGCGATCTGCTCGACAGCTAGCTTTATGGATTCGCGTGGCTCCAGAAGGCCGTGGCCGTCGATGTCGTTGTAGAGGCCGGGCAAGGTCTGGGGCTGGTGCCATCGGACGAACTTCCAGCCGTTATCGACGTGCCTCTTGCAGTCGTCGATCAACTCTTCCAGCGTGTTGCCGTTGACGTGCGGGTAGCAGATGACCTTGTCGCGGACCGGCCCGCCCAGGAGTTTGTAGACAGGCATGTCCACGGCCTTGCCCTTGATGTCCCAGAGCGCGATATCGATGGCGCTGATAGCACAACCGTAAACGGTGTCTGCGGGGAAGAAGTTGCCCCGGAACATCTTCTGCCAGAGTGCCTCGGTCGACCACGGGTCATGGCCGATGACGACCTCCGACAGGTGGGCGATAGCGGCCTCGATAGAGTTGCCCCAGTTGCGTATGCCGATCTCGCCCAGGCCATAGATACCGGCGTCCGTTTCCACCTTGACGATGAAGTACCCGCGTCCGTCTCCGTCTTGGACCGGGTAGGACTTGATTGCGCTGACTTTCAATTGAGGCTCCTCTTCTGATTGTCTGTTTGATTCTGAGTAGGGGCGGGGCTTGCTCCGCCCGTAAGTGCGTCTCGTTTGTATGTACCGGGGACTCTCGTGTCGAAGATTCGATCGGTTCCGGTTTACGGGCGGACCAAGGCCCGCCCCTACATGGTTTTACTTGTTCGTTTCTGGCCCTGCGATTACCAGTTCGTCTGAGCGCCGTCGTTTCGGTATAACTGCGGCATCCAGCCCTGTGGGTCCTTGTAGTTGGCTTCTGCAGCTTCTTCGTTGAACTCGATCCCCAGTCCAGGTGCGTCGTGGCAGAAGGCGTACCCGTCCTCCCAGCCGATCTGCTGCGGGAACAGGTCGTTCGCAAACGTCCCCGGTCGCTTCGGCATCTCTTGCACGCCGACGTTGGTGGACGCCATGCAGAGTGAGACGCATGCGGCGGCGCTCACCGGGCCAAGCGGGTTGTGCGGGACGATGTCGATGTAGTGCGTTTCCGCCCAGTGCGTGATCTTGAGCGCCTCGGTCAATCCGCCGACGATGCACAGATCGATCCGTGCGTAGTCGATGGTCTCTTGCTCGATCACTTCACGGAACGGCCACTTGGACGCCCATTGCTCACCGGCGGCGATGGGCAGGTTGATCTTGTCCATGATCTTTCGATAGCTGGCCGGGTTCTCGGACCTTATGGGGTCCTCTATGAAGTAAGGCTTGAACTCTTCCAGGTCACGGCACATAGCGATCACATTTGCGGTGTCCAGTCTGGTGTGAACGTCGAATGTGATCTCGATGTCCGGACCAACTGCATCCCTGACCGAACTCATCTGCTCCACGGCCATCTTCATCGACTCACGCGGCTCAAGACGACCGGCGTTGCCCTGGTACTCGAGCTCGCCGTGGGTTTCCGGCTGCCCCCAGCGCACAAACTTCCAGCCTACGTCGACGGCCTGTTTGCAGTTGTCGACCAGCCCCGCCAGGTCCTTGCCCTGCGTGTGCGGGTAGCAGACAACCTTGTCCCGGACCGGACCGCCAAGCAGCTTGTACACCGGCATGTCCACGGACTTGCCTTTGATGTCCCACAGGGCGATGTCGATGGCGCTGATGGCGCACATGTAGACCTTGTCGGCGGGGAAGAAGTTGCCACGGAACATCTTCTGCCAGTGCCGCTCGGTCGACCACGGGTCGCCACCAATAAGCACCTCTGAAAGATGCTCGACGGCCTTGCCTATGGAGTTGCCCCAGTTCCGAATACCGATCTCACCGATACCGGCGATTCCGGCGTCGGTGTAAACCTTTACGAAAAAGTACTGGTTGCCTTCGGCGTCCGCTACCGGGAAGGTCTTGAGTTCTGTGATCTTCAATTAGTTGCCTCTGTGTTGGGTTTGTTGCACTGCGTAACGAACTACGTGACGCGCTGTTAACCGTTCCAGGACGATCCAAACGTGCCGTCAAAGAAGTTGTCGCCGACGTCGTTTCGGACACGATTTCGGTTTTCTTTCGGGCGCACGTCCTCTGGGAGATCGTTCACATCTCCGGAGTATCCGACCATGAGCAGGAAGGAAACGGCGTTGCCCTCTGGAATGTTGAGCGCGGCCTTCACCTTGCCTTCGTCCCAACCGCCGATGCCGTGGGTCTGAAGTCCCAGGTGTGTCGCCTCAAGCATCATGTTCTGTCCGGCGAATCCAACGTCCAGCATCATTTTTGCGCCGTGATTAGGACGCTCTGGATTCGGTACGTCGGTGGCGAAAACAACCACCAGCGGGGCGTTCGTCGCCCATATCCGGTTACCGGGTGCCATCGCCTCGTTCAGATCGTCACGCGTATCGCCATCGCGCACCAGCGTTATCCGCCAGGGCTGACCGTTTCCTGATGACGGCGCCCAGCGCGCTGCCTCGATTAGTGCAGCGATCTTGCTGTCCTCTATAGGACGGTTGTCGAAAGCGACCACGCTTTTGCGATCGACTATCTCTGCAACCAGATCGGCTCCTGATGCGGTCTCAACCATTTATTAATCTTCCTTAGTTTTGAAGATTTGAGTTAGGGGAACGATTAGCCGAAGTGCGGCCGTACGTCGGTGTTGAATTTGTTCAAGTTATCTACCGTCTCCTCCGTCGAGTTGCCGACCACGGATAGCACCATGTAGTCCACCCCCGCAGCCCGGTAGCTTTCGATGTCCTCAATGATCTGCGCGGCTTCCCCCGTCATCAACCCGCGTTGCTCGCTGTGATCGTGATCGGTTGTAGTCCCGCCCATGGTGACACTTGTCCGTATAGAGATACCGACCTCTGATGGGTCTCGGCTCGCAGTCACGCAGGCCTGTGCAAGGTGCGGCTTCTGGGCTGCGATCTCGTCCGGGGTCATACGGATGCAGTGCCAGTTGTCTCCGTACTCGGCAGTACGTCGCAATGCCCGACGTGAGTTTCCGCCGATCCACACCGGAACGCGAGGGCGCTGCGCCGCCTGCGGGAACAGCAGCATGCCATCTAACTCGACATGCTCTCCTGATACCTGTGGATCGGCGCTCTTTTCTGAGGCCCGGAACAGATCCAAGTGTTCATCCGTCACCCGTCCGCGGTCGTCGAAAGGCGATCCCATGGACACGAACTCTTCCGGCATCCATCCGGTTCCAACGCCCAGGATCAGTCGCCCCCCGGACAGAACGTCCAGCGTGTTCAACATCTTCGTGTTCAAGACGGCGTTCCGGAACGGGAGCACGAGCACGCTGATTCCCAGCCGGGTATTTGTTGTGCGGCCACCTGCATACGAAAGCGTCGTGACCGCCTCAAGCACGTTTTGTGCGTCGGGATCGGCCAGCCCCGGCCCGAACTGCTCCGGGTAGCGATTGACAAGATCGTTTGGATATACTGTCCGGTCCGAGACCCATAGAGAGTCGAATCCAAGTTTCTCTATCTCGTCCGTCATCGTGGTTACGTAGTGCGCCTGACCGTCGGCCGTCGTCGCCGGGTTGACCGAGGTCGTGATTGCGATACCAAACTTCAACGAGAAACATGCTCCAAATAAGGGCCGGAATAGTGGGTCAAGCCTGTGCTGACAAACGGGCCCGGCGAGTGTAAATGGGCCGCCCAAACGGGTCAATTGGGCCATAAATGACATCGACTGGTCACTACGGCCGTGACACAAACAACTGTTCAAGGCTGATTACCATCCAAGCCCGTAGCTAGATTGCCTTGCGTATTCAGGGGTCAAATTCCTAATCTCGTTCCACTGTTAAAGGACCCGCGTGAGACGTTTGGACAGGAAATTATGGGCCGACTGCTAGTAACCCTCCTCGGAATCGCTCTGGTAGCGACGGCATTTGCCGCCGTGCCTCAGGCCATATCCGCCGATGACAATGTTCCCCTGGATGGGGTGACCCTGATCGCTATCGATCTGGGAAGCACCTCGTTTAGTGAGAGAGATGCTGCGATTGCCGAGACGGCTTTGCGGATACTTGCCGACTCGGCTGGCGGCGAAACCGTCGCACTCATGCCGTACTCGGACGAGGCCGGGACCGCAGTCGGTCATTCGGCTGGTGGACCCGACCTTGATAACGCCGTATCGACGTTATTGCAGCGGGTAGCAAGCCGGGCCGAAAGCGGCGGTAGTGATCAGTTCGCAGCCCTGGCCTCGGCCTTCGGTTACCTGTCCGATGCGAGCGCACCGGCCGGGTCCGAAATCTACCTGATTACCGGTCGAATGCAGGACGGTTCGCAACAAAACCGTGACCGGATCATCGGCTTTGCCGATCTGTTCGTTGCTGAAGGATGGAAGATCAACGCAGTCATGCTTCCTTCCACTACAGAGGAAGCACGAGACTTCATTTCTTCTATCGTGAGCCGGGCATCAGGCCGCTGGGACGACACCGGGACTCTCTCAGGTACGGATACGTTTGCCCGTAACGTTCTTGGCATCGATGGAGAGTTGATCCTTGATATCGCTCTCCAGTCCGGCAACACCGCCGTGCAGGCGATTGAGGTTGCTCCCGAGACCATGCACCTCAGCGTAGCGATGGTCCGCAACTCCACCGGTGCGACGCTCGATCTGTTCGACCCGCACGGAGTCCAGTTGGGTTCGTCTTCGAATGCGGCGCAGTTCATCGACACGCCCAACCTTGTCGTGGCGACCATTGCCTCCCCGGAGCCGGGGACGTGGTCTCTGCGAGCCAACGGAGACGGCCTGCCGATCATGGCATCGGTCGATCTCCGTAGCCCGCTAGAACTTTCGCTGGTTGAACAGCCGCCATTGCAGGCCGGACTTCAGTCGGTGCTCATGGCGATGGCGAGTGTGAACGGCATACCGCAGTGGTTGCCGGGATCTGTGGTCACCGCAACGGTTACGTCTCCCGAGGGAGCGTCCGTAGTATTCCGACTTAACGACAACGGAGAGGGCGGCGATGCACTGTTTGGTGATGGCGTCTTCTCGGTTGTGTTCGATGCATCAGAAGATCAGGGCTACAACGATGTCGAACTAGAACTCGGATGGGAGAACTACGGCGCAACCATCAAAGCCGTGGACTCGTTCCAGACAGAGGTGTTCCCTACGCTCCACATACAACCATCGGCTGGCGGTGCGGTTGAAGCAGGGTTCGAGATTGTCGTTGGAACCGTTGAAGTGAAGGTCGGCGAGTATCCCCACCCGGTACTGCCGTCCGACATGAACGCGCTTGTAACCGGACCGTCGGGTGAGTCCGTAACAGGATCACTCAGGTCGATCGACGCCCTGGACGACGGAACAAGCTGGAAGTTTGAGGTATTGGC
>Ga0114999_10007381_pt1 | contig 12483 bp, 8 predicted proteins | sample ArcticOcean_MG_C_3_FD_89820 | JGI IMG/M metagenome (GOLD analysis project Ga0114999, IMG submission 89820) | Marine microbial communities from western Arctic Ocean - ArcticOcean_MG_CB8_126 | ecosystem: Environmental > Aquatic > Marine > Oceanic | place: Arctic Ocean: Canada Basin | collected...
CCTTTTGCCCACTCAAAGACCTGAACGACCCCAATCTCGCTCAAGCCTATGCAGATGCCGCGACCCAAAATAACATCGTCATCGCCGAAGTAGGTGCTTTTGGCAACAACCCAATCAGTCCAGATGATAGCATTCGCAAACAAGGCATTGAAAATTGCCAAAACAAACTCGCCCTTGCCGATGCCATTGGCGCACGCTGTTGTGTCAACACATCGGGTTCACGTGCCGAAGGGTGGGCAAGCCCTCATGCAGACAACTACGCACCCGAAACATTCGACCTGATCGTCGAATCTGTCCGTACCATCATAGACGCCGTCAATCCCACCCGATCTTTCTACGCCCTCGAAATGATGCCCTACATGTTACCCGACTCACCCGAAAGCAATCTGGATCTCATCAAAGCCGTAGACCGCAAACAATTTGCCGTTCACTTCGACCCCGTCAACATCGTCAACAGTCCCCATCGATATTACAACAACGGCGCACTCATTCGCGACTGTTTCAAGATTCTCGGTCCTTATATCAAAAGCTGCCATGCAAAAGACATTCTCCTTCACGACAAACTCACCACCCATCTCGACGAAGTGCGGCCTGGTCTTGGCAACTTAGATTACACCACATTCCTACACGAAATCGATAAACTCGATTCTGACATGCCGCTTATGATCGAACACCTCAAAGGCGAAGAAGAATATGCAAAAGCCGCCGAACACATTCGATTACTGTGGAAAGCGCTTTGGAATCGATAAAACTTAACTATCTTGTTGCAGCTGCTTAAACGGAGGCAAAAGTTATCTAAAAACAGTCCAATCCATTCCACCTAAAACCAATCTGAAATTTTTACTGTATCCCATACCTTCAAAACTTCAATAAAAGGAGCACACAATGGCAAATGAAAAAATTCGCGTGGCCGTAGGCGGGCAAGGCCGCAGCGGTTACGACATCCACTGCAAGAGTCTAAAGCACGACACCGACAGGTTCAATATCGTCGCAGCAGCCGATCAATTACCCGAACGTCGCGAAGACGCCGAGGTAGAACTCGGCGCAAAGGTCTACGATGACTGGCGCCCAATGCTTGAAGAGGGCGGCTTTGACCTCTTCATAAACGCACTCCCCAGCCCACTGCACGTCGATGCCAGTATCGATGCGCTCAACAGGGGCTTCCACGTTGTGAGCGAAAAACCCATGGCCCGCACCGTCGCCGATTTCGACCGCATCGTCGAAGCAGCCGAAAAGAACGACCGCCTGCTTTTCCCTTTCCAGAACAAGCGCCTTCAGCCTTACTTCGACAAAATTCAGGAAATCATTGCATCGGGTGTTCTCGGCAAAATCGTCCACATCAGATCCAGCTCAAGCAGTTTCAAACGACGCTGGGACTGGCAAACGCGCCAAGATCTTTCAGCCGGAAACCTGCTAAACACGGGCCCTCATCCAGTCGATCAGGCCCTCTGTCTCTTCGGTTGGGACAATACACCAGAAGTCTTCTGTCGTATGGCCTGCGAGAACCCTTTTGAAGGGGATGCCGAAAACCACGTCACCGTCACGCTCTACGATCCCGAACGCATCGCGCCCCAAATCGACATCGACATCAGCTCCCTCATCCTGTTCCCAAATCCTAATGACTATGCCGTTTCGGGAACATACGGGGGCCTCGTAGGTGGGCCCAAAAAACTCACATGGCGATACTTCGATCCCGAAACCGCGCCCAAACACGACATGTGGCTCTGGTCTGTTGACCGCGCCTACGTGAGCGAGAAACTCAACTGGATCGAAGAGACTTGGGCACTCGAAGACGAACCCGAATCGCTCAGAGTTGGCCCAGACCGATTCTACGACAACGTGTTCGACGTGCTCCAAAACGGTGCCGAGCGACTCATCAAACCAGAGCAGACGCGCAAACAGATCACTGTCATTGAAGAATGCCACAGACAAAACCCGCTGCCCACCAAACCGCAGAGCTTAGCACCACGCCTCTAACCATAATCACAAACCCAACTCAGGTACCTGCTATGAACGGCAATTCAGAAAATCCAAACGAATGCCAACCCGACGCCACTGACATCGCCTACGGTCCTCACGAGCGCAATATCATGGATCTCTACAAAGCACCTGGTCCAGGTCCCCATCCGCTCCTGCTCTATATCCACGGCGGCGGTTTCATGAATGGTGACAAGCAGCGCATCAACAAACAGCTCTTCACCTTCTGTCTCCAACGCGGCATCTCGGTCATTTCCATCAGCTACCGTCTCTCACAACACGCCATCTATCCAGCCCCCTTCCACGATGGCCGTCGCGCACTTCAGTACATCCGTCACCACGCAACACAGTTCAACATCGACCCGACCCGTATCGCCGCTGCCGGGAGCTCTGCTGGGGCCGGCATATCGTCCTGGCTTGCTTTCCGACCAGACATGGCCGATCCCAATAATGACGATCCCGTTCTCCGGGAATCCACGCGTTTGCGATGCATCGTCACCACAGAAGGCCAGACAACCTACGACCCAAGGTTCATTTCTCGCGTCGTAGGAGGAAACGCACACACCCATCGTGCACTTGCCCAACTTTTTGGCGTCTCAACAGATATCTGGCCCGAGCTCGATGATGAGGCTATTGCACGCGTTGAAGACGGTGCAGCCATCAACTTCCTGACCAAAGACGACCCGCCAGTGTTCGGAATTTACAAGCGAGAAAATCGCCCACCAACCGACGAAGACGACCCCAACTACGGCATTCATCATCCCCGTTTCGGCTTTGACCTGAAAACCAAAATGGACGCCCTGGGTATCGAATGCACCATCCACAACGACCCTCAAATGGAAGACGATCCTGAAGCTCGAAAAACCGCACACACCCTTGCTTCCGACTTCCTTGCAAAAGAATTGAAGAAATAATTATACGCAATGTACTTTTATCTCTTTTCGTGATTTACGAGTAAGACTTTTTCTATATGGAGACACAATGACGCAACACAATTTACTGGACCGCCCAGATGCACCCGCTAAACGGGTAGGTGGTGCCATACTCAAAACTGGTTTGAACGCCTATTCTTTCAATAAAGCACTCAACGACGGCCTCACGCTGTTTGATCTGCTCGACTACTGCGCCGAACAAGGTTGCGACGCCATTGATCCAACGGGCTACTTTTTCCCCGGTTATCCAAATGTACCCGATGACACCTATATCAACGATTTCAAGCGTCGCGCTTTCCTCCTTGGCGTAGCGATCAGTGGCACGGGCATCCGAAACGATTTCGCCTCTCCAGACAAAGACAAACGCGCCGCAGACATTCAACACATTAAAGAATGGATTGAAGTCGCTGCCAAACTCGGCGCTCCGGTCCTACGTGTCTTTGCCGGCAAAGAACCCGAAGGACACACCTGGGACGAAGTCGCCGAATGGATGGTAGCAGACCTAAAAGAATGTGTCGCACACGCCCAAAAATTTGGTGTACTCATTGGCATTCAGAATCACGGAGACTTCCTCAAGACATCTGAGCAAGTCATCAAGATCATTCAAATGGTCGATTCCGAGTGGTTTGGCACCATCGTGGACACAGGTTATTTTTTGACTGAAGATCCATACGCAGACATCGCAGCCGTGACACCCTATGCCGTCAACTGGCAGGTCAAAGAGAAAGTGGACGGACAACAATTCAAGGTCCCAGTAGACCTCAAAAAAGTCGTGCAAATTGCCAATGAAGCCGGCTATCGGGGTTATCTCCCCATCGAGACGCTCGGTAGAAAAGGGGAAACTGACTACGATCCCAAAACGCGTGCCGCTCAACTTTTAAATGAACTCAGAGCAGCGATCCAAGAAGCAGAGTAGGCACCTTTGTCTGTAAAAAGGCTCAAAACAATGAGGACTCATCTATGCAGTACCGAAAATTTGGAAATACCGATCTCGAAGTCTCTGAAATATGCTTTGGTCCCATGCGCTTCTCAGCCAAAGAACCCAGCGATGATGATGCCTCCCAACAGGGACAAAGTGCCTTGGAACACGCTATTGATCGGGGCGTCAACTTCATCCACTCCAGCTATGAATACAAAACCCGCTGGTCAATGAGCCGCGTTTTGAAAAATCACCCCAAACGGCACGATCTGCACCACATCATCAAAGTGCCCGACCCCGATTTTGACGACGATGGCAAGTTTGACGCAGACAAATTCCGGCTCCGCGTCGAAGAAGCACTGCGCGATTTGCACACAGACCGTATCGATGTGCTGCAACACCTGCAACGTGCACGTCCAAACGATGACCATTTGCGCATCCCTGATATCGATGCCACCAACGAAGCCATGCTCGAATGCTTCACCCAGCTCAAATCAGAAGGCAAAGTGGGCTATTTAACAACGTTCCCCTACACGCCGGGCTTTGCCACCGAAACACTGAAATCCGATATCTTCAGCGGAATGGTCGCCTATTACAACCCAATCGAAATGGAAATGGCCGAGTTCTTCCCACAGATGGAAACCAAAGGACAAGGGTTCTTCTGCATTCGACCCTTTATGGGCGGGCTGCTCACCGACCGTCGCGCCAACCGCAGCCAACTTCCGGCCGATGACCGTTTTCAGGATGCCAGCTGGGATAACGCTTATCAACGGCTTGAAATGCTACAAACCGCCTTGGGCGCTGAAGTATCATCATGGACGGACTTCGCCATTAAGTTCGGCCTGTGCCACCCCATTGTAACGAGTTTGATCGTGGGATTAAATTCAGTTGCGCAAGTAGACGGTGTATTGGATGCGGCAGATGGAAACTATCCTGACCGCTCGGTATTTGAAAAAGCACTGGAGATTTTTCGAGGCAGCACGCTCTAATACGGAACATAAAAAACCCAGCAGAAAAGATTCTGCCGGGTCAAAAATGACACCCTGTTATTCTATGTGTGTAACGACTGATGATATTGCGGTTGCAATACGTCCACTGTGTGCTTAATTCACTCCAAGTCCAAACGCAATAGTGCTTGAGACAGCAACGCAACAGGAATTCCACCCATTTCCGATGGTCTGCTATGTCGCGCAAGAATACGACCGTTGGTATATTTTCCAATTTGTTTAAGCGTTTTAGGACGCAACTGTTCCGTCCATTTGATCTCCACGGGCCAAAATCGATTCTCTTTTATATAGGCGATGTCTACCTCTCCCTCGCTTTTAACATAAAAAGTAGGATAATGACGTCCGTAGTGGTTCGCTGCACAGGCTTCTACAAGTTGACTCGTTCGTTCCGGATCTTCAAGAATGGGGCGTACTTGCTCGCTGAAAGGGTCCTGTGTACTGTTTAACCAGGCTCGCACAGCATGAAAAATGAAGGGATCAGAAAAAGCTATCTTACGTGCTTTTTTCGGCGCCCCCGCCAATTTATCTTCTCGCAATGCCTTCTGTATGAAAACAGCGTCCATCGAAACGAGCAAGGCAACATAGTCACTCACTGTCGTCGGGTGATCAATACTTAGATCCCGAGCTAAGGCATTCCAAGTTGTTTGGGTGCCATAACAACGAACGATGGCTTCGAGGACTTCCCGCAAATAGTGCTCTTGCTTGCCCCGTTTGAGAACATCACCGCGTATCCAATCGCTATACGTGGCAAAAGTTGCAGGAAGAATCCGGTCATGGCGTGCGATATCGTTAATGGCTGTGAGAAAACCGCCGTGGACCAGATAGGCCGTGAATGCTTCATTTAGAATTTGCTCAGTGTCATTCTGCTGCGACAAATCAGCATAAGCCAGTTGTTCAAGCGCTTCAATGCTCAATCCGCTCTTTAGACTGAGCGTTTCCGCAAAACTTAAAGGCTGGAGATGAAAATCCACGATAGCAGCCTGACCTCTACGACCAGGAAATCGCATACGTGCTTCTTGAATAACCACCCTATCGGAACCTGTAACAATCAGTACAACATCTTCCAGCAGACCTGCATCAGCCAGATATTTGATTCCCTTGTCCCAATCGGCAATATAGGTGACCTCATCAAGCAGAACATAACGTACGCCGTTGGAGGGCATCTCTTGATGTAATGTGGATATGAGGCGTACCAGCGTATGATGATCGTCTATGAGTTCGCCAGTGAGAAAGCGGATGCAGTTAGGAGCTGTGCCTGCCAAGAGGAGTTCCGCCATCCATTGTTTGAGTAAAGTCGTTTTACCAATTTGCCGTCCACCCCCAATAGTATAGATGCCAGGTTGGTTGTATGGCAGGCGGTCAACCAATGGAAAGCGATAGACCAAGGGTTGGTTCCGAAGACGTCTCAAGTGAGGATCGAAATCAGAAAAGATGCTTTCAAGATGGCTATTATGGATATCAAATATTTGTATATTCATATTAATTAGCACCTTATATGTATTTTAAGTTTAGTCAATAGTAATTATCTAAATTTAGTCAATCAATAGTTATATATCAAGAGAAAACAAAAAACCCGGCAGAATCTCTTCTACCGAGTATGTTCAATTTGCAATCACAAAACACTCTCTTTTTTGGAGATTTCAATGCCCTATACACAACCCCGGGCAGAACATCCACGCCCACAATTTCAACGCGACAACTGGATCAACCTCAATGGCACCTGGAACTTTGCTTTTGATTTTGGGTCATCGGGTGAACAAAGAGGTTGGTCGTCCGATCCATCTGGCTTTAACAAAACCATCACCGTGCCCTTCTGTCCAGAGTCTGAGTTATCAGGCATTCAACATACCGACTTCATACCCGCCGTCTGGTATCATCGCACCCTCGACATACCCAGCAACTGGAATGGCAAACGTATCCTCCTTCACTTCGGTGCTGTCGATTATCATTGCAAAGCCTGGGTCAACGGTCAATCTGTGGGCCAACATTATGGCGGTGGTGCATCCTTCACATTCGACATCACATCCGCTCTCCAAAATGGCGACAACAATCTCGTCGTCTGCGCCAATGACGACACCCGGTCGGGTGATCAACCCCAAGGCAAGCAATGCCCAGATCTCCATTCGCGTCGCTGCCACTACACCCGCACCACAGGCATTTGGCAAACCGTATGGCTCGAAGCCGTATCCACATCTCACATCGATCATGTGCGCGTTGTCCCCGACATCGACAGCAGTCGCTTTGTGCTCACCCCATCCTTCAAACATGCCAAACGCGGTCACACCTTCAAAGCCACACTCTTAGATGGAAGTGAAGAAGTCGCCGTCTCATCTGCACCCGCCACCGATGGTGCGGCCATGTCTTTGCGTGTGAAAGAGCCCCACCTTTGGTCACTCGAAGATCCCCATCTCTACGACCTGCGTCTTGAACTCCTCGATGGCGACACGGTCATCGACACGGTCAACAGCTATGCCGGTCTGCGGAAATTCCACATCGAAGGCCACAAATTTTACCTCAACAACCAACCCATCTTCCTGCGCTTGGTTTTGGATCAAGGATTCTATCCCGATGGCGTTTGGACAGCACCCAATGATGACGCACTCAAAGCCGACATCGAAAAATCGATGGCCGTTGGTTTTAATGGCGCACGCCTCCATCAAAAAGTCTTTGAAGAACGCTTTCACTATTGGGCCGACAAACTCGGTTATCTCACCTGGGGTGAATTTTATGACTGGGGCATGAACTTCGGCTCCCCACAAGCCATTCACAACCACCAACGAGAATGGCGAGAAATTGTCATGCGTGACCTCAACCATCCCTCCATCGTCGCCTGGACACCCTTTAACGAAACCATTGGCGCAGCTCGCGACCACTTTGAAGCACATCGCCGCGCCGTTGAAGAAACCTATCACCTCACCCGTGCCCTCGACCCCTCACGCCCATGTCACCCCACCAGTGGTTATGTTCACGTTGTCACCGATATCTTCACCGTACACAACTACGAACAAGACCCCGAAAAATTCGCCGAAACCTATGCCTCCGTCTCACCCGACGATTTGGAAAACACATCCGTCCGTTTCCCAGAACTCTCTATCCCCTACAATGGAACGCCCTACGTCGTCGATGAATACGGCGGCACCTGGTGGGATGCCAATGCCACAGAAACCGAACAAGAAGCCGACCGCAAAAGCAGTTGGGGTTACGGCGCACGTCCAACAGACATTGAAGAAGTCTATCACCGCATCAAAAAACTCACCCAAGCACTCACCGATCATCCCAACATTGCCGGATACTGCTACACCCAACTCACAGACGTAGAACAAGAGCAAAACGGCATCTATACCTATGACCGGCAAGAAAAATTTGACGCCGAACGCTTGAAACAATATTTCGGTGCGCCTGCTGCGATTGAACAAGAATAGAGGGAACGCCGAAAAATTCCCTCAAAAAAAGAATACTGATATTTGCAATAGCCAAAATATAGAGGTTGATACCGTTCTCTTAAGAAATACAAATAGCCCCGCCTGTGTGCAACAGGTGGGGCTCATTAATAATAGAATACAGGGCATAATCAAAAAATCGCGCGTTCTATAGGACCCATCCATACAAAAAAAGGCCGTGATAATAAACGGCCTTTTGGCTTTTGGTGCATACACAGAACATTTGACCTGACACTTTTCACGAAGTATCATGAACAAGTTCTATCAAAAGATGTTTCACAGAACATAAGACACGAAGGAAACCTCTATGGCAGCAACTTCCGATACCACCGTGAAAATCCCTGTAAAATTCTACCCTCCCGGCAATTTGGGCAACATCGATAAAGATGCCGAAGGTACTTTTGAACTGCCCGCAAGTGAAATCGCGCTCGTCCTAGTAGACACGTGGAACAGCAGCGACCCTGAAGAAGGTCAAGATATACCAGGAGACATCAAACCAACACAAGCCATTCTCCACACCTGCCGTGAACACAATATCACAGTTATTCACGCACCCAATCATCCCGTTGTGGACAAATATCCCCAGTATCACAGCATTAAAGAAACCGTTCAAGACTTTTGGCCTCAGGAACCACCCGAAAATCCGCCCTTTCTCGATTGGCCACCGAAGGATAATAACATCTACACCCAAGCCCGCAACATGCGTTCAAACGCGCTAACTGAATCTTACGCAGTCAAACACAAAGTAAAAGAGCGCGACATCTCACGTTTCTTGCTGCCACTCGAAGACGAATATGTACTCGCCACACACACCGAATTCCGCTACGTCTTATGGCAGCACAAAATCAAGCTCCTCCTCTACGTGGGTGGTGCACTCAATGAATGTATGCAACACCGCGACACAGCCATCAACCTGCTTGCCGGTGTAGACAGCCGCACCACAGGTTTCACCCTTGTCGTCCTTGAAGACTGCAGCTTTGCCAAACCCACACCGGGTTTAAGTGAACGCGACATGGCCCACGCCATGCTCGAATACTTCAAATGTAAAATCACCTTTGTCGGAAATTCAAAAGAAATCACATTTACCTGACCCAATCTCTATTTGGTATTGTAAAATCTCAACACCTCGTCCTATCGCACACGTTATTTATCCAGCAACAAGCGCACCGGTTCTGCACCGATGGTACCCGAAGCAGAACGTTATGATCCTGCGTTTGGCCAAATTTTAATTTTTTTAAGGAACCCCCATGTCCCAACCCTCTAAAATCTACGCCTACCCACTTGCCGAAGGCCTCTTCATCAAAGAAGAGTATCAAGAATCCAACCGCCACTTCACACACCCCGGCGTGTTTACCACCGAGCAAACCATTCAAACCGTCCGCGAACATTTGCAATCAGGCAACACACCCTGGGTCAACAGCCTTACCCACTGGGAAAACTGGGCCAAAAAAGCCCTTGCGCAAGCGCCCGAACCTGTTCAGCGCGTCTTTCGTCGCACACCCAATCACATTGGTGTAGACGAAAGCATCCGCGACTTCACAGCCGCCCAAAACCTTGCTTACCTCTTTTGCCTCACCGACAAATTTGAATACGCCGACAAAGCCATTGAAATCATAACCGCCTGGAGCCACACCCTCAAAGCCGTGCGGGGTGCCGGATTCAACCTGCAATCGGGCCTCATGATCCCCCAACTCATGGGGGCAGCCGACCTCATCAAACACAGTTGTGATCGTTGGAACGAAGAAGACCAAGCCCGCTTCCAAGCTTTTTCTGAAGTCGTCCTCTTACCCCACGTCATCAACCTACGCATCTCCATCAATGGCAATCACGACTGCGCCACCAACATGGCACTTGCCGCGCTTGGTGTGTATCTCGACGACGAATTTCTCTTCAACCGATCTCTCAACTACCACTTACACAGCAAAGGCTACGGCGCTGTCGCCCACTACTTCCTGGCCAATGGCGAATGCCAAGAAGACGGACGCGACATGGGCCACAGCCGTATGGGCGTACGCTTCTTTGCTCGCATTGCCGACATGGCACGCAATCAAGGTGAAAACATCTACGACCGCTTCGACTACCGCATTGCCGCCGCTATGGAACACTATGCCCGTGTACAAATGGACTATTACATCCCCGCCATGTACAGCAGCGTCCATCTTTCACCTATGGGCTTGAGAAACGTCATTGACCTGTCCGAGCTCCAAGCCTATCACTACTTCACGCGCGAACGCAACATGCCCATGCCCTTTATGACGCGCCTCATTCAAATCACCCAAAACTGTGACCCAACGTTCTCAGAACAAAACCAACTCTTTTTGCCCGAAGAACTCACCATCCCCAAAACCCCATCCCTTCCAAACATTGGCAAAAGCACATTCAGCTTTGGCGTGATCCCATTCGACGGCGGCGCATTAGACAAAGACACCTACGCACAACTGTCCAATGCGCTTGCGCAAACCACAGGCAAACCTACACAAATCGTTTACGCCCAAGATTACAACACCCTCCTTCAAGGCGTACACAATGGTGACCTCAACGCCGCCCTCGTCCCACCCGACGAATACGTCACCCACCAAGATACACTCGACCTTGCCCTTGCAGCATCTGAGCGCATGCCCGATGGTCGCAATGGTTTTCACCATGTCTGGCTCGTGCCCAAAGCAACAAACGTCACCACCCTCAAAGAAGCATTCGATGCTGAAATCATTCTCGCAGCCGTCTTCCCCTGGGCCTTGCCCTCCTGCATCGACCTCTTGCCCCTCATTGATGCAGGCATCTCCATTGCCGACATCTTCGCGCGCATTCGATTCGACCAAGGCAATGGCAACTACGCCTACAAATTCTCTGACATGTTCAAAACACTCTTTGCAGCAGACCAACCCGACAACATCTTTGCTGCCGTTGCCACCACCGACCTCGACGTCAATGCCTACAAACTGCCCTTGAGCAAACTCAACCGCGCAGCGCACGCGTTTCCATTTGTTGAAAAATATCACAACGACTGGCAAAAGATCTACCCCTACTACACACCCTTCTTTGGTGAAGCCTTAGGATTCAGCGTCAACCTCCACGAACAAAAACCCAAACATTATAACGACTACAAAGACCAAGTCACCGTCCTTCATCAATCCCCAGCAATACCTGGCCAAGCCGTTGTCATGAAAAAAGGATCAGAAATTGAACTCACATGCCCAGCCAATTATCTAACGCGTGACGAATGGGATCATCGCCTCTGCTTCCCGGGTCTTATTCCCACACATGACGACAAATACTACATCATTCGCCAGGCACTGGCACTCAAAAAAGACCTCTTTAAAAATCACACCGAAACCGAGATTCGCGTGGGCGGTGGTGTCAAAAAAGGCGAAGCCACCGAAAAAGGCATGCCCGAAACCGTCTATCACGATCTGCGTTTTGGAGGCGGTCACCAAGTGCCCTCCAAACGGTGGGACTTTAATCCGAACAGTTGGATGAGACAGATGATGAGAGTCTGACCCCCCGAACGAACCAGCACCATCTTACCATGAGGATATGAACTTTGAGCGAACCAGTGAAATTTGCGGTTGTTGGACTCGGTGGGTACGGAAAATCTCACCTGGATTCTGCGGCAGACATCGAGGCCCAAGGGCTGGGCGTTTTGGATGCGGTCGTCTGTATTGATCCTGAAAACCATCGGGAAAAGCTCGCCCTTTTTAAATTTCGAGGCGTGCGTGTTTTTAGCACACTGGATGAACTTTTAAATGCGGGTGGTGTTCACGTGATCACGTTGCCGATCGGAATTCACGATCACGTACGTCTCAGTATCGCCTGTATGGACGCAGGATTCAATGTGATCGTGGAAAAACCTCTAACAGGCACAGTACAAGATGCGGATCGGCTGATCGATGTTCGGGATCGAACGGGGAAAATCATAGTGATCGGCTATCAGCATCTTTATAGTCAAACCATTCAGGGGCTGAAGGATCGGGTCTTGGATGGACGTCTTGGCCGAATTCAGATGGCAAGGCTAAAAGCGAGTTGGCCACGGGGCGATCATTATTTTTCACGGAATCCTTGGGCAGGTTCGCGGCAGCGGGACGGTGTCTGGACGCTCGACAGCCCGATCAACAATGCCCTTGCACATTATCTGACAAACATCTTCTATCTCTGCAGCACATCCGTCGAAGATCCGTGTGGCATCACATCTGTGCAAGCAGAGCTGTATC
>Ga0114999_10007383_pt1 | contig 12480 bp, 8 predicted proteins | sample ArcticOcean_MG_C_3_FD_89820 | JGI IMG/M metagenome (GOLD analysis project Ga0114999, IMG submission 89820) | Marine microbial communities from western Arctic Ocean - ArcticOcean_MG_CB8_126 | ecosystem: Environmental > Aquatic > Marine > Oceanic | place: Arctic Ocean: Canada Basin | collected...
AATCGCGATGGCATTACTGCGGCCGGGCAACCCCATCATCAGGCGGTACGTCGGCGCCAGCGTCTCGGGGTCGAACTCCACCGACGCGTTCGTCAGCTCCAGCTCGTCGTGGGCAAACACTTTCAGTTCGCTGTGATGCGTCGTCGCCACAACGTTCGTGCCCAGCCGCAGCAAGCGCGTCAGGATCGCCCGCCCCAGTGCCGCGCCCTCGGTCGGGTCGGTCCCCGCGCCCAGCTCGTCCAGCAGGACCAAGCTCTGAGCATCGGCGGCCTCCAGAATCCGGATGATATTCGTCATGTGCGCGGAGAACGTCGAAAGCGATTGCTCGATGCTCTGCTCGTCGCCGATATCCGCCCAGATCGACTGGAAGACGGGAATCTGCGTGCCTTGCTCCGCGGGCACGGGGATTCCGGCCAGCGCCATCAGTGCCAACAACCCCACGGTCTTCAGGGCCACGGTCTTGCCACCGGTATTCGGTCCCGTGACCAGGACGCCGGGCGATTCCCCGCCGACCGTCAGCGTGATCGGCACCACCTCTCCCCGCAGCAGAGGATGCCGCCCCGTCTGAATCCGAAATTCGGCGGGCGCCTCCACCAGCCAGTCCACCGGCTCGCCGGGTACAGGCAGCACCGCCTGCAGCTCGCTACCGAAGGAGGCCTTCGCCAGATTGAAGTCGATCTCGCCCAAGGCGGTCACCGAGGCCAAGATTTCTCCCGCTTGCGCCCCGATCGCCTGGCTCAAACTCCGCAGAATGCGCTCAATCTCACGCTCTTCAGCAAGCCGCGCCTCACGCCATTTGTTGCCAAGTTCCACCGTGGCCAGAGGCTCTACGAAGACCGTCGCCCCCGATGACGATGTGTCATGTACCACGGAGGGAAGCTGACTTCGCGCTTCCGACTTCAGCGGGATCACATAGCGCCCATCCCGCTCGGTCACGATCGAGTCTTGGGCGATTCCGTCCGCGACGGCCCGCCGCAGCACGCCTTCCACCTGCCGAAGCAACCGATCGTGTGCGATCCGCGTGTTGCGACGCAGTCCCGGGAGGTCCGGGCTGGCGTTGTCCCGAATCTGCCCACGTTCGTCGAGCGCCGCGTCGATCGTCTCGATCACCCCGCCGAAGATCCCCATCGTTCCCGCGATCGCTGCCAGGATCGGCAGATCTCGTGCCAGAGGCACGATGTGGTTCCGTGCGTACCGCGCCGATCGCAAAAAGCCGGCCACGCGCAGCACATCCTGAGGGCTGAGCTGGCCTGCCCTTGAGGCGGTGCGGACCTCATCCTCGATCGGCTCCACGCTGCTCAGAAAGAAGTTCGCCTTCAGTCGTCGCAGCAGTTTCGCTTCGGCGGTCAAGGTCTGTCGGCGTATCGCCTCGTCCAGATCCGAAGTCGGCACCAACCCCGCCGCGGCCGCGTGACCGGCTGGCGTCACGCAGAAGACGGCGAGGCGGTCCATGATCTTCTCGAACTCCAGGTAGGTCAGCGTTTTCGCGTCCACGGTTACTCTTGCCCCGAATCGTCCGGGCGAGCGGCCCCCTCGGCAGGAGCCTCCTGGAAACGGGTCACCTGGAAGCGTTGCAGGGAGACGAAGTCGTTGGCGTCGATCCCCGCCTTCTGCTTGGCGATGGCAACCTGTTGGCGCACAGAGTCGATTCCGTCCAGCGCCGGCAACAAGAGCCCACGCTTCCCCGTCGCTTCCACGATCACGCCATATCGCTCCGTGTCGAGCTCAGCCATCGTCTCGATCGGTTCCGGCGGTGCCAGAACGTCGACCTTGTAGTTGAGGTTTTCCAGCTCATCTTCGCGCACTGGATCGAAGCGCGGATCCCGCGACGCCGCGGCAATTGCGTTGCCTACCACTTCGTCGAGCAATCGTGGCTGGGTCGCCTCCGTCGTGCCGATACAGCCACGCAAGGCTCCGTCGCCCGCCAAGATCGTCACGAAGACCCCGCCGGACTCCGACCGCAAAGCCGCATCGGCGAACGGCGCGTCCGCGATCTCCTTGCCGTCGCGCACGAACGCCTCCACGGCGGCTCGGGCCATCTGCACAATTGGCGGGGTGGTGATCTGAGCGTCGGGACTTGGCTCCCCGTAACCTCGTTGCGGGCCGATCTCCACCAGCGCCGTCATGTACCCCACGCCCCACGGCCCCTCGTTGGCGAGGATTTGCGGCTGCACCTCATGATGCGACAGCGCTCCCATCAGGAATGACACGGACGGGATCGAGTCCTCCCCCGCCTGCATCCGAAACGTTTCGTCGAAGTTCAGAATCTCATTCAAATCCCAACTTTCGAACGCGGCGTGAAACCGCGCCTCGAATTCCACCGACGCGGGATGGAAGCCGTACGGTCCCTCTTCGCTCAACGTGTGTGCCCCGTCAGCGCTGGCGATGAGGGCGATCCGCTTCTTAGTCCGTGCCGCCACTTCCGCGATCACTCTGCCCAGTGCGTAGTGGTCGTCGGCGGCGGCGAACGAGATCGAAAGCATCAAGACCGGGGTTCCGGGAACGGCGTCCTGCAGGTAGTAGAGCGGCACCCAGGCCGAGTGGTCATTTGGTTCCCAATGGTCGACAGTTTCGACCGGCACGCTCCGCGCCGCCGCTTCTTCCACCACCGCCTCGATTAGTTCCATGTCTGGCTCACAGCGGAAACTGACCTCCTCCGCGCCGAACCTGCCCAGATTCCCCTCCAGCGTGTCGCGGAGGAGATGGAAGCGGTCTCGGGTCACGATGCCGTGTGGACAGATGAAGACGAGGACGTCGGGCTTGGAGGCCGCCAGTTCGTCGCGCAGCCGCGCGAAGGCGTCCAGCGTGGCTGCGACCTCCCGCTCACGGCCTTTGCCCACCTCCGGCACCAGGACCGGCGGGTGGGGTGTCACACAGGCGAAGACAGCTGGCATCGGGCGGTCCCGCTCTCAACAACCAAGATGCTCATCGTTCCCGATCATTGTACGGATTGCCCGACTCGTGGGGCTACGAACCAGGATCCGTCGCGGCGTCTGTTTACGTTGCTGGGGGTCGTGGGCTCACCTTGCCCGCCGCAGTGATCACGGCGCGAGCGCCCTGCCGACCACCGCCACCAACGCGGCTTCGTCACGGCTCGACACCGTGCGCGGGTCGATCAGTACCGAATCGTTCTCGACGCGCGCCACCACAGCGGGATCACTCAAGCGCAGCCGCTCCGCGAAGCCCGCGGCGGAGACGCCGGGCGGCATCGAGGCCGCCCCCAAGGCCAGCACGAACGTCGGCAGACTCTCTCCCGGCATGGAACCGCCACCGATCATCGAGTGCGACTCCTGCACGCTGCCCGATCCGAGCTTCGTCTGCCAGGCCTCGGCCCGCTTCCGCTCGGCCGGCGCGGAGCTGCTGATCATCCGCCAGACCGGGATCTGTTCCTCCGCTTCGCCGAGGAAGTAGTGCCGCAAGGTGGCGATCAGGGCGGCGATGGTCCCCTTGTCGCTGCGTAGCGCCCTTGCCAGTGGGTGCCGTTTGAGCTGATCGATCAGGTCGAGACGCCCCGCCACGATTCCGGCTTGCGGACCGCCCAGCAGCTTGTCGCCCGAGAACATGGTCAGATCGACGCGCGCCGCGATGCTCTCCTGCGGAGTCGGTTCTGGGGCCAGCCCGAAGCGCGTGGTGTCCAACAGGCAGCCACTGCCAATGTCGTCGAGGAGGAGCACGCCGTGCTCGTCCGCCACGGCGCGCAGCTCTCGCAGCGAGGCCTCTTCGGTGAACCCCACGATCTTGAAGTTGCTGGAGTGCACGCGCAGGATCGCCGCGGTGTTCTCTGTGACGGCGTTGGAGTAGTCCGCCGCCCGGGTCCGGTTTGTCGTACCGACTTCGACAAGCGTTGCCCCGGACTCGCGTAAGACGTCGGGTATCCGGAAGCCGCCGCCGATCTCCACGGCTTGCCCGCGGCTGATGATCACCTCGCGGCCCTTTGCCAGCGCGCTCAAGACCAAGAGCAGCGCTGAGGCGTTGTTGTTCACTGCCAATCCGCCCTCCGCACCGACGACAGCTTGGATCAGGGTCTCCAGATGTCCCAGGCGTGAGCCGCGTTTCCCGGACTCCAGATCGAATTCCAGGTTCGAGTAGCCCCGCGATACTGCTTCCATCGCGATGATGGCGTCCGCTGATAACGGCGCCCTGCCCAGGTTGGTGTGGATGATGACGCCGGTCGCGTTGATCGCCGGAACCAGCGAAGGCGCGGCCGCTCGCGCCACGCTCGCCACCACCTCAGCCGCGAGGGAATCGGCGCGGTTCGCTTCGCTATCCTTCGGAGCAGTAGGAGAGCTGAGATCGTCCCGGTCCGCCGTGATCGAGTGACGTGCACGGTCGATGACCACTCGGACGTGCTCCGCCAGTCGCTCTACGGGAACTTGCGCCTCGAGCGCGCGAATCGCCTCGTGACGCAGCAGCGCGTCGACGCTAGGTAAACCACGGTACGGATTGGGCATATCCCACCTGTAATCAGGCCGATCGTACCATGCACTCTCGGTTGCTCGGGCCAGAAACCGGCTCCTATTATCGATTCAAGCCTTTCAGGATCTCCAGGAGCAAACAGGTGACCAACCTCCGCATACCGGGCCCCACCGCGTGCCCGCCCGACGTACTCGAAGCCCTCAGCGGCCAGATGATCAACCATCGTGGCCCTGAGTTTGGCGAGCTGATCAACCGCGTCACCGACGGCTTGCGCCCCTTCCTCGCCACCGAGAACGACATTTTGATTCTCACCTGCAGCGGCTCCGGGATCATGGAGGCGGCCCTCGTCAACACACTCTCTGCGGGGGACCGTGTTCTCGCAGTAAGCATCGGTGCCTTTGGCGATCGCTTCGGCCAGATTGCCGAGGTCTATGGAGCCGAGGTCACGCGTATCAACGTCGAGTGGGGGCAGGCGGCGGATCCCAGCGTCGTCGCGGAGGCTGTGCGCGATGGCAGCTACAAAGCGGTCCTGCTCACGCACAACGAGACGTCGACCGGCGTCACGAATCCGATCGAAGCCCTCTGCGATGCGATCCACCGCGCGGACCCCGAACCCCTCATCCTCGTTGACGCCGTCTCCAGCGCTGGCTGCATGCCGGTAGAGCCCGACGCTTGGGGCGTCGATGTCCTTGTCACGGGCTCCCAGAAAGGCTGGCAGGTGCCGCCCGGCTTAGCCATGGCTGTCGTGGGTCCGCGCGCCTGGGAGGCCAATGCAACGGCGAGCATGCCGCGCTTCTATCTGGACTTCGCCAAGGCCAAGGAACTCCTCGCCAAGGCCCAGACCCCCTACACGCCCGCGATCACAATCTTCTACGGCCTCGACCTGGCGCTGCAGAAGATGGCGAAGGAGGGACCCGAGGCCATCTTTGCGCGACACCGCAGCGTCGCGGAACGCTGTCGCCGGGGGGTTGAAGCGCTCGGCTTGGAACTCTTTGCTGACCCTGCCTTCGCTTCCAACACCGTCACCGCCGTCAAGGTCCCCGACAGTATCGATGGCAAACAACTCAACGGCCTCCTTCGCTCGAAGTACGACACCGTTCTCGCCGGCGGCCAAGCCGCACTGGCCGGAAAGATCTTCCGCATCGGCCACCTGGGTTGGGTTGAAGACGAACACATTGATAGCGCCATCGACGTGCTGGGTCAGGCACTCGCCGAACTGGGCTACGCTGTCCCCGCCCCAGCCAACTAAGACATCGGCGTCCCCATAGGGACGCCCTAAGTCAACGAGAGCGGAAGCAGCCGTTTGATGAATGCCCGCATCCTGATCGCCGATTCAATCGCGCAAGAAGGTGTGGACATGCTCGCCGCCGGCGCGGATGTCGACGTGCGCACGGGCCTCGCGCCCGCCGAGCTACTGAAGATCATCCCGGCCTACGACGGGCTCATCGTTCGCAGCGAGACTCAGGTCACTGCGGACGTGTTCGCGGCTGCGAAGAACCTTCGCGTCGTTGGACGCGCCGGGGTAGGCGTCGACAACATCAATATCGCGGCCGCCACCGAACGTGGCATCGTCGTCGTCAACGCGCCCACCGGAAACACCGTCTCCGCGGCCGAACTCGCGGTCGCCCTGCTCATGGCCCTTGCTCGCAACGTCTCCGCCGCCGACGCCGACCTGCGTGGCGGCGCCTGGCGGCGCAAACGGTTCGTCGGCGTCGAGCTCCGTGACAAAACCGCGGGCGTGGTGGGGTTGGGACAGGTAGGTTCGGCCGTAGCCCGGCGTCTCAAGGCCATGGAGATGCGCGTCATCGCGCACGATCCCTTCGTCCCGGATGAACGCGCTCGCGTGCTCGGTGTCGAACTGGTCGACCTGGATACGCTCCTCCAAGAGGCGGACTTCATCACCCTGCACACGACGCTCGCGCCGGGTTCGCCGCCTCTGCTTGGCCCCGAACAGTTCGCGCGCGTGAAGGAGGATGTGCGCCTCGTCAACACGGCACGCGGAGGCCTGATCGATGAAGCTGCGCTGCTGGAAGCCCTCGAGTCGGGCAGGGTCGCTGGAGCGGCCCTCGATGTCTTCTCAACGGAGCCCGCCGTTGGCAATCCACTCACCACGCATCCCCGCGTCATTGCCACCCCCCATCTCGGCGCTTCGACGCAGGAAGCCCAGGAACGTGTGGCGCTGGATGTCGCGCGTGAGGTGTTGGCGGTACTCTCCGGCGCGCCCGCGACCACTGCGGTGAACGCGCCTCTCGTCGATCCAGAATCGCTGGAGGTCCTCGGGCCGTATCTGGATGTCGCCCACATGGTGGGAACGCTGGTGACGCAACTCTCAGAAGGCCAGTGGCGCTCAATCAGCATTGAGTACTCCGGCGAAATCTCCAACCACGACGTCGCCCCGCTCAAGGCCAGCGCCATGGCCGGACTCCTCGCCACGATCAGTGAGGAGCATGTCAACCTCGTCTCCGTCAACAACATCATCGCCAATCGCGGCTGGCAAGTGACCGAGAAAAAACTGCCCGACGCCGCTCCGTACACCAACCTCATCACGACTCGGCTGGAGACGGCATCAGGCGAGGTCCGCATCGCCGGGACGTTGGTCCACAACGAGCCGCGCATCGTGGAGATCGATGGCTTCCGCGTCGATGTGTCACGGGGTGACCACGATCATCAGCACGGGCACTTACTGCTGCTTCACAACGAGGACCGGCCTGGACGTGTTGGGGCGGTGGGGATCACGCTGGGGGAGATGCAGGTGAACATCAGTGCCATGGATGTGGGAAAGCGCGAGGAGGAGGGCGAAGCAATCATGGTCCTCAGCGTCGACCGCGCACTCAACTCGAGCGAGATCGACCGCCTCACCGCCATCGATGGCATTGAGAAAGTTCTCCAGGGCGAGATCTAGCGCTCCCCAATCTTCCCTGGCTCAATCGAACGCATGCAGCACCAGCCCGGTCGGCAGCTTCGGCGTGAAGTACGTACTCTTCTGGGGCATCCGGTCGCCCGCGTCCGCCGCCGAGAAGATCTGGTCGAGCGAGGGTGGGTTGAGGAAGAAGCTCGCCCCGGCGCTCCCGTCGAAGACCTCCGCCCACGCCGCCGCGCCATCGTGCGTATAGGTGACAGCCTGCCCGGCACGCAGCGCCGAGTCCGTCACGCCGAAAATCGGCTCGAGCACCGCGTACTGCAACAAGGCGGCATCCAGCGCCGACCACGACGCCGGGACCGTGTCTGGCATCGCGGCGCGCGTCGATTCCCCCGACAGCAGTAGGTGCAAGCGGTCACCCTCCAGCCCCACCACGCCGATCGTCGGACCGTCGTTGCGGACCGACCGCATCCCCTGAAGCAGGTAGGCCGCGTCGAGGCCGGTACGTCGTGACCCCACGTCTTGCACATCGAAGACCTGTCCTAAGCGCGCAAGCGTGTCAGCGGGCGCTGGCACGTGCAGCACTCGATGTGTGCCGCCCAGGAGCAATCCCGGATCGCCAGCCACGATCAGGCCCATCAGAACGAAGTTCTCAGGCTCTTCACCCGTCCAACGCGAGCCTGCTTCCGCCGCGCGCTCATCGCGGTAGGCCAGCGCCGCCTCATAGCGGTGATGCCCGTCCGCCATGTAGACCTTGTCCGCGGCCAAGGCCGAGTGCAAAGCCTCTACCTGCGCTGGGTCGCTGAGCAGGCGGAGCGTGTGTCGCTCCTCGGCGTAGTCTGTGCCCGTTACCGTCGGCTCCTCCGACTTCGCGCCCGCCAAGATCCCCGCGATCGTCCCCGAGCGATCGGGTACCAGTGCCATCAGCGGTGAAACGTCCGCGCGGACCGTCTTGCGTAGCCGCATCCGCTCTTCTTTAGGACCGGGCATGGTCCACTCGTGCGCGAAGACCTCGCGGGCGTCCCACGGTGTCAGTCGCACGGCGGCGTAGAGACAGGTGCGTGAGTAGTCTGTCCCTTCGTGGCTGAAGTGGTGCTCCGCGAGGTAGTAGGCCGGTGCAGCCTCCTGCACAAGCACTCCCGAGCCGCGCCAGTCCGCGAAGATCTGGGCGGCTGCGGCCGTCCCAGCCTCCCCCGTCGCGGACTCGATGTGCTGTATCTGGTTCGGATGCCGCCGTCGCAGCGCAGCCGCCTGTTCGTCCGTGATGATGTCGTACGGAGGCCCGAGCACCGCGCCCCAATCTCCTACGACACTGGGATCGAAACGCACTCCACGGAACGGTCGAACATCAGTCACGAGTTAACGCCTTCTTGCATACGCATCTCCGCGCGTGCGAGAGCGTATCCGCGAATCAGCATGGTCTCAAGCGATCCGCTGGCAATCGCGATCGGCTGCGTCGGCAGCCGATCGCTGGGGGGCTACTCGTAGACGTCGTGTCGTTGGAGCCATGCCATCGGCCACTCCAACCCACCTTCATTCCGTCCCAAGGGCGCCAGGTCCAAGAGTTGATAGGCCCCGTTCAGCGGATCGAGCCCCCGCGCGTAGGTCGAGTAGGTGTGATGGACCGCACCCTCGTGCATCGCGAAGGCGCTCAGACCGGGGCTCTCCTCGCCCACGCCACTGCCAGGACGGAAATTGTAATCGCCGCCGTTCGCCTGTTGTTCCGGCGTGAAGGAGACGCCGAAATCGAAATTGAACGCGGAACGTCCGGATGAGACCCAAGGGAACGTCCAACCCATCCGTTTCCGATACTCCTCCACCTTGTCCAACGGTGCGCGCGAACAACAGACGAAGCTCACGTCTCGGGCTGCGAGATGGACCTCCAGACCCTCGTAGGTATCGGCCCAGAACGAGCAGCTTGGGCACCCCTCGTCCCAGTCGGGGCCCATCATGAAGTGGTACACCAAGAGCTGCGAACGCCCGGCGAAGAGGTCTGCGAGGGTCTTCGGCCCCTGCATTGTGTCAAAGGCATAGTCCTTCTCCACCAGGACCCACGGTAGGCGGCGTCGTTCTGCGGCGAGCTCATCTCTGCGTTGGTTCAGAGCCTTCTCCTTCACCAGAAGCTGCTCTCTCGCCGCTCGCCATTGCTCCTGCGATCCAATTGTCGGGCTCATCGGCTCGGCTCCTTTCGGGAGGTGTCCCGTGGTTCAAAAATCTCTTGATCAAGGGAGCGACGATCGGCGATCGCCCTCTCGACAATCGGACTCCACTTGTCCCTCCCATCCCAGCGGCGTTGAACGTCGTCTCCGCGCTTCGTACGCTGAGCCGCGCCTGCCATCGCCACGTCTGCATCTCTGAAAAGAGTCGTGTGAACCAGTACTGCGTCTTCTGCGACATCATCTCCGGAGTAGAGCCCGCCACCGTCCGCTACGAAGACGATGAAGTCATCGTCTTCGACAACGTGCTTGGCTGGAGCCGCCTCATGTTGCTCGCCGTGCCCAAGGAGCACAAGTCGCAAACTGAGCTCTGGGAGCACTTGGGTGCTGTCGGGCGGGTGGCCGTGGAACAGGGGCGCAAGTACGCGCCGGAGGGATTCCGCATCCTCTCGAACTTCGGAGGTTTCGGCATGCAGAGCCAGTCGCACGGCCATTTGCACATCGTCGACGGCACGGAGCCCATGCTGGAGGTGACGCGGCAGCCCGCCGTCTCCACCGTCGACATGGTGGTTGAAGCTGGCACCGAACTGATCCGCACCGACGCGGCGATCTACTACGAGGCCAAGCCCCTCGTCCCCCACTCCGCTCCCATCACCGCACTGACGGTGCCGCTCAGCGGAGTGCCAGAGTCCCAAGAGGCGCTCTGGCACGATATCCACGAGCTGGGCGAGGACATGGCCGCTGTCGGCTGGACATCCAGCCCGAACGGCTTTCGTCTCTTGGCCAACTTTCCCAATGCTGAAAGGACGGGCGTCGTCGAAAAGGGGCACGTCTACCTTCTCGCGGGGGCGTTCCTCGGCCACTATGCCTGACCCGGACCGACCGGACTAGGATGCCCTGACCCGGACCGATCGGGCTAGGATGCAGCGTCTCGCTCCGCCACGACCTGCGCGATGACCGCATTCTGAATCGTGAAGAGCTCGTCGATTCCCTTGTCGGCGGCATCCAAGATCTCGCCCAACCGCTGCCGCGAGAATGGTTGCCCTTCCGCCGTCCCCTGCACCTCGACGTACTCTCCCGTCGACATCTTCACGATGTTCGCATCCACATCCGCTGCGGAATCTTCCTCGTAACAGAGGTCCAGCCGCACATCGCCGTCCAGCAGTCCCACCGATGTGGCCGCGACGTTCGCCTTCAGCGGCACGGAGTTCATCTGCCCATCGCGGACCAACTGGTCCATCGCCAGATATAGGGCCACGTAGGCCCCCGTGATCGACGCGGTGCGGGTGCCGCCGTCGGCCTGCAGCACGTCGCAATCCACGGTGAATGCCCGCTCCCCCAGAATGTCCAAATCCACGATCGATCGCAGGCTGCGGCCGATCAGCCGCTGGATCTCCTGCGATCGCCCTCCGGCGCTGCCCCGTTCCCGCGATATGCGAGTGTTCGTGCTGCGTGGCAGCATCGCGTATTCGGCAGTGACCCAGCCGGCGCCGGAGCCCCGCAACCAGCCGGGGACTCGATCCTCTACGGAGACCGCACAGAGCACCCGGGTCAACCCGGTCGAGACCAGGACCGATCCCTCGGCGTGAAGTTGGAAGCCCGGTTCCATGCTGACGGGACGGAGATCAAGTGCGGATCGGCCATCGGGACGTGTCATGTCGGGGAGTGTATCCGCGTGCTTCCCCACCGTCTCGCGCCGCGATGCACCCGCTACCGTTCTGTCTCGAATCGCAGCGTCACCCCGTCCGATCGCAGCACGATCCGCCCATCGCGATCCGTGCGAAGCGTCTCAATCTCGCGCAGGCGCTCCAAAACGCCTTGGTTCGGGTGCCCGAACGAGTTCCCCTCCCCCACGCTGATCAGCGCCAGCGCGGGGTCCACACGCCGCAACAGCAAGTCCGTGGTCGATGTGGCACTGCCATGGTGACCGACCTTGAGAACGGTTGAGTGCAGCTCCCACGGCTGGCGTGCCAGCAGCAACTCCGCTTCCGCCTCAAGGTCTGCCGTGAGCAGAAACGACACTGCTCCATGGCGGATTCTTAGGACCACGCCCGTGTTGTTGGGATTGCCGGATGCCGAATCCGATAGGCCGTTGACCGGGCTGAGCACGTCGATCAGCACCTCCTCCCCCAACTGGATCAGCATCCCTCTTTCGCCCACGACGACCCGAGTTCCGTTGTTCTCCGCTAGCGCCCGCAACCGCGCCCCCAGCTCTGTCTCCTCGTTCGTGGGAGGCACGAACAATATTCCGACTTGGTACCGATCGAACAGCGCGAAGAGCCCTCCGATGTGGTCGAGCTGAGGATGGGTCGCCACGACCAAGTCGATCCGCCGGTTCCCGGCGGGGAGGACGGCTGCGAGTTCTCGCAGTAGAACCCGTCCGTCTGGCCCGCCATCCACGAGCAGCGTCTCTCCTGCGGGCGTCTGCGCGAGCAGGCTGTCCCCTTGCCCGATGTCCAACATGTGAACGTCGAACGTCTCCGACCCGCCGCTACTGACCGCCGTCCATACCACGACGCTCAACGCCACGAACACGCCCAAGGCGCTGAACGCCGCCGGGGACTCCAAGCTCTCCCATCGCGGCGAAGACGCGCTGGCCTCACCCCGATGGCGCGGCCCCTGAAGCCAGAGCGCGAGACCGACCAGAGGCGCGAATAGAATCACCGCGTGAGTGAGTCCGAAGCCATCGATGCGCGCTGAGGCGAATGGCAGCCTTGCTGCCTGCTCCGCGACCTCGATGAACCACGACAGCGGCAGCCAAGCCAGCAGGAACGCCACCGCCTCGCCGGCTCCTGCGTCGATCGCGCCCATGACCCCTGTCAGAAAGCTTCCCAAGAAAATCAGCGGAAAGACCGGCGTCACCAACAAGTTCACCGGCAGCGCCACGATCGATATCGATCCGAAATGCAGCGCTAGCAGCGGCAGGGTGGCCGCGATCGCCGCGCTGGTGACTAACCCCGTCTCCAGCAACGTCCAAGACAGCACCACAGAGCCACTCTGCCGATCGACGGGGAGTTGGAGCCACGCGGCCGCGCGGCTGCGCAACGG
>Ga0114999_10007384_pt1 | contig 12479 bp, 9 predicted proteins | sample ArcticOcean_MG_C_3_FD_89820 | JGI IMG/M metagenome (GOLD analysis project Ga0114999, IMG submission 89820) | Marine microbial communities from western Arctic Ocean - ArcticOcean_MG_CB8_126 | ecosystem: Environmental > Aquatic > Marine > Oceanic | place: Arctic Ocean: Canada Basin | collected...
ATACTTCGCAGGAAACACCAGATGATAAAGCAAAACCGTAACATTATGCCGTTTATGAATGTATTCGCTCATGCAAATGTTATACGCCGCAAGCGGCGAGGAATTAAACACGAAACTGATTAATCAACCGGCTCCTCGAGTTATCTTCAGATTATTGCCACCGACAAGATGCCAGAAAGCAACATGGACCTTACCTCCATGTTTTTCCATCAGCCGATATTTACCAGAAATCAGTTTGCGACCATCGGGAAACGCAAGGGTGTAATCATCCAAACCTTGATCAATGTTCCAACCACCATGCACCCAACAACTATCGGGAACATGCCACTGAACATCGCGCACATCCACTTTCCCTGGACTCCAGTAAGCTGCCCATATTGCAACTCCCAATTCTCCGGACGTATATACTCGGAAAAGACCTTCATCAAAAGCCAGATCACGATCAATCACCTTCACTACGCTTGGACTGAAATCATGGAATCAATTACTCACAATCAGTCTACTTCAGGACTTTCACGAGTTCTATCATTCCCGCTCTCTTCCAACGTTCTGGAAGATTAACAAAATCCTCAATTTAGGTCCATTAATTCTCTGAGGAATTTAACCGGTCGAATCCAAAGATCCGGATCAATCGGCAAAAAGGTTTTTTCAGAGAACGACTCAACGACCAGTTGTCGACCAGAGGTAAGCGAATCGATTTTTTCAGCTCCTCGCAATTGCATAAGCACGTTGCCATACGAAGTGGCCTCTATCGGTCCGGCATGGACGGGACAATTGAGCGCATTCGCGGTACATTGATTTAAAAAATCATTCTGACTACCGCCGCCTACAACACGAAGTTCGGTCAAAGACCTCCCGGACAACAATTTTAACTGGTCAAACACGATTCGGTATTTGCTAGCCAGGCTATCGAATACGGTTCGAATGTACTGTGCTTTGCTTTCAGGGACTGGCTGATTATTCTTAGAACAATATTGCTGAATCCGATCGGTTATGGGTCCTGGTTTGGCAAACGAAACATCATCCGGATCGATAATCGAACGGAACGGCTCGGCTTCACGAGCGAGATCCACCAAGGTATCGTAACCTAGAACGTCGCCGGCTGACTGCCATTCCTCTTTCAAAAGTTCCACCAGCCACATCCCGCAAATATTTTTTAGAAAACGGGTGGTTCCCTCCACCCCGGCTTCATTGGAAAAACTGGCTGATAGAGAATCCTGATTAATAATGGGCACCTCTGACTCGACTCCCATCAGGGACCATGTCCCGGAACTCAAAAACGCAGAGGCATCTGCTCGCAAGGAAGCCGCTGCCACTGCAGATGCAGTATCGTGCCCAGCCACCGCAAACACCGGTATCTGTTTCGCTCCAATCCGTTTTTGAAGCTCTGGAAGTAGCGAGCCAATCTTCCTGCCAGGTTCGGTGATTGGTTTGAACAAATGTTTTGGAAACTTTAAAGCATCGAGCAAAATCTCCGACCAAGCACCCGTTTTGGGATTGAGTAACTGGCTAGTGCTAGCCATCGAACGTTCCTGGATTTTCTCGCCACACAACCAGTAATTAAAAAGATCGGGCATGAACAATAGGTCACAGGCTTGATCAAGCTCCTCGCCTCGCGATTCTTTTTCCGCGAACAGCTGGTTTATTGAATTAAGAAAAATAAATTGGATACCCGTCTCTTCGTATATGGTTTCGGGTGAAACTATTTTTTGGATACGCTCCTCAATACCATCGGTTCGCTTGTCCCTATACATAAATGGATTACTAAGAAGGTCGCCATTCTTATCGAGCAATGCGTAGTCGACGCCCCAAGTATCAACTCCGATGCCAGCGATACGATCACCATAGATAACATTAGCTTTTCTTAACCCCTCAATAACATGGGAAAATATATCTTCCACATCCCAATACCACGAATCTGACTCTTCAAACCCCTTGGTCGGAAAACGATTAATTTCCCGAAGCTTAATTTGCTGATCGTCAACTATTCCAGCCATAACACGACCACTGGTTGCACCGAGGTCAATTGCGAGGTAAACGGAACTCATAGCTGGTCAATAGTTACACGAAATATCTGCGCGATGGAATTTAAGATGAGAGACGAATAACCCATAACTGATTAAAACCATAGCACACCTATCTCAGAAAACCATCAGCAAGACCACCATCGACCGGGATGACATGCCCCGTTGTTTTCGAAAGTGCTTCTGAAAGCAACAGGTAAGCAGCTTCAGCTTGATCTGAAGGCGTGATAGGCGATTTAGTCAGAGTTCGCTGTGCGTAGAATTCGGCCAGCTTGTTGCGCAAACTATCGTCCTCATCGCTTTCGTTGAAATCAATACCGTACTTAATCAAAGAAGATATGACTCGGTCTCTAGGAAACATGTTACTCCCTTTGACCACAGTAGCCGGCGCAATTGCGTTTACTCGAATATTGGGAGATAATTCAATAGAGAGTTCACGAACCAGATGATTTGCTGCAGCCTTACTAGTGTCGTAAGCAATACTCCCTTTCTTCGAAACCACTGCGTTGGCACTTGTTGTCAAAACCACGTTGCCTGTGAGACCTTGAACGTCAAACACGTGCTCCTTCATTGCATCAACAACAAGGTAACTGCCCTTCACATTAATATCGAATGTCTGAGAAAAACGATCGTCAGCAATATGCCCTGTATTGTCAGGTGGCACAAAAATGCCGGCTGTCACTACAACAGAATCGACTCCACCGTAGGCTAGAATCGCTTCTTCAATCATAGCCTCTATCGAAGCTCGATCAGTGATATCCACCAAAGCTGCCAAGGATGGACCGCAAGAAGACACACCGGTACCGGCAACTCCGATACCTTCACCGTGTTTCTCTGTAATCGATTTAACTGTGTTGTCCGCAGCTTCTTGACTCAGATCCGCCGCGACTACATGAGCCCCTTCCGGAACGATGCGTTCTGCAATTTCCCGACCGATGCCATTTCCAGCGCCGACCACGGCAATCACCTGACGAGCCAAGGACTGTTCCGGAGGCATACGACGAAGTTTTGCTTCTTCAAGTTGCCAGTATTCAATATCAAATGCTTCCTGTTCGGGCAATCCACGGTAACGGTCTACGGCTTCAGCACCACGCATCACTTCAATAGCACAATTATAAAACTCGGCAGTCACTCGCGACTCACTTTTGTTTTTACCCCAGGCAATCATACCCAATCCGGGAATCAATACTACGGTAGGGATAGCCGCTCGAATGGCGGGTGAGTCACCCCTCTTACAACGATCGTAGTAGGCCTGATAGTCTTCGACATACTTCGCCAAACCTTCCTCAATTTTCCCCTTGAGCTGATCAAACGATTCCGAGGATTCATCCCAATCAATATAGAGCGGTTTTATTTTGGTTCGCAAAAAGTGGTCCGGACAACTGGTACCCAATTCAGCCAACCGGGCAGCATCGAAAGAATTAACAAACTGCATCATTGTTTCGTCTGTTTGAATCGTCCCAATAAAGCGTTGTTCTTTTGAAACTTTTCCACGAAGCCAGGGCAACAATTTGACAAGATAACTACGTCTTTGCGATTCGGCCACCTGGCCGTATTTCATTCCACCAAATACCGGTTTCCCTTCGGAAGATTTTTTAATGAAAGCAGAAGCTCGCTCAATAAGATCCAATGTCAAATAATAGCAATCCTTGTCATCGTCGGCCCAATTAATAACCCCATGTTGCCCCATCATAATCGCCTTACAACGAGCATTACCAGCGATAACATCTCGGTAACTCAATCCAAGGTCAAACCCAGGTCGCTGCCATTCGGTCCACACCATGTCGTCACCGTAAATTTCCTCGGTCAACTGAGCGCCCCTTTCAGCGGCGGCTATGGCGATCACCATGTTCGGATGCATATGGTCGACATACTTTCCTGGAATAAAGGCATGCAACGGTGTATCAATAGAAGAAGCTCGTGGGTTAAGTCCGTAGGTGCAGTGCTTGTACATAGCCACCATCTCGTCCTCGATATCGGTTTTCACACCGGACACCGGAGCGTTCCGGTAAATATCTTCCAAACTGAACACTTTATTTAAATAAAGGGACGCGAAATTTTCATCCTTGGATGTGCGCAAGTCACCTCCAGATCCTTTTACCCAAAGCACGTCGACATTCGCTCCTGTGAGTGGATCTTTCTCGAAAGCTTTACTGGATGTATTACCACCGCCCGTGTTGGTAATCCGTTGATCCGCCCCTAGGATATTTGATCGATAGGTCAGTCGCTGCAGCGGGGTCATTCCCTCCGCAAGAGAATCATCCCAAAGGTAGTTTACGTGTTTAAAACTAGGTGTGCTCATAAGAATTATAGTAGTTGGCGACGACACTCAGAATTTCCTAGCCGATGGCGCAGACTCAAAAGAGATTCCAAAAATGCTTCGTTCATGGTCGGCAGATATCGGAGAATGAGCGAAAAATAGTCAAATCAATAGTTTGCAATATCTTCCATTATCTTCCAACTTCGCGCAAAATATGCAAGCCGAGCATCGCCACAAACTAATAGAAGAATACTTACAAAAGGTAGAATTTGCATCCCTGGAGGAGTTATCTGAAAAAGTGGATGCCTCTCTATCAACGGTACGAAGGGACCTAGGTCAATTGGCTGACACAGGCCGGATCAAACGAACTCACGGGGGCGCAAGGCTTATTCAAGCGGCTAATAAGGAGTTTGTCTTTACGCAACGTCAGCAGATTGAAAGTGATGCAAAGGAACAGCTCGCTGAGTTGTGCGCCAGTTTGATTTCACCAAATCAGAGCGTCTTTCTCGATGCAGGAACGACCATCTTTGAAGTCGCGCGAAAGCTTGAGAACAAGACGCCCCACATTGTGACCAATAGTTTATCAATCGCAAACCACTACGCCGCCCATCGGGAGATAGAAGTCGTCGTGACCGGCGGCGTTATCTACCCCCGCTTACAAGTGCTTGTCGGTGAATTGGCAGTAAAAGCTTTTCAGTCATTGAGCGCAGACATCGCAATTCTCGGAGGAGGCGGTGCAACTGAGGACGGAATCATGAATTCGCATATGCTTTTAATAGATATTCAAACAGCCATGATAGAATCAGCCAAAAAGATAGTGTTCTGTCTCGATGCCAGTAAGATTGGACGACATTCATTTACACCATTATGTAGCTGGGAGTTAGTCGACGTATTGATCACAAACAAAGAAGCACCGAAAAAGCTCATCACCCATATCAAGAAACAAGGCGTAGACGTTTTGCTCGCCTAGCCCATCATTTTTAACAAAGCCTAAAAGAACTTATGACGTCCCAATCCAACTACGAAAGCGCAAAAGAACAGTATGCAAACATGGGGTAGACACTGATAAAGCCCTCAAGCAACTGGCCACGATTCCCATTTCAGTCCATTGCTGGCAAGGCGATGATGTAGCAGGATTTGAAGGCGATTCGGGCATTACCGGAGGAGGTATCATGGCAACAGGGAACTACCCCGGGCGAGCCAGGACAATTGACGAACTGCGGAGCGACTTGGACCAGGTTTACTCTCTGGTGCCTGGCAAGCACCGACTGAATCTACATGCCAGCTATCTGGATCATGGCGGAAGAAAAGTTGATCGAACTGAAATTGAAGAATCCCACTTCCAATCATGGGCAGACTGGGCAAAGGTACAACAGATCGGGCTCGACTTTAATCCGACCTACTTTTCTCACCCTCTGGCAAACGATGGTTTTACTCTCGCCCACCCAGACAAACATATCCGCGACTTCTGGATCGAACACGGAAAACGAAGCCGCAAGATTGGCGCTTTTTTTGGCCGCGAACTCAACAAAACTTGCGTCACTAACATCTGGATACCCGATGGATTGAAAGATACTCCAGCGGATCGCCTAGGTCCCCGCGAAAGACTCACCGAATCGCTCGATGCAACGCTAGCTGAAACGCTTAACCTGGACCACAATCTCGATGCGGTAGAGTGCAAACTCTTTGGTCTTGGATCGGAGAGTTACGTAGTTGGCTCGCATGAATTTTACCTTGGCTATGCGATCAAGAATCAAACGGTGCTCTGCCTGGATGCAGGTCATTTTCACCCGACTGAATCGATTGCCGATAAGATTTCGTCCGTTATGCTCTACGTACCCAGACTCTTATTGCATGTGAGCCGCGGGGTACGCTGGGACAGCGATCACGTGATCGTACTGAACGATGACTTACTGGCCATCGCCCGTGAATTAGTAGTTGGAGACTATCTGGGACGTACTCATGTCGGCCTTGATTTCTTTGATGCCAGTATCAATCGAGTTGCAGCCTGGTCGATCGGGACCCGCAACATCTTACGTGCTTTGTTAGTGGCTTTACTTGAACCGACAGAACAGCTTCAAGAAGCAGAGCGTCAGGGAGAATATACAAAGCGAATGGCACTCTTTGAGTCACTTAAGTCCCTACCCTTCGGTGCGGTATGGAATCACTATTGTGAAACTCAGGAAGCACCATCTGATTTGGACCTGATGAAGCCGATCGATTCGTATGAGAAAGAAATTCTGGCGAAGCGCAGCTAATTACTGATAGATAATTTAAGGATATGGACATAAAAGGAAAAGCAGCAGTAATTACGGGAGCAAGCCGAGGGGTAGGCGCGGCTACAGCCTTAGCATTAGCGAAAGGTGGTTGTTCCGTACTCATCAATTATGGAAACTCAAAGGACGCCGCTGAAAAGGTGAAAGCCGAAGCGGAAAGTGCGGGTGTTCAGGCGATCCTTTACCAAGGCGATGTCGCAGATGATTCTGTCTGCCGTGGAATGATGCAAGCAGCCATGAATGCATTTGGCCGATTGGATATCCTGGTCAACAACGCCGGGACGACGGATTTTATTCCTCATTCTGATTTGGAAGCGGTGACCGACGAAGTCTGGTCGCGCATCATGAATGTAAACCTGAAAGGCCCCTTTCAATGCGCTCGGGCGGCCAAACCATTTCTGGACGCTTCAGGAAACGGAGAAATTGTTACAGTCTCAAGTGCAGCGGCGTATAATGGGGCAGGAAGTTGCATTCCTTACTCCTGCTCAAAAGCAGCCGTTGTGAATATGACGATCTCCCTGGCTCGGGTGTTTGGGCCGCACACTCGGGTCAACTCCATCGCCCCCGGAATCATCAAAGGTGACTGGCTCAGAAAAGGCCTTGGCGATAAGTACGACAAAAATATTGCTCAAAAAGAAAGCGTCACCCCACTTAATAATGTCTGTGCTCCTAAAGATGTGGCGGATGCCATTCTCAGCATCATAACAGGTTCTGACCTAGTAACCGGTCAGACACTTCTCATCGACGGCGGATTTGAAGTCGGCAAACAAACCCTGCATTAATCAGAAATCCTTATAGCTTTCCAGGTGCTTCTTTCTCGAGGATCGCCCTCAACTCCGCTACCTTCTCGGGATATAGGCCCGCCAAGTTATTTTGTTCGATGGGGTCTTCAGCTAAATGAAACAAGAAACCTGTTTCTGGAATCGGTGTATTTTCATTCTTATCGATTCCTAATCGATGACGTACCACACCGGACTTTCCGCGCGGAATGTACTTCCAGTTTCCTTGCCGAATCGCCACATCTTCAAGCGCTTCTTCTACCAGATAATCTCTTCCCGTGGGTGATTCACCTAACAAAGCTGGCAACATGTTTTGGCTATCGGTACTGGCACCTTTCGGTAGCTTTTTTCCAAGTAAGGCAGCGACGGAAGCAAAGAGGTCCACCTGACTCACAATTGCCTCGGAGATGCCGGGTTCAATCGTACCCGGCCAAGACACGATGAATGGCATACGGGTGCCACCTTCCCAGCGGCCGTATTTTCCCCCACGCCAAGGGCCAGCCGCCTTGTGGTCTCCTTGCATTTCAATGGCACTGTCCCAGTAACCATCAAAAAGCACAGGCCCATTGTCACTGGTAAGAATAACCATGGTATTTTCAGTTAAGCCATTTTTCTCGAGAGCCAGCACGATCTGTTTCACACACCAGTCAAATTCCATGACGGCATCCCCGCGTGGTCCGAGACTCGATGACCCAATAAAACGGGGGTGCGGAACCCGAGGCACATGATTATCGTGTGTAGCGAAATAGAGAAAGAACGGGTTATCTTTTTCCCGTTCAATGAAGCCGACGGCCTTTTCAACAAAGCGATCAGCCATGTCTTCATCTACAAATCGAGCCTTCTGCCCACCCGTCATAGTCCCGATGCGGCTAACATTGTTTACGATAGTGCCTGAGTGCTGCTCATCGGCCTGCACTTTTAAAAGATGAGGATGGGAAATGCCAGTGGGTTCGTTACCGACGGGTTCCGCATAACTCACCGAGATGGGGTCGTTCGGGTCAAGACCCTCGATGTATCCATTCTCGATATATACGGAAGGTACCCGATCACCGGTCGCAGCAATGTGATAGGAGTATTCGAACCCGACTTCACGAGGCCCAGGCTTGATTTCTGCATTCCAGTCTAAAGGTTCTGCGGCACTTCCTAGTCCGAGGTGCCATTTACCGACTAGCGCGGTAGTATACCCTTGGTCGCGGAGAAAGTTGGCAATTGAAGGTTTCTTCGGATCAATAATAAGAGGAGCGTTTCCAGGCAGAATCTTGGCGTTCTTGTTTCGGAATGCATACTGGCCGGTCAGCAAAGAATAACGTGAAGGCGTGCAGGTAGCTGCAGCGCAATAGCCTGAAAGAAAGCGCAATCCGTTAGCCGCCAATTTGTCCGTGTAGGCTGTGCAGCTCCTGTGCCACCATAACAACTGAAGTCACCATAGCCAATATCGTCTGCATAGATAAAGACGATGTTTGGCTTTTCTGCGGCCTGGCCACTTTGTAGAAACCCAACTACTAGGAACAAAACCAGGGTTGGGTAAATAAATGTAGTTAAAATATTTGTGAGTCGGATCATAATGGTCTGGGTAAGAAAAATTGGGACAGGCGTTGAGAAGAGGTTTCCGGAATCCTAGTTGTGGCAAAGAGCAAAACTGTATTCCGGACTAAGTCTAGTATTTCCCTCAATTAAATTTTGAAGGAACTCTTATCAATGCACGTCACTGAGACTTCAAGGACTCAAATTCACTCAAAACGAAGGATTCTTGGCTAGATTTTCCGTGGATATATTTCAATCTGAAGCGTTTCCAGACTTGAAGGATTGGGAGTTCCTAAGAAATAGTTGCCAGAGGTTTCGGAACCCACCAGGGTTGCCATTGATACCTCCCTCATCCCAAAATTTCGTGCTTCAATGACTCCGGTAAAGAATAGCCAGACCTTCTGTGTCGAATTGATCAAGCCATCTCACTATGATGACAATGGCTATGTAATTCGCTGGTGGAAGGCATGGATTCCATCGAACTCACTGGCTTGCCTCCATGGTCTCACTCTGGACGCAGCTCAGCGAAATATCCTTGGTCCAGAGACTCAATTTCAGATCGCAGCTTACGACGAAACCAATACGCGGGTACCGATCAAAAAGATCATCCAGCGCTTCAAGAAGCACAACAACCGCGGTCTGGTTTGCCTCGTCGGCGTCCAAAGTAATCAGTTCCCGCGGGCGATGGCAATCGCGCGTCAATTCCGTGAAGCGGGCATCCAGGTAGCCATGGGTGGATTCCACGTAAGTGGATGCTTGTCCATGCTTCCCGATCTAACACCAGAGTTACAGGAAGCCGTGGATCTCGGCGTCACCCTGTTTGCCGGAGAATCAGAGGGTCGACTGGAAGGCCTACTGAAGGAAGCCGATGCAGCGGAGATGAAACCCATTTATAATTACCTGAAAGATCTCCCAGATCTACAGGATGAGCCACTTCCCTTTCTTCCGAAAGAAAACGTGAGGCGGTACGCGCGCTCAATTGGTTGCTTCGATGCAGGTCGCGGTTGCCCATTCTCCTGCAGCTTTTGCACGATCATCAATGTCCAGGGACAGAAGTCCAGGTTTCGAAATGCCAACGATGTAGAAGAAATAGTAAGATCCCACATCTCTGAAGGCGTAGATACCTTTTTCATCACCGACGACAACTTTGCCCGAAACAAAAACTGGGAAGATATCTTTGACCGTATGGCTCACTTGCGGGAAGTAGAAGGTCTCGAAGTCTACTTTGTCATGCAGGTGGACACACTTTGCCACACGATTCCGAATTTTATTGTTAAAGCCCAGCGAGCAGGTTGCCGATTTGTTTTTCTGGGATTGGAAAATATTAATCCGGCCAGCTTGAAAGGCGTATCGAAGAATCAAAACCGCATCACTGAATATAGAAAAATGCTGCAAGCGTGGCACAGTGTTCGAGTCATTACTTACTGTGGTTACATTCTGGGATTCCCGGGAGATACTCCGGCGACCATCGAGCGCGATATAAAGATTATCCAGAAAGAGCTGCCGGTCGACCTCCTCGAGTTTTTTATTCTTACACCCCTCCCCGGATCAGTAGATCATCGGGAGCTTTACCTCAAGGGGATATGGTTGGATCCCGACCTGAACAAGTATGACCTTGAACATGCGTGCCGTGAATTCGACGGAATTAGCAAAGAGGAGCTGGAAGGCATTTATGACCGAGCCTGGCACATCTATTATTCTTGGGACCATATCGAAACACTCGTCAGAAGGGCCGCTGCGGCGAACATGATTGTGCCGCGGTTGATCTCTTTGATTTTTGAATTTTATGGCAGTTATCGCTTTGAGCATTTGCACCCCTTGCAAGGCGGACTCATCCGAAGAAAAAGCCGCACACAACGGCGCCCAGAATTTCCAAGAGAATCCGTTTTAGCGTATTATCCAAAACGTGTTTGGGAAGTAGTTAAAACGTACGTTCCAGCTGCCTTTTTTCTTGGTAGACTATTACTCCTTTGGTGGAAGATTCATCGCGATCCAAAGAAGAAGGGATACATCGACCTGGCAACAACTCCGGTTGTCGACAAGCTGGAAGAAGAACTCGACCTGTTCGAAGTAACCGAAGCCGCTCGGAATTCAGTCATTAATGCGAAAGCAAAAGAACAAAAAATGAAAACCGCTCGTGAAAACGCACTCTCTAAGAAATAGTCCTCTAAGCTAACACTTAGGTTAAATATTCATCACCCCAAAATCAGTCCCCACTATGTTCAAAAATAAATTCTCCCGTCGCAACTGGCTCCGCTCAATGCTTATGGCACCCCCTGCCCTGGTTGGCTTGGACGCCATGAGTTCAACTGCAAAAGCCGCGCCCATCAGCCCTAACGATAATATCAAGGTCACCAAACTGGAAACCTTTGTCCTGAAAAATTCCTGGGTGTTTGTTAAAATTTCTACCGATGCCGGAATCACCGGCTGGGGTGAGATGCTGAAGGACGACGCGAAGGCCTGTGCGGCCGGAGCACTCGAAGTAGGCGATTACTTAATTGGGAAAGATCCGCGCCCGGTCGTTCATCACTGGCAAGCCATTCACCGTGGAGCCTTCTACCGAGGCGGCCCCATCAAGTCAGCTATCTCTTCGGGAATTGATCAGGCACTTTGGGACATAGCCGGAAAATGCTACGGCGTACCCGTCTATAAACTACTGGGAGGTCCGACTCGAGACAAGGTATTCGTCTACGGTACACCGGATCCCATCACAGGAGTAAAGGCAATGAAGGTTGGGCCCAGTGCACACCGCAAGGCGCATAAATATTTGGAAGGATATAAGATAGTGGATGCCATAGTTGAAAAATTCGCTGCCTTACGGGACCAGCATCCGGACGTGGATATCGGGATCGATTTCCATGGAGCAGTGCAACCAACAACGGCAAGTATTTTGATTAAGGCGCTCGAGCCCTACAGACCTTGGTTCTATGAAGAAATCGTTCAGGCATTAAATGTAGATGTCATGGCCGACCTCGCCAAGAAAACCCATATTCCATTGGCTACCGGAGAACGGGTTTTCCTCAAATGGGGCTTCCGCGAAATCCTTGAAAAAGGAGCCGCCATGATTCTACAGCCCGACGTAAATTACGCAGGCGGGATTACCGAATTAAAAATAATCGCGGGCATGGCAGAAGCCTATTATGCTCCTATCGCTCCTCACAATCCGAACGGCCCTTGTTCGTTGGCGGCGAGTCTACAAATCGCAGGCTGTGTCCCCAACTTTCTGGTACAGGAACGTGGAGACCGGGAACATGAATTGCTCGCTGAGCCTCTCCCACCGGTACGAGACGGCTATCGTCCACTTCCAACCGGCCCAGGCCTTGGAATCACCATCGATGAAGACAAACTCATGGATGAAGTCGGTGAACCTAGAGAGTATGGACCACAGTACGACGAAGACGACGGTTCGGTCGTAGATTGGTAGATCAGGACTCCTACTCCTACTAAAACGACATACCACAAGAAGGGAGGTAGAAGGTTGAACATTTTTACCCCAATGCACCCTTTCGTGGCCATTTTATTTACCTACGAATTCGCAAAAAAACCGAAACAAAATTTGATGCTCAATTCGATGGAGAATGTTAGACTTCAATAAAATTTCGCCGCCTTCATAGCC
>Ga0114999_10007386_pt1 | contig 12477 bp, 8 predicted proteins | sample ArcticOcean_MG_C_3_FD_89820 | JGI IMG/M metagenome (GOLD analysis project Ga0114999, IMG submission 89820) | Marine microbial communities from western Arctic Ocean - ArcticOcean_MG_CB8_126 | ecosystem: Environmental > Aquatic > Marine > Oceanic | place: Arctic Ocean: Canada Basin | collected...
CAAGTAGAAGATGTTTTTAAGAATGAGCCTGAGTCTCTCTTGAGAGATGCTCCGGCAAAAATTCATTATAATTTAAAGAATAATACTTGGAAAGATACTTGGTTTGATCGTCCAACAATGCCCGTTGGGCTATAATGATAAATTTGTAAGAATTATTTCACCTAAGCAAAATTAAGATGAAAATTAATCGACGTTCTTTCATCGGAAGATGTGGATTGGTGGCGGCTTGTCCTAGTTTAGGCTCAGCTAATATATTAGGTAAAGGAAATCGGAAAAACAAGAGAATTGCTTTTCTTGGTACTGAGGTTCGAACTCACTCGCATGCGCAGCATTTTCTGGACCGACTTGCATTGGGATATGGATGGAAAGGAAAGTGGCAGGAGCCGCGCCTAGATATTGCTTCAGTATACATTGATCAGTTTCCTGACAAAGGTGACCTTGGGAAGGAAAGGGTAAAGCGTTACGGCCTGAAGCTTTACCCAAGTATTGAACAGGCGCTAACGCTAGGAACTGGTGATCTTGCGGTAGATGGAGTGGTGATTATTGCAGAGCATGGAAATTATCCGAGCAATGATAAGGGGCAAAGACTCTACCCTAGGTATGAGTGGTTCAAGAAATGCATCAAAGTTTTTGAAAAGAGTGGTCGCTCTGTCCTGGTCTTTAATGATAAGCATTTATCGACAAGTTGGAATCAGTGTAAGGAAATGGTGGATGATTCAAAACGACTTAATTTTCCATTCTTCGCCGGCTCGTCTTTACCGGTTACTCGACGCATGCCATCAATAGATGTGCCCCTTCATACTCCTCTCAAAGAGAGTGTTTGTGTTGCCTATGGAGGAGTTGACAGTTACGACATTCATGCTCTCGAAACAGCTCAATGCATGTCGGAGCGACGAGAGGGTGGAGAAGTAGGCATTAGTGAAGTGCATGCGGTGCGAGGTGAAAAGATGTGGGAGAGGTTATTGACAAAACAACACAAGGACACGAGGAGGCTAATTGTTTCAGCTCTCACGCGTAGCCATAATTTGCCGGTCAAAGGTGGATATTATACAGGAAAAATCACTTTTGAGTGGGCTCAAAAAACATTTCCTACAGCATGGGCTTATTTTATTAAGCATTTAGATGGGTTCAAAACGACTATGCTGATGGCTAATATACAGGACTTCAATTATGCTGGGTTAAGAGCTGATAATGATGAGATAATTTCAACGCAAATGTATCTTCCCATGCCCACTCATGGTTCATCGACTGCTGATTTTTTTAACCCTCTTTGTCGGCACATTGAGAATGCTGTTATTACGGGCAAGGTGCCATATCCAGTGGAAAGGACATTACTCACTTCGGGAATGACATTGGCTGGAGTTCAATCGTTACACATGGGGCAGGTTCCCGTAGCTACTCCACAGATGAATGTTCGTTATAAGGTCGGAAAAGAATCAACTTATTGGAAAGAATAATAAATAATCACCAATGGGTAAACGTTATTATGCACTTCTTCCTGCACTAATTTTAATTGGTGTAGGAAGCTTGTTCGTAGATAAGAACGAGGCGGCAAAGAAGGAGACTACAAGAGACTTAATTGTTCCAGCTATCCTGAAAGATCTTGGGAAAGATTATAAGGTGAGAATAGTTTACTTTGTCCCTTCGGATCGGAAGGTGAAGCCAAATTATCAGGCAAAGACTGAAGTTTTGATGAGGGTCGTGTCGGACGTGTACAAGAGGGAAATGAAAGCTCATGGACAAAAAACAAGAGGGCTTGATTTTGAGTTTGGAGAGGGTGGGAAGCTCAAGGTTCACCTAGTGAAGGCAAGAAAAGTCGCGTCTTTTTATACTGGAGAACCATTTGATGTTGATCGACTGTTAAATACGCAACAACAGGAAATATGGGAGACTGTAGGATTCTCAAGGAATCGGCCTATGTTGGTTTTTTCTGAGGCTGGGGCAGTGGCAGAGGCTCGTCCCATTCCTCAAGTCTATTCTGGTCTAGCTTGTGTTTCTGGAGATATTTTTAATGATGAAGTTACGGCTTCAACTATTGAAGAGCAGATCCAAAAATTTCTAAACCGGCATGGAAATGGAAAAGATGAATCTTCCCGCTCTCAGGTGTCTCAAACTAGTAATGGTGTTTTGATTCATGAGTTGGGCCATATTTTTGGAATGCTTCATGATACTCGTGATCAGCGTAATATTATGATGAGAGGCTATGATAAACTTGGGCAAATGTATACCTTGCCAGGTGCCGGCGATAGGCCTGTACGTTTTTCACTGGCTCATGTCCGTATGGCCGCTGCGTCTCGTTTTTTCAATGAATCTTTTGACAATAGTGATACTCAGCCCCCAAAGATTCATGCCTTTAAACTGTCGAAGCCTGCCAAGGCTGGAGACCGAAAGATCAAATTTAATATTAAGATGAATGATAATAAAGGATTGGGGCCTTTGGTAATCATGCAAAGGGGAGGTGGTCAGATTGATGCGATGGTAGGGGACAATAATCTTAATGGAGTTATTAATTACTCGAAGGAAATCTCATTGGAATGTCCTAGGCCGTTGGTCGGAGGACAGCCGCTCATTTACATTGTAAATGTGATGGATGTGAATGGTAACCTTAGCCAATCGGTTGCCAATTCAGTTGTGGTTTCTGATTGAGTCGAAGCACTATTAACTCAAATGTTATTGATTCTTTCCAGGCTAATTTGGCCTGATTAGAGGATGTTATTTCTTTTTATCAAGTATTAAGCTAATGACCTCTTTTACTTTTTCTTTTCCGTAATTGTGTCCTTCGACTGTGGTCAGCAATTTCCCTTTATTGTCTTTTGCTATAATCCCATGCGAAGCAATTTTGGCTTTTTTAAGTTCATCAGAGCTATTGCCTTCGCCTACTTTAATTGCATTGATGTTTATTTTTGAGCTATGTTTTTTCTTTTCGTCATTCACGATGACTGTAATCTTTGAGCAAAGTACTCATCCGTCAAAGTAGTAATATGTGAGAGAAGGTTTTTGCGCTTTGGATTCAATTGGCTTCTTATCTTCAGCTAATGCGGGTGCTAGCATAAAGAGAGAGGCAATCATCAGAACTAGGGTCTCTTTTATTTGCATGACTTATTTTTAGTGGATACCAAATATAAATGCAATGAGAACTAGTTATTTTTATTTTCGATTAAGTGTGAATGGCAAACTTTGATATCAATTGAGTTTTAACTGGTAAGCTTCTGCGGCATTCTTCCAGAAATATCGTTCACTGGCTTCTTGTCCCTTCTCGGAAAAATATTTATTCACAAGCTGGACGAAACTTTTATAATTACCGCTGTTCTTAGTGCATGGCCAGTTGCTGCCAAAAATTAACCTGTCTTGCCCAAGGTTCTTCCATAACGTATCAAGGACGTCACGGTAGTGATCGATTTCATGAGGAGCAGGTTGCTCTACGCTGCGCTGATAAAGGCCAGATATTTTGCACCATACATTCTTATTTTCGCTAAGTTCTTCTACAGCTTGCACCCATTCTGGATTTGCCGATTTTCCGTCAAAATCATATCCAAGAACATGATCTACAACGATTCTTAATTCGGGAATGGTTCGAGCTAACTTATCAATTTGCTTAACTGCTTCGACGCCTCCACCATTTGCAAGTATATCAATACTTAGGTCATGTTTTGCAAGTGCTCTGAAACTTTTAATAATTTTTACATCGCTGTAGTTTATTTGTTTTTGATTGTCTCCATTTCTTGCTCGAACACCAACTAATCTAGAATCTTTCTTTAATTTTTTTAACTGCTTAGTGAAGTCCTTTCTGTATGGATCAATGTTTCCCACTAAGGCGACGAAATATTTATCATCTTTCACGAGATCCAAAACCCATTGATTGTCTTCTAGTCTGTGGCTTGCTTCCACAATCACTACGCCTGTGAGTCCTGTGGGTTTAGATGCTTTTTTAAATTCGGCGGGTAAGTGTGGCTTGTAGAGTACTTTGTCTTCTTTGGGTGGCCAAGGAACTCCTTTTTCCCTGCTAGTATCGTAAAGATGAATGTGGGTATCAATCATGTGCTTTACTTTTGGTAGTGCACTTTTGTCATCAGCAAATGCAAAACAAAGAGCAAAGCAGAAAATAGGAATACGAATTAGTAGATTTTTCATATAATTAATAATTGTGAAATGAGACGGCCCGTTCTGGCAAGAGGATTGTTGTTAAGTGATAGGCTTGTTCGGTCAAATCCACTTTGAGAGTGGCGAACTCATGGCTTGCCATGAATAAGAACAAAAAAGGACTGATTTTTTATAGTTCATTTCACGCAGATCAAGATGACCGGGATCAATGTGCTTATGAGGATTTTTATCATGCAATGAAATTTCATTGAAAATGGGTGTAATTCCCCATTAAACTTACTTTATAAGCTGTTTATAAACAGTTTTTATCATGAGAAAATCTATCCTGATGACAACGGCAACTAAGCTGATTCTTGCCGCCGCACTCTTGCCCTTGTTCCTGAACATTTCAGCAAGGGGTGCCGAGGTTAAGATGAAATACCGGATGCCCGCCCTGATGATGGTTACCTGGGCCGAGTGGCCTGAGGAACCCGTGCAGCAGGACGTAATGGCCCAATTCATCCTCTCGCAGGGTTTCAACAGTGTCGAGGTGGAGGTGGATAAGCTGGAGATGTGCCGGCGCAACGGCCTCTACGCGCGGCTGGGTGATGGTGATATCAATAACCTTCTGAAAACCGCTGCCAGGCTCAAAGACGACAAGTCTGTGTTCGCTTACTTTATTTCTGATCGCCGCCGCCGGAACTCGTTCCCGGGATTTGCTCGGGTTGCTCGGGCATTTGAAAAGGTCGATCCCAATCATCCGACGATGTTCATCAACCGTGCCAACTGGAATGAGTTTCATGACTTTACTGCTCAGGTGAAGCCGAAGCTGCTCGACTTTTACCACTACCACTGGGCCCGATACCCGGAGAGGCGTTACATTTATCTGGCCACTTTCCGCGAGTTGGGAGTCAAGAACGGCATTCCGGTGATGAGGTGTGTTGGCGGAAATTCTCCACTCCCGCAGCTTCGCCAAACGTTCTACACTAGTCTTGCCTACGGCATCCAGGGTTTCCATTTCTGGCCGCCGTGGATGTTCAGCTACAACAGGGAGGGGGACAAGCCGATCCTCAAGGACGGCAAGATTGTCCCCAGAGTAAACGTGCCGACTCTGGCCGAGGTTGCCAGGGAGATAAAGCCACTGGGATCGATATTGATCAATCTGCGCTCTACTGCGGTGTATCACACTAAGCCCGTGCACCCGGAGGCTCCTGGGGCGGCTTCATTTCCGCAAGATCACTGGCTGCAACTCTCCGGGGAACAGATGTTGGCGGGATTTTTCAAGAGCGAGGACAACGATGATTACCTGATGGTGGTCAATTGTGATGCCGGCAATGAACGTGAGACAACTCTCAGTATGAAAGCTCCTGTCACCCTGGTTGAACGCATGGATAAGAGGACCGGGAAATGGCAGGCCGTTGCAATCAACAGTAAGGATGGTCGTGTTGTTTCCAATCTTAAGCTCTCGGCCGGCAACGGAGAACTTTTCAAGGTGAAGAGAGAAAATGGGCAGTAATTCTTCCTGAATGAGTATCCGGACCGTGGAAATCACCGGGTCTTCTCAATGCAGATCAGGAAGATCTACCGGGTTTTATTCTCAGCGAGGCCCGACACCGCCCCGGTCTTCACAGTCAAAAGTCAAAATTTAAGTATTTAAATTTGATATGAACGTTAATTTGATATGACTAACTTAGTCGCTCTCTCCAACTTTTATCTGCCATTTTTCGGTCTTCACACTAGGTTTAAACAGTAACGAATCGCTCGAAAATGAAAAATATAATGTTATTTCTTCACCCTGAATTAAATTTCTTGGGAGAACTCCATTTTCCGGGTAAACTTGGGATGGGGAAGTTTTCTCGTTTTCAACAACTGTTGGCAACTTTCCATACTGGATTCTCGCCAAATTACGATTCCCGACTGAAACATTCCAGATTAATTCCCCTTTATTATCCCAGACTCCTACATGAGTTACACCCTCTAGGTCCTCCGATCTCTCAAAAATAATATCCGCGTTCTCCTGGTAATATACATTTAAGCTTATCTTTCCTTTCGTGATAACTTTTTTCATCATTCCATTCTCTGATTTGGCTTCTCTGTTTCTAAGTACCTTTAAAATCTGAGGACGTAATAATTTGATCTGTTCAATTGTAAGATCAATTTCCGAACTATTGATGAGTGATCTATAGAATGTTTCCAAGCCCTCATCCAAGGGCGATGAAACGACGTCAACCGCAGATTCTCCACGATTATTCTTTTTTCTTACATGAGCTCCTTTTTCTAGGAACAATTTAGTTATTTCTGTTTGGCACATGAATGCGGCAACATGAAGTGGGGTGTTTCCGTCTCTATTAGTTTGTGTGATCCGGGCACCTTTCTGGATTAGATATTTAGCAATTTCTAATCTTCCATTAAAACTAGCAGTGCTGAGTGGGGTGCTGCCATTATTTCTCCTTGCGTTAAGTTGGGCTCCATCTGCAATGAGTTTTTTTGTTTGTTTAAGGTCTCCTCTTTTAATTGCGTTCGCAAGCGCTGAACCTAAGCGATTTGGATTGATGGAGTTTTGTAATTCATTCGCTTTGTTTTGGTCTTCGGCGACATGGAAAATGAAATCGTTACTGAACAATCCTCCTGGGTTTTGGATTTGTAAGAAGTGAATCCCTGGTCTTGGCAAATCGATCAGGTCGATAATAATAGTTTCATTCTTTTCTCTCCTAATAGATCCGGGAACTTTCTTTCCGTCGACAATCAGGTTCGCTCCTTCTTTGATGTGGCGACCGCTAACAGTCATGCTTTCCTTTTCCTTATAAAGGACAGGGAAATTTTGTAGGCCTCTTTGCGAGTGAATGGGGCCTAGGGTCCAGATCGCTGGTTGAGGATTGTCATAATCCGCATTTTTACCGTGCCTTCCTGTAAAGGTTCCGATGAACTTACCATCAGATGCGAGAGTGGTTAATTTTTCACGAGTGATGGATCTTCGTTCGCCTTGTGTTTCTACATACGTGCCGTTCTCATACATTGCATCGTATTGTAGTTGTATGGTGGTTGTTCGGTTTTCATTAAGGAAAACCCCATCTACTTGAAGAACGATCCCACCATCATTTGATGAGTTTTCTAGGGCATTTAGTAAATCTTTAGTTAGTTGGTTTTTTGCGGTGCTTTTATTTAGTGTGACTTGGCGCGCAAAAGAACCAGAGAATCCAGTGCTTCCTTCGAGGACCATGTTCCAGACAGGATCAAAGGCACGACGGCCGCCCCATGAAAATTGCCAAACGTTTCGTTCTGGAATCCCTCTTTCTGCAACGCGTCGATAGAAATCAAAGTCGATGATGTTTAGACGGCCTTGCGGTAAGATCAAAAAACGGTCATAAGCGCCACGCCAGGTGGGTGCGTCCATTCCTGTTCCTGGGGTATTTGTACTTACCCAGAAAGGCATCCGATGACAATTGCCGCAAAGATTTCCGCCTGGAGTTCCTCCGACATCGCCCTTGATGTGGAAAAGCTCAAATCCTTTTTCTGCCTGTTCAGAAAGCACATTAGTGTAGGCCCTTCTCTGGGCTGGAGGATATGTGATATTAAGGAGGAACTTTGCCATGTCGTCCCTTTCGGTCTTGCTCAATAGTCCATCCTTACCTTCATCGTTTTTTTCGTTGTCTCTTACCATTTTCATGGTCGAAGCAAGACTGCCATCAATTACGTGCCGAGTCGTACTTTCCGGTTCGTTAATTTTACTGTTGGGTTTTACGCGGCTACGAATGTGAGCGCTATTATTTCCGCCATAAGGATCTCCTGGGATTCCATCCCAGTGGAAAGGGGCCGTGTCTCTGAGCCCGCGAAGAGGCATGGTCGAACGTGGCATGATCTGATTCCCTCCAGTAACGATTGGAGTTTTTAAAACCCATAGGAGTTGATCGGTATGACCATCCGGGTGACAACTCGCACAAGAAAAAGTTTCTGTTGTTGAGGCAGAGGCTTTATTGAAAGCTATGCGACCTCTTTTGAATACTGGGTGAGTTGGATCTTCTAGCGTGATTTTTTCTTTGACTGAAAGATTGTGAGGGTCAGACACGTCTACAAGTGAGACTGAGTTGGCTACGGCATTAAGGATCCATGCCTGAGAGAGCTTGCCTGCTGAAGACGTTTCAAGAGCAATTCCTCTTGGAGTTGACTCAACTTTGACTCGGCCCATTATGTTTCCACTCTTTGTGTCGACGGTAAAGACCTTGTCAGATCCTGCGGCAGTTACGACCAGAGTTGAATCATCGTTACTGATTTGTATTGCGAATGGAGTTGCTAGTGATTGTCCTGGCTCAGGATGTTTTGGAGGCAATGGTTCGAGGTTGATGAATCTTGGCTTTTCTGATCCATTTCCACTGAGACGTACTTTTGTTATTTGATTGAGAAATGCGCGATTCTCTAACTCTTTTAGGCTGTGCTTCTTAGTCCCTGCTCGACCATTGATGTCATTGCGAGCGTCGGTTTGAGCTATGAATACAGTGCCTTTCGAATCCACTGCGAGTCCATAAAGTAATGTGCCGAGGGTATCGACGGTTTTGATCAATTTGTCAGTTTTAGTGTCAAAAATGTAGAGGTCTCTGTCAGGAACTCTGGGATGTTTAATGATGTCAGTTACGTGCCCCAGTGACAAAACGTTATTATTGGCTATGGAATGTTCATGGGCATTGAAGGTCACCAATTCACCATCAATTTTGTATCCTCCAGAGAGTTGAGTTTTGTTATTTGATTCGAATGGAATTACGTAAAGTCGACCATTACGGACTTCGATTGCGCGTGGATCTTGAGCTGTGATTTCAAGACGTTTTTTAATCTGACGAGTCGCGACATCAATGACTGCGATTTTGTTTTCTGAGGAAAGGGCAATGTAAGCTTTTGTATTGTTGGCAAAGGCGATCCCTACAGGTTCATCAAACCGAGTGGATGTATTTGGATCAAAGTCTTGAACTGTAGCAATGACTCTTAGAAATGTAGAGCTTGTACGATCATTATCAATGATGCTGACAGAATCTGAAATGTGATTTGCTACCCAGATTTCTTTTCCATCTGGTCTTACCGATATGCTTACCGGATCAATGCCCACGCTTATTCTTCTAACTACTTTTCGAGTCTTGGTATTTATTACGTCAACTGTGTCTGAGGGAGTGTTTGTGACGAATAACCGGTTCTCATGCAATGCAATCGGCGATGAGTGTGGGCTCATTAATGAAGGGTATCCAATTTTGGCTGGAGGCTTCGGAGTGCTCGCGTTCAGGTCCGATGATTTGATTGGTTTTGCTCTACTTTGTATGAGCCATCCTAATAGGATGGACGCTCCTACCATTGAAACGAGGCAAAGGGTAGCAAAATGAGATTTATTCATATGAATTAAGAAACTTAACTTTCAAAGAATTCTTCAGTTAATCATCCTCACTGATTGACATTATTCCGAATAATAGCATCCATTATTTAATATATCATTGATAATCATATTAATGAGCAAATCATTAATTCTCGCCCATGAGTTTTGAAATTTTAGATTCTAGGGCTTGAGCCCAGGCTGAATAACCTTTTTCATTGGGGTGAGATCCGTCAGGGATCAGATCATTTCGGAGTCTTCGTTTGTTGAGAAATGTTTCATTTATATTTAGAAAATGAACCATGTCACTATCGCCAATATTAGCGATGAGCTGATTGACTCTCATGTTTTTTTGCCTAGCGGTGTCATCATCATTTCCTCCCCGGGGAAATATTGCTAGAACGAGGATCTTTGTCTTAGGGAGTTCTGATCGAAGTTTTTTTATGATGAGTCGAATGTCATTGGCGGTGAATTCTGGAGAACTGCTCATGTGGTTATTTGTGCCTATCATGAGCGTGGCAAGTTTCGGAGATATTCCTTCAATGTTTCCATTTTCTAGTCTCCATAAAACATGTTCTGTTCGATCTCCGCTAATGGCCAGATTAACTGCATTACGTTTCTTGTAATACTTGTCCCATACCTCTTTTCCGGCCGTGTCCCACCAGTGCGTAATCGAATCTCCAATCATAATGAGATCAACGTTTCCTTGCTTGGCCCGTTCGTTGAATTTTTGATGCCGTTCGATCCATGCTTTTTTATGCCATCGAGGTTCTGGTCTAGACATAATAATCTTCTCCTTATTTGGAGTTCTCCATGAAGGAATACTGACGCTGTCATAGGTCACAGTGGTGGTAACATTGTTTAGCTGGGAGCAGGCCGGCAGTCCCACATAGAATGTGCTGCCCATTGGTATTTCTATTGAGCTAATCTGGTTCCAATTATTTCCATCGCTCGACAAGTAACCTGTGAAAGTGTTTCTGAACCGAATGAGTCTTACCCAGTAAGGTGTGCTTAGTCGGTTCTTTTTGATGATATGATTGTCGCCGAGGTCGGTTATTCCAGATACTTGAGTTGGATTTCCTTTTGACAGTCTACTAACGAGCGCGCCTTTCCAATGAGGCAATAGAAGTACCGATGCGTGGGGAGAATCAGCGTTAAGAGTCTTGCGCATCATTATGCCTGGCTTAGCCCATTGGGAGCTCATTGGTCGAACGATTCTGGCAGTAATGGTTCCTTCGCCAGACATTGGAGCATATGCGAAGTGAAATTCATCACTAGTGCCTCCAATATCATTTCCTTCACCTTCTAGGGAGAATCGAGAACCGTTAAATTTGCTGTATCCTTTTATTCCAACATTTCCAATGTCTTTACTCAGCCATGGCCCCAGCAGATTACTGCAAGCTGCTAATTCTGCAGACCTATTGCTGGTGCCTTGCTCATTCGTTGCAGTCACAACATAATGATAAAGGGTTCCTTTTTTCGCAGACTTGTCATGGAAATGAGTTTTGGTGATTTTTGAATCGATAATTTCGAATTCTTCTTCAGAACTATTCCTGCGGCTGAGTGTATATTTTTGTGCGTTTGTGAAGCTTATAGGTTCGACTGATCTGACCCAGCTGACCTTGATGCCTTCTTCTGTGCTCTGAGCGACTAGGCCCGCGGGCGTCCCTGGAGCATTGATTGGTTTTGAAGTCCTAAAGGGTGGTCTCCAATGAGTTAATGTGCCAAGTCCCACGTAGTCACCGCTAGGTCCTTCTGGCCTTTTTAATTCCACCACTTTAGCGGAGTATGGGATATTAATATTTCTTCTGTTAGCGTAATGATTAAATATTTTTTCAAATATTGGATAGAAGTTGCCCCGACTGACGGTTGATATTTTTGTGTAATGCTTGTGTTGTCCACCCAATCCATACTTTCTTGTGCGATCAAGATAATGTTGATACGGTACATTTTCTCCAAGTCCATACTTTGCAGTGTATTCAAATCCTTTGAGGATTCTGTTGTCATTCCATCCATACAAGTCAACTCCTTGGTTCCATGCGATTTCTGCGGCGCCTCCTAGTAGTCCTAAGCCGAGCTGTGCATAGTGTTGCGCCCTTGTAGTTTCTTGGCATTGGCCCGTTGGGTAAACAATTAGATGATTAATACTTCCGTTTCCTGCGCCATTGACAGCATATCTGACAGTGCTTTCGAACAGATTTCTGTCGCTGCAATATATTGCGATTGCCATGTTCGTTTGTAGTGCAGCGGTTTCCCAGTTTCCGTTGGCAAAGTAGGCATAATGTTCGATCGTGGGATACCAAGCATTCATGAACCATTTTTCACAGCGCTTGGCATCTTCTTCTGACCACCCTGAATCTGTATAGCGGAGAATTTCCGCTGCGTTGACAAATTTGAACCCCTGTATTCCTGCGGCCAACACTCCGTCAATTCCCGTGACTTTTTTGAGCGATCCAGCCCAAGAATTTATGATTTGAATCGATTTTTTTGCGTGGTTCTTCTTTCCTGTCACGGCCCACATTAGTGCATTTTCGTAAGCTGCTCTCGCATCACTTTGTGCTTCTCCTGTACGGATGTTTGGCGCTCGTCCCCATTCAGGGAAGGGTCCTCTCATTTTGTAATCAGTTTTTGAATAATCGCTTTCTAGTAATACTTTAAAACCTTCGTATATCGTTCCCTTTTCATTATTGACGGCTTCTTTCATGCGCTGGATATCGGTTTCATTATGAAGTAGGCCAGGGTGAATGAAGGAATCTTCTCCCGAGCAAGCTGATTTGCTCATCAAGCAAATGCTGCAAAAGGTTATGAAATTACGAATGAGAATTCGGTTCATTTGAGCTGAAATTATTTTGCTTAAAATTATCATTTATTTGTAATGGGTAATTCACCCTTATTGAGCAGAGGAAGGCCGTCCCAAATATTAAAAACATTATTTCCTTTCCGTAGAGTTTGAAAAGGTCCAGGTATAGCGCTTCCATCTTTCGGGATGGGATTGCCTTCGTAATCCATTTTTATTTTTTCATATTCTATTGAACCTATGTCGCTCG
>Ga0114999_10007387_pt1 | contig 12476 bp, 10 predicted proteins | sample ArcticOcean_MG_C_3_FD_89820 | JGI IMG/M metagenome (GOLD analysis project Ga0114999, IMG submission 89820) | Marine microbial communities from western Arctic Ocean - ArcticOcean_MG_CB8_126 | ecosystem: Environmental > Aquatic > Marine > Oceanic | place: Arctic Ocean: Canada Basin | collected...
CCAATATCAGGCGTGCAATTTGACTCTCAAGTTGTGCACGAGGAGCAGAGTCGAGGTTACACAATTTATATTCCGGCGCATAGTCGTTCCAGTTTGACCAGTTTATTTTGTGAAACTCATTCATGCTCTTTCCTTCATTTTAGAGGAATTACCACCCAAACTCGAATACCTTTGATTTGGGGTCATATCCGTACAGGTTCAGACTATAGCTCTTATGGAAAATGTTTCTGCACGGCAGGTTATATCTCGGAATGACGTTCGCCGCGCGGGTGGCGAAAGTAGAGCCAAAAGAGGAGTGCTCCAAAGCCAGTCATAACTGCGCCTGTTTCAAAGAGCCGTGTAAATCCCAGGGACGCAATCGTATACCCACCCAAGAGAGACATCGTAAATTCGCTGGAACCCGCCGAGAGCGCAGTCACACCGGCCATCGCTGGCCGCCAGTCAGATGTGACCAATTCCTGGTGATGAATCGTGTAGGGCGGTCTGCGAATGGCAGCGAACCCGATGATGCCAACAAAGGCCAGTCCGGCTATATAGGGATGAGGAACCCAAGCCATCAGCAAAAGGCTAACAACCATTCCCACGGCACCCCAGACGGCAACATTGACAATGCCCCATCGGCGACACAGGTAAGGTGTCATCAGAGCAGTCACAACCGAAAGCAAGTGGCCGATGGCCCAACAGGTGCCAATAAAGGCGGGTGTAGACTGAAAATCGAGATTCATGTAGACGTTGAAATAAGTCCGCGCAACTCTCTCGCCAGCAAGCTGAAAGAACCCAGAGACGAATATCAACAGGAAAATAAGTCGGTAAGACCGATCGCCAAGTTTGTGCGCTTTTCGGGGCTCTGTTACAACGTCAGATGTAGACTTCACAGCAATAAAACCAGGTACAATGACAAGCGCTGCAACCCAAAGAGACAGCTGGTAGGGAACGGTATCGGTCAAGTTGTGGTTGAGGCCATTCGCAAAAACCGACGGCAAGAGTCCACCAACCAAGCCACCGGCCAATCCAGCAAGAGGTCCAATTGCCGTGTGTAGGGCATAGGCGTGGTGTCGTTCCTCAGGTTTTGTTGCACCCATCAGGAACGGTGTGCCGCCTATCTGAAAGATCCCCAACCCGAGGTAACTGATGCCACGCGTAACCAGTATCCAGGAGCGATGCAATTCTATAGGCATATATTCCACAACGGGCAGTGCACCCATTCCAATCGCAAGCAGCGCCATACCTGTCATCATCATGTGTCGCCGACCAGCCCGAAAGCCGAGCAAACCGGCGGGCAGTGCAACCAGTGTGCTGGTCAAAGCACCTGTGGCATTGACCCATCCGATGAATCGAGGGTCATAACCAAGGCGGAGCAAATACAGGTTTAGGATGACGGTATCGATGCCACCAAATATCGTAAACCCAATAAGCCCAGAGGCGAGCAAGTAGAGCCTAACATCGCGATTGAGCCGGCCAAAGGTTTCGATGAGAGAAGGGGGCCTAGCGTGCATGCGTGAGCGTCTCATAAACCAGATTCCAGACGGCCCTCGGAGCGTTGGGTCTGATCTGCGTTTGAATCAACGTTCCAGTTTGTGGCAAGTCGAGCCCCATGCGGTTGTGGTAGTGATTGTAAGCAATCTCCCACGTGCCATAAAGATCTTCTGTCGACGTGTTATCGGCGCACGTACCCTGCATATCGCCCGTGAGCAGCTGAGTGGCCAAGAGTTCCAGAGTTGCCGTATATCGCTCAGTCTCCTCTGTATAGAGATCAACACCCTGATGCCACGCGACCTCTGCGGCATGAATCGCCGAACCTATTGCATACTGCGTGTGGTGCCCATTATCACGGCACGTCTCCTGTGTCAGACCATCAACCCACGCAGTCGGATCGCTCCAAAATGCCTGCACATTCTCACCGTCCCCCTCAATGGGTGGAACCACGCCATCTGACTTCAGGTAGAAATACGAGCGCGTTCTGCTTTCCCACCTTTCGATACCTACTTGAAACAAATCGAGATCCTCATTGAAAACCGCTATGCCCATCATTGCATCAATCTGAGTCAGATCGACATTGCCGTTCCAAAAGCTGGCCGTGTTCAACTGCGGATAAAATGCCAGCTTGAACATGGCTTGCAAATTCACAATGTCCTCAGCAGCCCACCCTGAATAACCACGCATGATTTCCGCAGCCTGAGCCAGAACCGCACCTATCCACCCAGCTTGCAACTTGTCTTGCTCAGACCCAGCAGTGAAACCTTGTAGACCCGCCCAAGAATTAAGAACCGCAACAGATCGCTCGGCATAGATGTCATCGCCAGAGTAGTACCAAAGCAACGCCTGAGCATAAGCAGCAATGGCATCGTCTCTAGACGTGTTCGCATCACCGCTTTTCGAATCGATGTGGGTCAACCCGTGAGGGAACCGCGTTGCCTGGGTCGACGCCAAAAGCCTGTCGTACTCACCTTTCCAAGGCTGTGCCCCCGCCAGAATTTGAGCCTTCACGAAATCTAATTCTTCCTTCGAGTCGAGCGCACCTGGGTGAATGAACTGACCCGTGTCGACGACACAATCTTGTTGATGGTATTCTTCAAGGGTTTCAGATACACGCTTCATAGATATATTCGTACTCCTAAAATGGGTCTGTTTGTCTAAACGTGTGCTTAACTATCTCAGAAAATCTTCAAGTTTAAATGCATAAATCCGAGCACGCACCATCTCAAAGTGCAATCGAATGGGTCTTCCTTCAAACGCTGAGAGATCTGTTTTTCCCTTCCAAGAAACCGCATCCCACATCGTATCGCCACAAATTCGATCACAATCCTCCAACCCATACCCCTCAAGCGGCGAACCGCCTTCATCCGTTAATCCAATGCGAACCCATCCCCCAAAATGCGTCCAAGAATTTGTTTTCAACACGCTTCCCTCAAACTCAAATGTCACCGTCCAAAATTCTCCCCGCGCATCTGTCTCAACCGCCATATAACCGTCTTCCCGAATCGTTGCACGCCACAGCCCACCACGCCAAGAAACATCGGGGTTATGTAAACGCTCAATGTGAGAAATCGGCTTAACCTGAAAAATCTGAGTCCATTCACCCGGTTTTGTTTGAATCAAACCCTGCCCCGAAATATTGCCACCAATACGTCTCACTCTCTGGCGGCCCTGCCGGGATCAACGCATCCCGAATCGGGCGGTGCCAAATATTCCCATCACGGCTCACCGCCAACGAGGTCTCCATCACTTCGGTATCTCGCTTAAACAAATTGGGAAACATAAGATGCGCATCTTGAGCACCCGGCCACCGCGTATAAGAACTGGAATACAAATCCCAAGCAGGTGGATCTGTAGGATCGGTTACCAAACACGGCATGGGTTTCTCCCACACACGAAAATCTTTGGAGCGCGCATGATCAATCGTCCGCCTCTCGGGCCAAACATGGCGCCCCTCACTTAACTCAGACTGATTGCGATACCCTCTGGTATAAATGCGGTAAAAACCTTCATCCTCATCCCAAGCCAAAACAGATTGTGTATCACACGCATGATAAATAAGCGGGTCAGAAATAACGGTCCAATGCAACCCATCTGGAGAAGTCGCACCCCGCAAATGGCGTGTTCGTTTCTCTTCATTCACCGTCCCAAAAATCATTTTATAACGCGCGTCGTCAGACCCATTTGGATCTTTGATAACCGTGGGACCATGTGGACCGATGCCCGCAGATTGCAAACCCGAAAAAACAATATTTGTTTCTTTGTCGCCTTCAAAATCAATGATGCCCAACTTAGGACGAACCCAGTTTATCCCATCCTCCGATTCAGCATAACATACCTGAGAAACATGCCTTTGAATATCTTTGCCCACTGCATCTGGAGAATGATATCCCTCATAATAAAGCTTAAACCGGCCCTCATCTTCAAAGACCGTCGCCCAAGCACTAATCAAATATTCTTCCCAGGGTTTTTCCGGAATCAGAATAGGATCAGGATGAATACACGGTGCAAATGTTTTCAACGCAATGCCATACGGCATCAACCAAGGATCGGGACTCCCACGCCAAGAATTTCCATTACCCGCCTCTACAAGTGACCAATCGATAAAGACATGCTTTTTATTTCGAATCAGTTTATTAATCATTGTTCGAGCCGCTTCTTTCATGTATATATGAACATGTTAAAATATGATCCATCTTCTCAAAGAAAGCCCACTATGTCTACACATCGCTACCTAACCGCATTGCCACAAGGCAACAGCCAAGTTTCTCTTTCCTGGCGCTTCTTCTCAACCGATGCACCAGATACACCCTTTCACATCCAACGCCGCCGCCCCAATGATACGTGGCAGCAAGTCACAGAAGCACCCATCACACAATCGACCGATTTCCAAGACCAAACCCTAGAAGCTGCCGAGTATGAATATCGTGTTCTTAAAAACGACACACCCTCCGAAACCGTAAGCGTAGACAGCGGCAAAAACCCGTCAAATCTCGCCATCGAATTTCCACTCCAATACAAACCCGAATTATTTCCTGTTCGCACAGCCACCGGTGACCTTGAAAACAACGGGCGATTTGGATTTGTCGTTGTTGAAACAGAACAAAATCTCATTTATGTATGTGCCTATGGTCATACTGGCAAATTACTCTGGAAATACGATACCAAACTCCCATCACAAGGCGGCTGGGACGGGCGCACCTATCACGTGCCCGTCACCATTCGCGACATCAACAACGATGGCCGCAGCGAAGTGGTCTTCCACCGAGGCCCCGGATTCGAATTTCCAGAAAACCGCTACAAACAAGCCGGCCCAGATGAAACCCTCATCGCCGTAGACGGTCAAACCGGCGACATCGTATGGGAAGTTCCCTGGCCTGCCACACGCGCCCGCGTCATGCAAACCATTGGCGCGCTCGATGGCCCAGACAAACCCCTCACAATCGTCGTGCAAGACGAAACCTATGGCAACGAACTGCTCACCGCCATCAACGGCACCGATGGGTCTATCAAATGGCAAGTCACCCAAGAACGCGGTGCCGGGCACAATCTCGACATCGACGACATCGATGGTGATGGCCTCATGGAAGTCATCTGCGGTGGCATCTGCTACAACCCCGATGGGAGCATCCGTTGGCAAGCCGAACCCTTTGGTCACACCGATGTTTCCAAACCCGCCAAGTTCCTACCGGATCATCCCGGCTTACAAATTCTCTACCTCTCCGAAAAACAAAACCCCGGCGTCTACCTCATAGACAACCAAGGCAACACCATCTGGAAGGTGCCCTACGGCCATGCCCACTGGTCCTGGATTGGGCGGTATCCTGTAGGCGGCGATCAATTTATGATCCACGCAGCAGAAAAAGGCAAACAGCTCTACTTTCCCATTTTCTATCCCAATGGCCAAGTCTGGATGGAACTGTCCAAACGCCAAGCCCATCGTTTTGCAGCTGTAGGTTGGAGTGCCGATGGGAATACCAACTTCGCCAGACGCGATGCCTGCCACATTGTGCGCATCAATGAAAAAGGCGAAGAAGTGGTCATTCCAAACAGCGACCTGCCTTCAGGGGCCATGTTTGGTCGACAACAACTCGCCGTAGACATTATAGGTGATTTCCGCGAAAACTTTGGCTGTATCGATTTCGAAAATGCAACCTTCTGTGTCGCGCAAAACCCCTTACCTGCCGGATGCCGTACCGCCTCTCCCACAGAAGACACACACTACCTTCATGAGCGTGCCCAAGTGGGTTCCGGATATTATACCTATATTGCCCCTCCCAAACTGTAACACCAAGGAGCAAACACATCCATTGGCCCTTATTTCCCCATCACAGACCTTAAATAACGACGCTGAGTCTGCGCCGCCATATCCCTCGGATTAAGCACCAAGGCCCGATCAAATGCATCCCGTGCCGCATCGTAGTCTTTCAAATTCATCTGTGCAATGCCCAACATCGTGTGCATTGCAGCCCCATCCGGATGTAATACAAGTGCCCTTTTATAAATCCGTGCCGCCGCCCCAAAGTCTTCTAAGTACATACACACAGTTCCCAAACTTTGATAAACATCAATGTTATCAGGGTCAAACAAAATAGCGCGTTCGAAATTATCCCGTGCTTTTTGGTAATCCTTTAAAGCAGTCTGAACCAAACCCAAGTGATATAACCCGCTTACATCATTATATCGCAAATCAACCACATGCTGAAAGCAGGCCATCGCATCTTCATATTGTTTTAGACCATGTAACGAACGCCCCAATTCAAGCTGCCTGTCAGGGTGTCCGCCATGAATAACCGTAGCCTCACGAAACACCTCAATGGCACGATGGGTATCTCCCAGGCGCAAATAAAGATTGCCCAAGCTCACACTTGCAATATAAAAATCGGGGTTGTGGTCCACTGCTTGTTTCATCCAAGGCAATGCTTTTTCAAATTCTTTTCGTCCAATAAAATACATACCCAAATTATTTGCCACAGAACCACCAAACGCCGCTTGTTCCGGTATAATGTCAAATGTTGCCAAAGCGTCATCATACCGATCTAACCCCAGCAACACATTACCCACCTTGTGTAACACACCCGAGCTGTCAATACCCACCCGTCTAAACCCATTTGCAAGCCGTTCAAGCGTTTTCTCATACGCCAACAGCGCAACATCCAAATCTCCTTCAGCACGCAACGCGTCACCCATTAAATCATATGCCAACGGTGCGGAGTCAAAAAATGGGTTCGCAATTTTGCTCGCATCCGGCCGAATCACATACAACAAAGGCACACCCTGCACATCTACGGTATGCAGCACCTCACCCGGAATGGCCTTGTGTGTATCAAACCAAGCATTACCCAAATAAATATCGGCGTGATGCAATTTTTTACGCGTAAATTCAAACCGTGATGTGTCCACCATATACGCAACATTTTTATACAAACTTCCAACAATAGGTTTCGCCCCACCCACCTCAGATTCAACATTCTCCTCGACCCATCGCACGCCCTGTTTATAAGTATGATTCCAATAATCCGTATCATACAACGTTGAGGCCTCAGCCAATCCCCCACCGAAAATCCGATTAAAATACACATACTGATTTGGATGCATCGTCACCATATCAAACACCACAGCCAACATAGCGCCCCCAACCACAACCCCAGTTGCCCGTAAAACCCAAACCCGCCTCAAAATCCAAAGCACCTCAGAAATGCCCAAAGCACTCACAATCACCAAAGGAGGCACCACAAACGTCAAATGTCGAATTCCATTTAACAAAGGCGTATGAGAGATCATACCAAACACAATGGGAAAAAGTCCCGCAAAAACCAATAACCCGACTTGCAACACCCTTGCCGATGACAACCAACCAGATACCCTTCCAAACACCAAAAACGCCATACCCACAACCAACCCCATCATGACAAACTCCGGCACCGTCATCAACAACCACTTGGGGATATAATACCACGGCAACATATTACTCGCGACATACGCCCCTTCAAAAAAGTTATAATGCACTTCTGGAAATTTAGAAAACGCGGTCAAACTGTCCCATACACCCGTGAGAGGATACAAGTGTAAATACGGAAAAAATGGAAACACCGTCACATATGCACCCCCCCCCACCCCAAACAAACGCAAAATCTGTCGCCGCCAATCCTGAACAATGGTGACGTCCTCAAAACGCCACACCTGAATATATCGCAATCCAAAAAACAACCCCAAATAACACACCAACAACGCTGCACTCGACCGAATACCAAACGTCAGTCCCAAAACCACACCCAACTTCCAAACCAAATCGCGTGACAAATGGGGCAGCACACCCACACTCCGAATCAAATAATACAACGACCACAAATAACCCACCGCAAATGGAATATCCTTCGTATTGTTAAAAACATGACCATAATAACGCGGTGTTAAAATCAAAAACAATGCCGCTAAAAAACCCGCACGCGCCCCCCCCAACAAAGACCCAATCTTATAAGCCCCCAATACCCCCAACACACCTACCAAACCACACACCAAATGGCGCAACTCATACACATCCATAGGCACCACCTGCTTCAACACATAAATCACCACATCAAAAAACCCACCATACAACCAAAGATTCGACGCCGTAAAAATCGTATGATCCCGAAACAAACTCCCATACCACTGCGCAATATGCTCACCATAAGTCACATGCAAAGGCTCATCCGTCGTAATCCCATATTGAGAAAACGTCATCAACACCACAATCCCATAAAAAGCAACCAACCCATAAAACAAAGGCTGCCAAATATCTGTCTCAGAATCCTTCATTAAATCAACTCCCAAAAGATTAAACCATCAACCAAACCCATCAAGATTTTCCGCACCTATTCCGTTCCACACTTCATTCCTTAAAAGCGTCCAAGCTGGTAGGCTATATTATTCTCTTACATCCAGTGAGGGTATTTGCGGAAAATCAGCCTTCCCGGCACTTGAGGGATGATCCTTCAGATGCTCAAATTACTCGCATCTTCTTGCCTACTTTTGTGTCGTTACAAAAGTAGGTCGCCGAAGGCACATCAGAAAAAGAAACCGATCTTTCATCATATAAAACATCAAGCATCCCTCTCAAAATAATCTCTCCCCAAATACGCTATTTATTGTAAATTAAGCAAACCCCCAACAATGTAAACTCAAAATTGCCCTCTATTTAGGCATTGTCATGACAGATACCCCAAATCCCAAATCAAACACCCCTCAAACCCAACCTTCGGTTTCCCTCATCATCCCCACCTACCAAGCTGAACCCTTCATCACCCAAAGCCTCGAACGCCTCACCGAATACGCCCAAAGTGCCCCAAACCTGCAAGAAATCATACTCATAGATGACGGCAGTCGAGATCGCACACCCGAAATAATCACCCAATACCTCGTTGCCAACCCCAATCCATATCTCAAATTCACACCTCTTAACCAAAATGTAGGCAAAGGCTCTGCAATCAAAAAAGGCATCCAAATTGCCTCTGGAAACATCCTCATCTTTACCGACTGCGACCTCCCCTACGCCTTCTCCGACATCAATGCCCTCATCCATACCCTAAAAAATGAACAAACCGATGTGGCCATCGGCAGCCGTATGCACCCAGACAGCGTCTATCACATTCGCTCACACAACCTCTCCTACATCTATATCCGTCACACCAGTGGCCGCCTCTTCAACCATTTCATAAACTTCTTCACCCGCCTCCACATGGCCGACACCCAAGCCGGATTAAAAGGATTTACCCAACAAGCCGCCAAGCTTTGTTTTAACAAAATGACCGTCTCCGGATTCGCCTTTGACATCGACCTGCTCGTATGCGCCCAAAAAAACAAACTCCACATCGAAACCGTCCCCCTCAACTTCAATTACGATTCCGAAATGAGCACCGTCAGTTTTCTCAAACACGCCATCCTCATGACCGCAAGTATTCTACTCATTGTCTCTAAAAAACTAACTGGCCACTATACCCGTCCTTAAAATTCAGCCATGCAAAACAAAACCCCTCAAAATTTTCTTTTTTCAAAAAACAGCGAAAGATCTCTCAAAATCGCAGTGGACGACTACGGTCTGCACCCCAACATTGACAAAGCCATTCGCACACTTGCAGAACAAGGCATTGTAAACAAAGTAAGCATCATGGCCAACACAGCCTACGAACCAGAACCGCTCCCCGATCACATTGAAACAGGCCTACACATCGATCTTACCACCCCTCGAAGTTTGGGTGGCAAACCCTTGGCATCAAGCCCCTTTCAACTCTTGCGATCACACCAATTGTCTATTCATGAAATAGAAGACCGAATCGAAGCCCAACTCAGTCACCTCACATCCCTCGGTTTCAAAACCACACACATCGACACCCACCAACACATTCATCTCATATCTCCCATACTGCAAGCCATCCTCAACATTGCAACCACACACAACATCCCAAACATACGCTGTCCCCAATTACAAATCCGACACTACCCTTTCTACATACGCTCACTCCTCCAGTGTGGTTTTTTCAAACAAGCAATCAAACTACAAGCCCTCTATGCGGGTGGATACACCATAAAATCCAAACTGGCCCATTTAAGTTCTTCTCCCAATCTCATTCTCATGCCATTGGCACACCATGGCAATTACACCAAACTCCTAAACCTATTCGTCCACCACTTTCACACCCAACACGTAGAACTCGTCACCCATCCAGGCCTCCCCGCAGACATACCCAATGAGCCCTATATCAAAGGCCGAGAAATCGAATACCAAGCCCTCTTAGCACTCACAGATCATCAATCCAAATAGTTTGGTTTGATCCTTTTACCTTTTACCTTTTTACTTTCCAACTATGTGGGACACCCTCTACCACCACCTTCGCCCGTTTTTCCAAACGCCGGGCCACATCCTAAAACACGTCGAAAACAATGTATCCATTCTCGACATCGGTTGCGGGTACGGTGAACTCTGTGCGTCTATTGCAGAACAAAAATCCCCACCAGAAATAATGGGTATTGATCACGACAGCCACAAAATTGAAACAGCCCAAACCCGTTATGCAAACATGCCCAACCTACATTTTGAAATTGCCACTTTAGAAACGCGCACAGATATCAAACAACACACAGTCCTCATCATCGACGTCTTACACTACTTAAACCACAAAGATCAAACAAATCTGCTCAAAAAAATATCTGCGTCAGACCGCGTTCATAAAATCATTGCCAGAGACATCATCAAAGCCTATCATCCAGCATATTATTTAAATCGCCTCCACGAATTTATCATGACCCGAACAGGACGCACCAAAGTCTCGCAAACACAATTTTCATTTTTCACCAAAAATCAATGGCATCAAATCGCCTCAGACCTCAACATGAATATCACCATTGAAAAATCTGGCCTGCCCTTTTACAACGACCACCTCATCATATTCTCCAAACCATAGAGGCACTTTATGACCACACTCTCTACCGAACAAATCCACTTCTTCCAAAAAAACGGCTATCTTAGAATTGGCAAAGTGCTCGAAGACGACCATATCGCCATTCTACAGCAAGAATATGACCGAGAATTTGCACTGGCACGAGAAAACAACCGCTTTCGCAACTTGGCCATCAGCAACACGGATGATCTCACCGAAAAAAACAATGCACCCACACAAATGCTCCAGATCATGCAAATGTGTGAACGCAATATGCACTTTCGCAAATTGGTCTATCACAATCCCATTCTCGACATTGCCCAAAGCCTCCTTGGTCCCAATCTCCAACTCTATCACGACCAAGCCCTGTTCAAACCCGCACACAATGGCGACGCCGTGTTCTGGCACCAAGACAACGCTTATTGGCAATGTCTGCCCGCCAACCTCGTCTCGTGCTGGCTCACCCTCGACGATGTCGATGTCTCCAATGGTGCCATGCACGTCATGCCAGGATCACACCTTCAAGCCCACGATCACGAAAAATCTGAACGAACAAATGCCCTGCTCGATCTTGGCAACCAAATTGACGCCTCCCAAGCCAACATCATCGACCTCCCCGCAGGCGGCATCATGTTTCACCACTGTCAAACATTGCATTACACACCCCCCAACAAAACAGACCGCCAACGCCGCGCATTTGCCATTCACTTTATGACCCCTGGCACAAAAGCAGGGCCGACCGACGAACACTTCAAAGTCTCATTTGCTCGCCCCATGTTACGAATGCACATGTAAACACTCTTTAAGGATCTCTCCATGTCCATCACCTATCCCCAAGCCCAACAAAAAGACGACGGCGAAACCTTACACGGCGTTCACGTGCCCGACCCCTATCGCTGGCTCGAAGACCTCGACTCAGACCAAACACGCCAATGGATTGACGAACAACACCAACTCACAGCTGATCACCTCAAAAAAATCCCCCAACGCGATGCCATTCAAAAACGCATTGCAACACTCTGGGATTACGAAAAGTTTGGCATCCCATTTAAACGCAACAACCGCTTGTTCTTCAGCCGCAACAACGGGCTTCAAAACCAAAACGTCATCTACTACATGCCCGACCCAAATGCCGAACCCATTGAACTGCTCGACCCCAATACCCTCTCAGAAGACGGTACCATTGCCCTATCGGGTCATACCGTCAACAACGAAGGCAACCTCTTTGCTTATGGCCTATCCGAAGCCGGATCTGACTGGCAAGAGTGGAAAGTCCGCAACGTAGACACCGGCGAAGACCTCGAAGACCACATTCGATGGGTCAAATTTTCAGGCATCTCCTGGACACCCAACAGCACAGGCTTTTATTACAGCCGCTTCGACGAACCCCAAGAAGGTGCTGAATACAAAGACGCGCTCTATTACCAAAAACTCTACTATCACAAATTGGGCACACCCCAAAACGAAGACCCGCTTATCTACGAACGTCCCGATCAAAAAGAATGGGGGTTTGCAGGTCACATCACCGAAGATGGGCGATACCTCATCATCTCCGTCTGGCAAGGCACCCACCGAGAAAAC
>Ga0114999_10007389_pt1 | contig 12475 bp, 16 predicted proteins | sample ArcticOcean_MG_C_3_FD_89820 | JGI IMG/M metagenome (GOLD analysis project Ga0114999, IMG submission 89820) | Marine microbial communities from western Arctic Ocean - ArcticOcean_MG_CB8_126 | ecosystem: Environmental > Aquatic > Marine > Oceanic | place: Arctic Ocean: Canada Basin | collected...
AGTTAAGATTAACGTAAAGGATGTGGTTCAGGATACAGCACAACCACGTCAGGATTGGGCTAACAACGAGAAGGCATTACTGTCGCTTACCGAGGACATCAAGGATAAGGGTATGTATTACCCCATTATTGTTTCCCCGTTTGTTAAAACGGATAACAATGAGTTGATACTCGGCGACATGGCATCTAAGCGCGACGATAGAAAGTGGTGGATATTAGATGGTGAACGTCGGTGGCTAAGTGCGGTGAGTCTCGGACACAAAACCATTGATGCAATGGTGCGTACTAATTTAACTATGCTTGAGATGTTAGAGATTCAATTTGCATCTAACACCAAGAGGTTACAGGTAACGATTACCGAGATGTCAAAAGCAGTATTACGGTTTAGGGATGAGTACAAAAAAGAAAACGGCGAGTACGATGAGGCCGATTTCATTAAGTCGCTCTGTTCTTTGACTGGGTTTTCTTCTGCTTATTTCACAATGGTTGAAGCTATTAACCGGGCTGATGACGATATGAAGGATAGTGTTTTAGCTGATGAGGTTGGCGGATATGCACCTTATGAGATAGAAAAGGCGACCAAGGATGAAGATTTCCGCAGGGGAATAACAGATGCATACCTTGAATCCGAAAAACAGATAGGCGCATTGGCTCCACGGGCTCTCAGATACGACTTAAAAGTAATTGAGGCAGAGGGGAATCTTAACCCATCCGAGAAGCGTCTCTTAGCTAAACAGATGATGAACGACTTTACCCATAAGGGTGGTAGAACGCGAGACTCGGAGCCTCATTTTCTTTTGTACAAGCAAAAGGCGATGAAGTTTCTGCGCGAAGTTCAACATTGGAACCTAAGTGGGCTGAAAAACCAAGAGGTGTTAACGCTTGTTGGCTTGATAGAAGGTGTATATAATCACTTCAAAGAAGATAGAAGGCTCAATGGACAGATGTTTTCAAGAAAAGCGGGAGAAAATATGTGCGGTACAAAGGAAACTGGTGGGGATTCAGACTAATGGACGGTGAAAAGTCAAGAGTACATTGCCCCAAGTGTGATGAGCGAATGTGGTGGTGGGGTTATTCCTCCAGTTATACCGGTGATGGTTCATCAGAACTTGGGTTGGGCTGTGAGAATAACAAGTGTGACGGATACGAAGTGTTGCCAGAGGATGTTTATGATGCAGTTGTAATAGAAGAGGAGAGAATAGATGCCTAAAAGAGGACGTAAAAGAAAAGAGAACCCAACAGAACACACAATCTATATGCGTGGATACAGAGCAGGACAGAAGCGAGATAATAGGAAGAGAATAAACATCTTTGACTACGCAATGGAAGGTATGTTTAATCTGTTTAAGGGGAATCGAATATGATTAATGGGGCAACGGAGGCGTTTGGGGTCTTTCATTACCCCGTCCTTTCTACCTTCGGATGTCCCTTCTCGGGGAGGCGGTTGGTTTTTTCCGTCTCCCCATTTTTATATGACTAAATTACAGGAGTAGCAATGGATAATAATGACAGAGAAACGATGACGAAAGTATTAATTAAATTAAAATTAGATAGAAAGTTATTGGATAGAATGAAAGATTCAGAAATTCAAGGACTGTTTTCTATATTAAATGGGTATGCAATATGAAAGTAAAAGACTTTTTTGAGTGGGCTGATGAGCAACATCTTAAAGAAATGAAGCTAATGTTAGACAAAGGTAAAGAATATACGGTGAGTGACGAGGATAAGCTTAAAAACTTTAAGTCAATCGCCGAAAGACTTAAATGTTCTCCGTCCTTCGTAGCATTAGTTTATCTCTTAAAGCACATGGATTCCATAAGGAACTATGAACTGGATGGGGTGGAGGCGTCAGATGAGCCTATTGAAGGCCGGATAACTGATGCTCGTAACTACCTATTGCTATTGGGTGCAATTTATAAAGAAAATAAGGAACAAAAAGACAATGAGTGAGTTAAAACAAGTGTCAATGGATTTTTTAATTACATTGATTTACGAAGCCAAGAAGCACCGCGATTTTATTTTCGGGTTGCTATTGGGAATATTAGTTGGAAGGGTAATTTGAACAAGAAAGAAGAGGTGGAAAGTGTTAGCGGAACTGGAGCAGGTCTTAACGAAATTGCGGGGTGAGATTGATATTACTCGCGAAAAGAACAGGGAGTTCTCAAGGAATAATCAAAATAACGATTACTCCCAAAATACAATGTATATGGTCGGAATTTATAAGGCCATGAGTATCATCTCAGACTTGATAAGGTCTGAACTTGATGCGATGGATACGTGGTCGGATGATGAATCTGAGCGAATTAATGATTGAATATACTTAGAAACGGCATTAGATTCGGGCAATTAATCTGGAGAGATATAATGGTATTAAACAAAACAGCAGTAAAGAAATTGTTTAACGATGCGGGAGTACAGGTCAACATACTCGCTTTAAACAACATTGATAATTGGGCATTGTCATTGGTACGTGACATCGTTCAGCGTACAAAGAGTCAGGGAATGAAACGCCTGATACCCGGTAAAATATCGGATGTATTGCCAACGGTTGCAGTGAGTGAAGATGATTGACCTCTTTAAAATATACGACGACCACATCTTAACCCTGAGAGATAAAAACTTTGAGGCTCGATACGAGGACAACGATAGTTGGTACCATGCGTCTGGAGCCGGTCTATGTATGCGGAAGCATTACTACGCTCAGGTAGAAAGACTTCCATCGTCAGATAAAGACTCAAATACAATGCGATTGTTTCGGTTGGGGGACTTGGTACATACTGATATGCAGGATGCACTTCAGATATATGCTGATGAGAACAATCTGGAAGTCTATATTGAAAAAGAAATTATCATCCCAAGGCTAAACGTCAGAAGTTTTATTGATGCAATGGTATTAAAGGACGGCGCTTTGTATGATATAAAGACTTGTAACGATTACAAGTGGCAGTCAATATTTAGTAAGCATGGAAGTGTAGACGGCGTTCAGAACTATATGATTCAGCTTGGAACCTACGGCCTGTATTTTAGAGAGAACGATATCAAGATAAATAAGATGTCTCTTTTGTTTTACAATAAGAACAATTCACGGGTAAAAGAACTTAGGGTTCCCCGTAGTTATATTGATACGGCAGAGCGGTACTGGTTAAAGGTCAATGAATTATTGCAAGATGGGTTACCACCCATTAAAGAAAACATAGATGAACCGGGGCTCGTACCCGTGGAAAACTGGGAATGCAATAAGAAATATTGCTCATTTTTCGTCCCTTGCGGTGGCGGGATTAAAGGAATACATTAATAAAAAGGACAACACAATGGATAATAACGTAGAACAAGTAGATTGGGATAAGGTAAACCGTGGTAAGGTTAGGTATGGTTTCGCTTTGGAACTCTATAAAAAGGGTGGGGAATTGACACCATCTGGTATGGGTAGGATAGAAGCTTTTGTAGACTTTGTAATGGGTGACATCGAAGAGGAGCCTGTCGAGGAGAAACGACAATCGAAACTCATGTCTGAGGGTGAATGTAAAGAGATAATAAAGACAGAATCTGAGGGGTCAAAAGCTTTTGTTAAAGCAATGGTTCATGTGGATGCCGAAGGTCTTGAAGATGACGACCTTGAAAAGGTCTTACAGGCTTTAAAAACTGGCAAGATAAACATGGATAACCTCCAAGCCTCGCTTGATAAGATATACACTATCAAGCAGTCATACAAATAAAACAGATGTCAGGAAACGCATATTACATACCCGGTGATACTGGGGCGGGAACAAAGTTACCCGTGGGTGAGTACGAAGCAACCATTACGGCGTTAGATGTGGTGGATGATGTTATCTGTGGTAAGTTTATTGCTGACATTTTCAAACCGGTTTATACGGTTAAACATCGGGATTATCCAAGAGCAGACATTAAAGACAATGGGATATTTCGTTACAAGGAGAAACCCGGATACAGTTATAAGCCGAGTCGCAACTGGGGGTTCGCTAAGTTTTGCGGTATCCTTAACTTGGAACAGAAAGATGGGGATAGGATTACCCTACCCTATTTGAAGGTTGATATGATGGATGGATTCAGGGTGGTGATTGAGGTAAGCTATAAGAACTTTGTCAATGAGTCGGGAAACCCGGTGCGATATCCGGTGGGCACATTGAAGAAGAAGGTTGGGGAGGTTCCCTTCTAATGGACTGGAGTCAATTGTATATACATCCTTCGGACGATACTACCGAAGACGACATTAGGGATTTTGTTGAGTGGGTCAGTCGTAAGGCGGAAAGACTTGGCTTTAGAGTAGAGTTAAAATTACACCAGAAGGTCGAGTCTACTTCTTCGGAAACCGTCAGTCACAACCCATTAGACAAGTCGAATGAAACATATTAGTATCAGTCTTAACGAGGGACAATTGAAAGAGATTACTAAACAGGTGAGAGATAGTGGTGGTGCCGATAATAGGTTTGACGTAAACTTGTTGGAGGGTAAACTCTCAGAGAACAAGTGGGCCGAACTACTGGAGACCGTAGAGTTCAAGAAAGATTATAAAGCGTGGAAGACGGGCAATGTAGCTGTGGAATATGCCAATGGTGGGAAGTCAAGTGGCATTGCTGTTACTGAGGCTAAGTATGTTGCATATATATTAGTGGATGAACAACAGAATGAGAACGCCGCAATCTTTTTAAAGACAGAGGTACTTCGTGGAATGTGCCGTCAGTATCTTGGCAATCCAAAGCGTGATGTAAAGGGTGGCGATAACCATGAGTCCAGTTTGATTCTTCTGCCATTGGAAGAGTTGTTAAATCCTGAGTTTTTATTTGGTGTTAAAAAAGAAGAGTCCGATGTGTATTATGGAGAGAATAACAATGGAGACCATAGTTGGACATATATTTGTCCCGAATGCTCATTGAGGCATGGGGCAAGTGTAAAGAATCTACACAAGAACTGTCCTCGTTGTATGGTGAAGGGCACTACAATTAAAATGGTGATAGAGTGAAAGCAAAAAAGAACAAGCTAAGTAATAAGGAACGAGACGACCAGCTTAACTATTTATTTCAATCAATGTATGAATTGAGTAAAGAGATTAGGATGGTGAGGGGATTATTTGAAAACTATATGATATGGAAAAAAGATGTCAAAAAATTCACAAAGTATTTACAAAGAGAAGAACAAAGAAAATCAGAGGCGCGGGAAAAGGAACAGGCAAAGGGGGGCGGAACTCCAGAGGCTGGCAGTTAATACAGCTAAGGGTTACAATCTCGAAGCGTTTAACAGAGACCGCGGTGGTGCCCAACATGAAATGGGTGATGTAGAGATTGAAGGAAAGTATTATGGTTGCAAAAGACGAAAGACAATTGCAACATGGGTGAAGCCAGAGAAACAGGAAATTGGTGTAGTAATAAGGGAAGACAGGGGCGAGCCCTATATGGTAATCCCATTAGACCACTACTGCCTACTGCTTTCATTAATAAAGAATACAGTTTAGCGAGCGCGATAAATGGCTTGGTCGGCTAACAATTTAATTAATCCGTGTTTTGTATAAGCCAGATTCTTTAGGTTGATATTGAACTCGCTAAAATTTTTAATAAACAAAGGAGCCAACAAATGGCATTTGAACACAAAGAGAATACCGCTACGGTATTTGAGAACGATAAGAAGTCAGCGGAGAATCAACCCGACTTTACCGGTAGAGGTAAAGTGGGCGATGAACTCATGGAGTTTGCAATGTGGAAGCGCACAGCAAAAAGCAGTGGAAATGAGTATTTCTACATGAGTTTTAAGAAACCGTCTGACAAATTTGGTAATAAAGGGTCGTCTAAACCGGCTTTCTAAGTACCACGTTAAGTAGGGTCGTAGCGGGGGTGTTTCCCTCGCTACTTACCCAGCCATACCTTATATCGAAAAACTTGAGAAACGCCCGTATGCGGGCAATTAGGGGCACTTTTTTTAGAGAATTATAGTTTAAACAGTAATATGTAATCAATGTTCAAATATTGTCCTAAAATAGAAAGAATCTGTGCATTCTGCGGTGAAGCCAACTGGAATCCAATGAAAGATGAGAAAACTGATGAGCCAGTATTGTTTTGTGGAGTTGCTACCGGTTATGAAACTCGGGTATCCTCATTGCCAGAGTGTTGGTTAAAGATGACCTCGGCTATGCAAACTAAATATAGGAAACAAAAGCGGGCGGAGTATGAAGCGTTGAATCCGAAGAAGTTAGATTATAAAGTAATAGGGACTAAAAGATATAAGAAAAGTTATTAGCGCCAACGAGAATAAAGGGGGTTATCAGATTCTACTTTTTTTGGTTGGGTAGCGGGGTCAATCATTTCTCTTGACTTCCTAGTCCATTTACGCATTAAATATTTATTGACTTCTTCTGGGCTTAAGTCGTCAGCTGTAAAGGGTCTCTCAATAAACTCATTATTCCATTCCCTTATAATTCTGCTTATCATTTTATCGTTGTCTTCTTCCCTCCCAATCGACGTTGATACCATAAGGTCAAATATCTTTTTCTTCGTGGCGGTAAGCATAGTCCTTCTTCTGTCAGCTCGTTGTTTCGGGGTTTCGGCTCTTCTTGCTAGTCTTTTTGTGCCAGTCCCAAAAATAGGAGCAACATATTTTGCTGCGTTTCTTGCGGCAAGCCAACTGGGGCCTAATTCCCATGTATTTCCCGCTATTCTTATCGCGGCGGTATATGCTTTATAAGCATCTTGTGCTATTACCGGTTTCAATGCAAACTCTACATTTCTCCAAGGACTTTCGGAAGCTATAATATCCGTTACCATTCCAAAAGCCCCGACAGCCATTAATCCTTGGAAAAAATCTTTAACGGTATAAGCTGTACCATCTACATTCAATTTATAATTATCATCATATATATCTTCACCTGCTAATTCCTTGGACAATGTAGCCTTAGCCCAATTAACAAACATACCCCCTGCAAGGCCAGCAGCCCCCAAGCGCAAGAAAAAAGAAATATCCTTATCTTTATAAGCCTGCTTAGTCCATCGTCCTATCATTTCAGCCTGTCTATATCCAAATCGTTTAAACAATAAGAAAGGTTGCATCTTTGGGTTAGCGGCAAACGAGGGTTCTAAGAATACATTTTTTTGTAACTGAGCATCCCTTGAAAACTCATACATAACACGAGCCATAGTCTTTGGTGTCATTTTCATGTTTAAATCTTTAACACCCATCTCCCTTAAATTTCTTATAGCCATGTCTCTTTTTTTAGCTTGACGTAAGGTTTTTGGTTTAGCGGTAGAGAGTGCCTTCCATCCCTTTGCAGCTTCTAATGCTGAATAAGCAGACACAATTTTATTAACCCGATTAATACCTTGGAATCCCAATCCTTTAGTAGTGAGCTCTGCGAATTTAGACATTGTAGAAGTCTGCCCACTTTGATATCCAACAATAAGGCTGAATATTTCTAAAGAGCCAGCTCCAGTATATTCCTTTACGTCTTTCCTAAATTGTTTATCTGTTAAATATTTAAATGTACCTTTCATTACTGGTGAATACCCAAGTTTTAAACCGGTAGATACCAATGTCTGAGTCACATTGGGTATTACAGCAAAGCCTAAACCTATCTTAGTGGCTACTTGAAAATTAACAAACTCATTCAAATAGTTTTTGTATTTAAAACTCCAATTATATTTTGGGTCTGTTTCAATTAGTCCGGTGTATGTATCAAATGCTTTCCGTAGCATTTCTGCTTGTGTGTGTAATTTTTTACCATCAAGCGCTTTTAATAAAGTGTACATACCCTTTCCGTCTTTACCAACGACCTGAGCATAAGCAATACGTTTAGTAGCTTGAGCAAGGTAATTAGTTAGGACAGCACCAGAATCTCTTTCGTAGAAGTTTAAAGGTAATTCAAATTTAGTACGTTCTTTCTCTAAGTTTTTATTTAAGACAACCTTCTCTCTTAAAACTGTATTTCTAAAAGATTCAAAAGCTTCAGATAAAGAAACATTTCCGCCCCCTTTTTTATTCTTTTGCATTTGAGCTTGAATAGAATAGAGGGCGTCTTTGGTTTCTTGAGATATCTTTTCCCCACCCAGATAGGCTTCCAAAGTTTTTTCAAAACCAGACCTTTTAACAAGTTCAGAGCTTAAGACCCGAGCGTCTAAATCTCCAATAGCCTCAATATCTTTATATAAAATTTTAATTATGTCAGATTTAATAACCTTTGGAAAATAGTTATCTAAGAATGGAGCAAGGTCTAACCCGGCCTTCCTTCCCGTGCGGTATATTAACTTAGTAACGTATCTAAGGTCAGCAGTTCTTTTCCTTGCCGAAGCTAAAGCTGCCCCTTTTAGAGGCTCGCCTAAGCTATCCCTACCCTCCATGTCATTTGCTATTTCTTTCCTTAGTCGTAGTTTTTTTTCTCGATAAAGCCTCCCAGATAGCTTACCAAAGACGTACGAGACACCATCTTTATCTGTATAAACTGCTTCATTTAATTTGCTCCCTATCCGTGAAAACATCAAAGCGTTCCTTGAGTTCATGTCTCCCATAAGCTTAACGCCTTTTTGAGCAATTGGGTTGGTCATTAAATAAATCGAAGGCCCGATAGTCTTTTTAACTTTTAATGCTTTTCCTCGTAAGCTGTCATATATCTCAGGAGGCAATGCTCTTTTAAGAAGAGATTCTGATGACACATCTGGAACCTTAATGCCTGCTTCGCGCCAACCATCTAAAATTTCTTTAGTTCTTCCGAGCGCTTCCATCTCCATTAAGACTTCATACTTTCCTCTTTGACCAATCTCCTTTAGGTTAGTATGATAACCTCCGTCAGCTTTCTTTCTTAAAGGAAGAGGGTCTTCTGATTTTGAAGCTCGGTCAACCGCTTCTTTTATACCAACCTCATCTAAGCCTATCTTATTTGCTAATCCCCTAATCCTTCCAATAATCTGAGAATCAACATTTTTCCCAAAATTATCCTTAGTCCGTGTAAACTCTTGAAAGAATTTTTTCTTAGGAATACTCGGTAATGTTTTACCAGTATTTACATCTTCTAATACCAGATGCGTTTCATCTCTTTGCTTTCCTGTCCAATCTGTAACAACTCTTACACGCTGTTTACCCTTAGACCATTCCTCCTGCCCCCTTACTTCCTGAGCCTCTACTTTTGACTGGGCCTCTGCGCTTTTTTCAAATGCTTTTCGCGCTAAAGATTCTTCTAACATTCCCTTGGGGACTTTAATGGCCTTTTTAACAGCAGCGCTTTTTATAGTTAAGCCACCTATCACACCAGCTGCGTGTATATAAGAATCAAAAGATGGGAGCTCTCCTTCAAGGGCTGGACTTACAGTACCAAACACACCAGTCTCCACCCCTTTTTCAGCTAACAAAGAGGCAGGTTTTCCAAACTCCCTTGCGGTTGCTGCTTTTTGAGTCATACGACCAGCTCCAGCAGTCAGGGCACCCAAAGTCGCTCCTTTAGCTGCATCCTTTAAAGTCCTCACAGCGTCTACATCACCAAGCGTTACTTTTTGTCCTAATGCAGACTGTAACCCTGAATAAAAACCAAGACCAGTAGCTCCCGTAACTGCCCTAGCTCTAGTTTGATTTAGTATCTTAGACTCGGCTTGCCTTACTAACCTAACCGCAGCTGTCTTTTCCATACCAGCTTTAACCGCTGCTCTTTTAGCAAACTCTTTAGTCGCGGTTTTAACCGCTACCCCCTTCACCGCCAACCCCCCAATACCACCACCCATAACCATTGTGGCAAAGTCGGTAGGGGTAGCAAAGCTCATAATAGTTGCCAATATATCTTCTGCTGTGTTGGGGTCGTATGTTTCGGGAACTTTAAATACCGGCTCTCCGCTCATTACTTGACGGGCCAATCCCTCTATACTTTGATTGTAGCCTTGCTTAACCCAATCGGGTAGCCACTCTCCGGGGATAAAACCATATAATCTACGTTCTTTTTCTGTCTGACCTCCGGGAAGTTGGTCATACATTGACATCATTTGAGCTCTTCTTTCTTGAGCTCTTGCTTCTTGCGGGGTAGGCATTTTAAAGATTAATTTTTAAATTTATAATTAGGGTCTATCGCTAGAATCTGTTCTTTTATCTTATCAATTCTCTTCTGTTTCTCTTCCTGCGTGTATTTCATTTCATTAATCTTTTCTATTCTCCTAAGCGAGCGACTGATATTTGTTTCAGCCTGAACAGACAGTTCTTTTTTAGCTGCTTTCCCTTTTACCTTATACATCATTCCAACGTCTAGAGACTGACTATTAACACCCTTTTTCTGCATGGCTTCCCAAAATCTCTTTTTTGATATTTTACCATCTTTTAATAACTCATAATAAAAATCAACATCTTGCTTTTGTTCCTCATCTTGACCCGTGTAAACAGAAGCGGTCTTACTTTCCCCTATTATAGGTGTAGGTATAGGAGGTGGTGTTGGAGTAGGTGTGGGTGTAGGCGTCGGTGTTGGGGCAAACTCTGGAGGCAATACGTTAGATTCTATAACTGTAGCACCTAGGTCATTTAACACCTCGTCTACTTCTATTTCGGAAATATCCTCTATGTTATCATACATTGGTTCATCCGTAAGAGGTTTCTCATCGAATGGGATTGAAAGACCGGGATATACACCACGTCCAGTTCTTTCTTGTTCCCTAGCCTCATCTTCAAAAGAAAACATTCTATCTAATGCGTCCCGTCTTCTCTCTTGAAACTCATCTTCTGTTTCCATATATTCGAGAGTGTTTTTAGGGTCTCTTGCTCGTCCAGCTTTAGAAATTTCTTTAAAATAATTTTGAGCCTGCAAATAGTCATTGTAAGCTGGTTGACTTTGCATTTCCTTTAACGTAAGTGATGCTTCTTCCCTAGCCCCCGTAATCGCGGTGTCTACATAACCAATTTGAACTGGATTCATATTTTTATCTAGTTTGATTTTTCGTAATTCTTCTAATCGCAGCCCCGGAGGCATAGCGCCAGCAGCATATATTCTATCGTCTAATTCGGTACGCGCTTTAAATGAAGCGTCAAGTCTTGCACCGTATTCAGGATTCTTTTTAATAAAGGGTTGACTTTTTAACCAGTCTTTTTGCAACTCTGGATAGCCAGCTAAAGCAGTAGCTTCAAGTTTAAAATCTTGCCTACGCGCATCGGCTTTGCTACTCTCCATAAGATAGTCTCTATAGTTACTTTGACTCATTGTTGACATTTCTTGTAACGCAAGCGCATCTTTTTGAACCTTTAAACGCTCGTTTGCTTGAGATGCGGACACTAGTGTGCTTAAAAATTGATTAAAATCCGACCCTTGATTGCCATTAGCCATTATATCTTACCTTTGTTTCTCATTGTTTTTAACCAGCTGCACCTTCATCTACCCACCATTGGCTATCCGCGCTCCAACGCCATTTTCTACCATTATGAGTCATCATTTGTCCATCTATATCTGTACGTTGGGGGTTATCGGGAGGTTTACTATTATCATCATCACCAGACGGAGCTTCAAATGCCGTACCCCTTGCAGTCTCAGCTGCGGTTAAAGCGGATAAAACATCCTTGATATAGCCTTCACCAACGCCACGTTCTTGTCTTTCATATATACCTGTTGTTTGTTTACGGCCCGTTTCTCTTGCTTTTTTTACCGCTCCAGACCCAGAGAATGTTGTTTCACCAGCGCCCATTGGTGCTGTCATTCCAAATAATGAACCTTGTGCCCCTGTCCGGTAGTCTGCAATTTTCTGCTCATAACCCATATCAAATGTCGGGAGATATTTCATATATTTTTCAAATTCAGGGTCTTTCATTTTATCTCCCATGCCAGCAGCGGTTAAAGCACCCGCCACACCTCTTTGTTTTCCATAATCACCATATGGGCTGAAAGTACCAGCCGAGCCGGGTTTTTTGGTTATGGGTGGCGTTGTGCTTCCCCTCGACCCCTCCCCCCAACCTAATGTATCTTTATACAAACCAGACCAATCTGCCCCCTTAAATAAACCCAAATCCATCCCACCGGATAGTGCGCTAAAATCAGTGTTACTTAAATCTGGTGTTAAGTCGGGTGTCGAATCCTCTTGAGTCTGTGGCATGAACTGATTCTGCTGTGGCATAAACTGATTCTGCTGTGGCATGAACTGATTTTTTTGTCTATCGCCAAATTGCATATTCCCGCCATATTGGTATTGAGGGATAACATCATCGGTTGGGCCACCACCACGCATCTGAGGTATCTGACCTCCTCGTTTTTGATAACCATCCCAACTACTCCAAGCATCGACATCAAAAGGGTTGAAATCGCCGGGCTGATAATCTATGTTTCTACTACGTTCCATAATTTGTTTAGCGAAATCCTTACCACCAAAACCATACTCTCTTGCAGCTTGCTCTCCAAGAATATCCATTGGTATTGATTGCCCGACCTCAGAACTCCCCAACTTACCTAATCCAACTTTCGCTTTTTCTCCCAAGTCTCCATATATTTCAGGCATTAACATTGCTGACAGGGAACTCATTGCCCC
>Ga0114999_10007392_pt1 | contig 12474 bp, 9 predicted proteins | sample ArcticOcean_MG_C_3_FD_89820 | JGI IMG/M metagenome (GOLD analysis project Ga0114999, IMG submission 89820) | Marine microbial communities from western Arctic Ocean - ArcticOcean_MG_CB8_126 | ecosystem: Environmental > Aquatic > Marine > Oceanic | place: Arctic Ocean: Canada Basin | collected...
AATAGTAGTAATTTATGTACCCACCAGCAAACCATGGGTCATACGGCGGCATGAATACGGATTTTAAGGTGGCAGAGAGATAGGCCAACTCCATGAATTTTTCACCCCCTCTCCAAGGGTGCCATAAGTCTGGATTCATCATACGAATAACTAAGAAAGCAAGAAATGCACCAAGGAAAATTACTTCCCCTGTGCCCCACTGTTTCCAATGGAGCCGCAGTGTGTCTCGGGAAAATAGAGAACTTGAAAGTGCCCATACCCAGCTACTAACTCCAACGAGTACCACGATTACCCAAATAGTCAGGCTGGTGAATCTACTCAGATTCAAAGATGCCAGTAACCACACCAAATAGCAAACCACCAAGATTCCCAACGTTTTTCCCAGAAGATAGCCACGATCTGGCAATGATGCAAATACAGTGAGGCACACTGGGAGCACAGCCATATGCATTAGCATCACCATTCCAACCCACATCATCACTTGAAGCGCTAAGCTGCGCCCAGACGGCATTACTAATGAATTCCAAGTCCCTCCTTCTTGGTAAACTTCTTTTTCCTCATCTGAAAATTCCGCAGGAATATCTTCAAAGTAAAAAGAATAACTATCCCTCACGATGTCATCTGGCTGACTCCATCCGGATGATGTTTCTATAAGGCTTTCAATGTCGAGGGCACTCAATCGCTTATCATTTGCAAAAATCAAAACTAATGGATGATCATAGACGGTGAAGCTCTCGTCAGAATACCCAAGGTTCAGCGCAAACACGGCCCCACTACCTACCTTGACACCATCAGGAAGTGGTAATCCTGGTCGAGAAAAAGTGTCGTTGGCTACCTGGACCCCCAAGAACTGTGGGTAAGCAGATTCACTATGCACCAATCTGTACCCTAGTTCACCTGCAAACAGCTTTCTGTAAAATGCAGCGCTGATGGGATATCGTGAGTCTAGACGACCAACAGTGCCATATAAACGATCGCTATAGAACAAAATATAATCTGCTGTTGAGACCATGAAGGACAGCTGATGTAGCTTCTCCTCATTGTCGCTCTCATACATAGGAAGCTTTTGGTGACGATAGTGCTCAATACGAGGGATCGATTCTTCCCAATGCTCACTCAACATCAGAGAGTTACTCGAAATATTTTCATTGATCCAGGCAGAAGCACGAGTCGCTGGATGGGGCTCGGTATAGATTTGAAGAAAGGCTATCGCATTTCCAGCCGTCAGGATAGTTACAAACAGCACTAACCCCGAAACCAGCCTTGATATTCTATGAGCACCACTACTTAAATCTTGGGCAATCTGCAACACACCATATGTGCCTAGCAAAATCGCTACAGGAGCAACTGGCAACATATATCTCAAGAATTTTACTTCGAACCATCCCGTAAGCACCATATAGATGATTACCCACGAAAGAAGAACTATGAGGCCTTTGTTTGGTTGTCGGTATAGTTTCCAGCAACTGTATCCCACACCAACAAAAACCAAACCAGCCAGAGGTAATCCAAAGCCCCAAAGTGATAACTGCGTAATCTGGTATATATACTGAGTTGTGTCTTCATACTGACGAGTGTATGGGAGATCAACAGCTCGAGTAACCATCTCTCTCTGAGCTAATATATCCCCTATGAATGTACTTAAATCTAATAATGCATAAGGACATACAATAAGAAACACTACGCAACCCGAAATGAGGAAGGTTCCCATAAATTGCAAGGCAGGGACCAACATACTCTTTAGTGTCTTGTACGAAAGTTCGGTCCAGCTAGTTAATTGAATCATGCTAATTACACAGGCCACGCCGAATACACCAATAAGTGGAGCAGCACTCACCTTAGTTCCCATAGCTAATCCGAAAAACAAACCAGCCATAGCACTATCACGAAGGCTGCCATTTCTGGCAACTTTATGAGTAAACAATAACGAACAAAGTATGAACAATGTGAAAAATGGCTCTGCAGTGTAAAAGTGACTCAGCTGAATGTGCAGGACACAAAACGCTGTGAGAATGCCGGCAAGTAATGCGGTCGTGAAATTGAACAACCTCTGCCCAAATACAACCACAACGAACACTGTCGCGGTGTCTGCCAAAGCGGCAAGAGTTCTACCAACAAATCTGAGATCACCAAAGTCGCTGATATTAACAACTTCAGATGCAAGTTTTAGCTGATAAAGCAAATAGCTACCATAGGGGAACCACTTCGGGTTCCAAGTACTTTCTTGTGCATCCATAAGCGAACCTAGGTTATCAAAAGGAAATGCCAGATCCCAAGCCTTCATGAAAATAGCTCGTTCGTCAGGGTGGTACATTGCTCCTTGGTCCCAATCAATGCCAAAAAGACGCATGCCAAAAGATACTAACAAGAGAAGGCCGACTAGCAGAGATCGCGAACGGCTATATACAAATCGATGCCCTATAGAAATCAGCATCATAATCGCCAATTCTTAATCAAAGAAAGTCCAAATATACCTGTTGACACCAAAGCTATAGCTGGGCCAGAAGGCAAATTGAAATAGTACGAAATATAAAGACCGGTTACTGCAGAAATTACGCCAAACACTATGCCTAAAATGATAACTTTGGGGAACCGCTTGGCAATCATCCCAGCTGCTGCTGCTGGTGTAATTAACATACCTATGACCAGGACGATACCAACAACCTGTAACGATATCACTACAACTACTGACAGTAGGACCAGCAGCAGATAATCAAGCTTCGCAGATGGTATTCCGGCAACAGTAGATCCATCAAAATCAAACCCTACAAACACCATCGGCTTATAGAGCAAACCCATAATGATCAAGAGACCACCAGTCAGGGCAATTGTCACGTACACGTCGCTAACTGATGTGCTCAGTACTTGCCCCAAAAGTATATCCTCGACATCGACACTTGTTCCATCCAAAAGTGCCAAGGTAATCAGCCCTATGGAGAACAATGCAGAAAAAACGATACCTATCGAAGTGTCATTAGAAACACGTGTCTTCTTTACAATGTACCCAATGCCTAGCGCAACCAATATAGCGTTAGGAATGGCACCAAGAAAAGGGCTAACCCCAGCTCCGTATGCTATCACCATCCCTGGGAGAACTGAATGCGCCAAAGCATCACCCATAAATCCCATTTCTCGATTGATCACAAAGGCTCCAAGAAACGGACAAATCACTCCAACTAACACGCTCACGATCAAGGCTCGAACAATGAAGGAGTACTGCAGTGGCTCCAACAAAAAGTCAAGTCCCATGACTATGTCGCCCCAATTGATGCTCAGCGAACATTTCCCCATGCGCGCCATATAGCTCCGTTAAGACCTCTTCAGTAAAAACTGATTCTGGGTTTCCATGCGCGCATATGTGCCTGTTAATGCAAAGCACCTGATCAAATCTAGATGAAAGGCTGTTGAGATCATGCGTTGCCATCAATATAGTCTTCCCTTCATCTCGAAGGGTCCTGAGAACATCGATGACACCTTCTTGAGAGGCAAAGTCGACACCACTAAATGCTTCGTCCAAAAGTAAAATTTCCGCTTCCTGAGTCAGGGCCCGAGCAATAAAAGTTCTTTGTCTTTGTCCTCCAGACAGATTGGCCACTAAATTTTTCCTGCTAGCCCACATATCTACCTTGCGTAGAGACTCTTCAACACTAGGGTCATCTACAAATCCCAGTTTTTGCATTAATGAACCTCGCCCGATTCCTCCCAAAGCCACAACGTCTTCTACAGATAAAGGAAACCTCCAATTGACCTGCTCTCTTTGGGGTACATAGCTGATTTTCCCCCTGGAATAGTCAGATGAGCGACCGTTGATCAGAATTTCTCCATGATTAATGCGTTGCAACCCAACAAGCGCATTGAATAGTGTACTTTTCCCTCCACCATTGGGCCCTACTACGCCAGTGAAAGTGCCTGATGTGATCGAAAAGGAAACATTATCAAGAGCAAGAATGTTTTCAAATTCCACACATACATCAAGTACTCGAATGCAGCAATCACATTCTCCACTGCTTTTCATACAAGAATTACAAATACCCTCAAGTGTTTTTGCGGTACGAAAATCCACGAGCACTTCATCACCCCTCGCTATCAAGCGAGGAACCCTTCAAAGTCTCCGCAATAAGTTCTATGTTGTCTTTCATAAAACTGACGTATGTTTCTGTTTTGTCTTTTAGTGTTTCAACCCTAAGCCCTTGCACAGCATTTATATCTGTCTCCCTAGCTACGACTTGTGCGAGCCTGTCTGAAGTTTCATCTTCCAGAAAGATCACGCTTACATCGTGTTTAACAATCAATTGTACAGCATCAACTAAGTGCTCTGGGCCTATGTCTTTTTCAGAGGTAATGGCCGGCATGACAGCACGAACCACATCGAGGTCATACCGTGCGTCAAGATATCCAAGAGACTCATGAGAGGTCATGAAAACTCTATTGCTCGCTGGTATTTCTTCTATATGTTTCTTGATATAGTTATCCAGTTCTTCCATGGTAGCCGAATATGCAGATGCCCTCTTTGTATAAGTCTCAGCTTGTTCAGGATCTAATGCTGACAATTCGGCTGCCACCACTTGAGCTGCGATAACCACTTTCATCGGATCAAACCAGAAGTGTGGATCAAATAATATGCTATGACCGTGATCGTCGTCCTTCAGGTTTTGATCAATCTCTAGAGGGCTTACGAATTCACCCAATTCCACCACTCGAATATCGGGATAATTCCGCAAGAGCTTTCTGAGATGGGTAGATTCATAGCCCAAACCAACTGCGAATAAAAGCTGAGATTCAGTTATTCCGGCAACGTCCTTTGCCCCAAGCTGATAGGAATGCGGGTTTACCCCACGAGGGATAATTGATCTTACTGTAGCGCTGTCTCCTGCTACTTGATTAACCCAATCTTCCAGCATCGGTATTGTTGTAATAATACGCAATGGGGACGGAGCAATTTCTGTGTGCCACTTACCACTACTAGAATCTCTGGTGGTATCACCACAGGCCACCGCACCAATAAGAAGTGAGCTCACTAGACAAAACCAATACACAAATTTGCAAGTGAGGGTTTTCCGGTTTTCAATTAAAATAGGAATGGTTCTCATTGTCACTCAAGGAACATTAGACTCTGTGCCTAAACTTGTCAATCCACATTTTGTTATAATGACAGCATGCCTAACAATAAATTATCAAGAATTGAATTATCGCAATCAATCCTGGATTCCAAAAGCGTCTTGGCAACAAAGCCACGATTATCTCTTCTGCGCATCTTGTTGAATGAACGTCGACCGCTCACCGTCGACCAAATAACCAAACTCTCGAAAGAGAAAATCGCCTTATCTTCCTTATACAGGGTGATTAAAGACCTTCGCGACTCAGGCATAATATCCGAGTTTCAAACCCCTGAGAATACCAAGGTCATTGAACTCACTACTCATCAGAACGAACACCACCATCACATCTTTTGCAGCCAATGCGGTGCCATTACGGATTTTGAAATTGACGATCGGCTTGAGCGCGATTTGGAAAAAGAAATACGTAAAGTGGAGCTTCAGTACTCAGTTTCGGTGACTTCACATTCGCTAGAGTTGCAAAGTTTATGTCTGGAATGCAACAAAAACATTCTCGCCTCAAGCACATAACTCATGAACTCTGTGAAAAACTCAGCCACTGATGCTATTGTTGGTGGACAAGGCAAATAAAAAGCGACTACAATTTGTTATCGAAACAATCTTTAAGCTGAACCTTTCGGACAAGCGGGCGTAACTCAGTGGAAGAGTATCTGCCTTCCAAGCAGAAGGTCGTGGGTTCGAATCCCATCGCCCGCTCCATCGACCTAATTAGGAACATTTCCAGAAGCCCATCCACCATTCAGACTAGAAAGGGTTGCGTTTGAGACAATCCGCAGTTACCATGTGCTTACATTAACTCTATAACTCTAAAGCAAATGGGAGGATCTACCTATGGAGGCCTACTGCGTAAAATGCCGAGCAAAGAAGGAAATCAGTAACCCAACGCCAGTGACCCTTAAGAACGGTCGTCCAGCGACTTCAGGAAGTTGCCCTACATGTAGCACCAAGGTATTTAGAATCGGCAAAGGTTAGTTCCAGCCAGAGTACGATCACCTGAGACATCTAGTGATAGAGGCGTTTTCGGCTATGTGCGAGTGAGTCGTCATATTTATACCTGCTCCAGACTTCTCAACTTCGCATACTCGAATAGCGCCTCATCCTTTTTCCCAAGCGCCCAAAGCGCCAATCCTCTTCCACTGTATGCATACCAAAATCTAGGATCAATCTCAATAGCAACAGTGAAATTCGCAACAGCTTCCTCATACAGCTCACGATCAAGCAAAACCAATCCTAAGTTACTATACGCATCACGATACCTAGAATCTAATTCGATAGCCCTTGCAAGATTCTGCTCCGCTGCTTCCATTTCCCCTTGTTGTCTGTAAGCTATACCCAGATTGTTATAGAAACGAGCATCCCCGCTCCACACTTGGATTGCCTCGCGGTACTCGACAATCGCTTCGTCTGGATTCCCATTATCTAGTTTAAAGTTGCCGGCTTCAAAATACAACAAAGCACAAACAAGGGAACCTGTCGGGACGTTTTTATTCAAATTCTCGTTTGACATACAACTTCCTGTCCTCCTGATAGCCTTACCACTTAGCTAAATAGCATCGCAACACTCTAAGGGGTCTCGCATGAAATCTAACAAATACCTAGGTTACCAACTACCACACCATTCTACCCCATATGTTTTTTGTTACGGCCTAACGTTGCGATGCTACCTAATGATAGTCTATACTTGCGCAAGCGCATCGCATCTAGATGGGTGCAGATAACTCTGGTCGCAGGCAGATAACTCTGCTGCAACTCTGAAAGCAAAACTGCGACCAATATCCCGCTCCTATTTAGAGGCGACCCGCCCAGATCAACGTACCAAGGGTTCGCTTATGACAATAATGATTGAGGCTGATAATCTAACCAAGCACTACGGGAATTTTATTGGCATTGAAAATATTAATTTCTCGGTTGAAGAAGGAGAAATCCTTGGACTTCTAGGACCTAACGGGGCCGGGAAAACTACTTGTATGCGTATCCTGACCGGGTTCATGCCTCCGTCCTCTGGTACCGCTCGCATCAGCGGCTACGATATCACTACCGAATCATTAAAAGCGCGTCAGCGAATTGGATATCTCCCTGAAACAGTCCCCCTATACACAGATATGACTGTAAGCGAATATCTGTCGTACATGGGTACGCTGAGGGGAATGCCTAGTGCAACTATAAAAGAACGCCTCTCTGAAGTAATAGAAACTTGTGGACTTCAGGATTATGAGAAAAGTTTTATTGCTAACCTATCCAAAGGATATCGTCAACGGGTTGGTATCGGTCAGGCGATTCTTCATGACCCCGATGTACTAATTCTTGACGAACCCACAATTGGAATCGACCCAATACAGGTAGTAGAGACCCGACAGCTAATACGTAACCTCGGGGGGAAACATACCTTAGTACTCAGTTCGCATATACTGCCAGAAGTCAGCATGGTATGCGACCGCGTCATCATTATCCATGAAGGACAAGTAGTTGCAGTAGATACACCTGCAAACCTTTCTTCCCATTTACAACGATCTCAAAGAGTATCCGCCACTATAAACGGCCCAAGCAACGAAGTCATGCCAGCCATACGTGAGATCACTGGGGTTCAGGACGTGCATCGCCACCCAGATGCTGAACAAAACTATTTGATTGAAGCTAGGATGGATGGCGACATTAGAGAGTCGATAGCTCAGGCAGTGGTCGGGAAAGGTTGGGGTCTACTTGAACTCCAATCGATAGAAATGAGCCTAGAAGAAATATTTTTAGAACTTACCACAACAGACAGAGAGTAGCATTGATAAGAAACATTGTAGCTATAGCAATGAAAGAGATACGTTCCTATTTCGGATCGCCGATGGCATACATCATTGGGGCGTTTTTTGTAGGACTCACAGGTTTTTTCTTCGTTGATGCACTAAGTGTCCCATTCCCGATTGCATCAGTACGTGGATTTCTTGACAGAGCAGTCGTGCTGATTATGCCTATATGGGCCCCAATTATCACTATGCGACTACTTGCCGAAGAACAAAAACTCGGAACTCTTGAGCTTCTTATGACTGCTCCTGTCCGAGACGTTGAGATTGTTCTAGGGAAATTCGTAGCAAGCCTCGCTATATTTCTGGGAACCCTTTCGTTCACCGCTTGGTTTGTGCTGCTACTTTTTGTTTTTGGCGATCCTGACATAATGCCTTTGATAAGTGCCTATATAGGGTTCATTATGTATGGAGTTGCTGCTCTTTCAGTAGGGCTACTCGCCTCATCACTAAGCCCGAATCAAATTGTTGCTGCTGTAGTGGGATTTGGAATATTGGTAATTCTAACACTTAGCCAAGAGGCTGCACGCCAAGTGGATGGTGTCGCAGCTGCCATTCTGAAAGAACTCGCCATAAACAGCCATCTGGAAGATTTTCTAAGAGGGGTTTTATCAACTGCAGATCTCGCATATTATGTAGCTATAGCTGCAGTCTTCCTTTTCTTGACGGTCCGCTCTTTGGAAAGTAGACGGTGGAGGTAAATTGAGTTCCCGTAGAGTATCAGACCGATATGAATTAGACCAAAACAATCAATCACTATTCACCAAAGTGATAAACTCAATCTCAGACCTCAGTCCTGTATTTGGAATGTCAGGTGCTATTGCTTTGGTGGGGGCCACAGTGGTATATCTGTGGGCGCCCGACCTAAGAACATTCACTGGTCCCGTCTTATATCTTGGGTTGGCGTTACTAGCTCTAGCAGCCATTGGCTCTTTTCGAGCTGTCATTGGTACCATTACTGGTCGAAGAGGTCGCTACGGCGCCAATACGTTAATCATGATAATGCTCTTTCTAGCACTCACTACGCTCTTGTATCTTATACTCGCGATTCAGGAATTTCGGTTTGACACCACAGCTACTAAACAGTTCACACTTGCGAAACAAACCGTCACTGCACTTACTGAGCTTGATGAGGAAATCGAAGCGATTGCATTTTTCGTACCGACAGATCAACTCCAGCAGCAATCGCGCTACCAAGCTGAAACACTACTCTACGAGTTTTCACAAACCTCGGATAAATTTACCTTTCGATTTGTCGACCCTGAACTTGACCCATCAACAGCTAGACGATACGGCGTAACAGATTTCGGTACTATCGTTCTTGCGAATAAAGATACAGGGAAAAGTCACCAGATCCTCACCCCTCCCGTGACTGAGCAAGATTTTACCAGCGGGCTTTTCGTCGTCACTGGCGAAATGCAAAAAGTTGTCTACTTCTTGATTGGCCACGGAGAGCGTATCCCCTCTGATATAACAAGCGAGCAATCCATAGGGCTAGCTGCAAGGGGCATTATATCCGACAATTACCGAGTAGATACGTTGAATTTGTTCAAAGAAGGTAAAGTCCCAGATGACGCAGCCGTTGTGATCGCTGCTGGGCCATCGCGCGGATTCCTAACCAGAGGAACAAACGAAGAAGCGTTGCTAAAAGAATATCTTGAAAAAGGTGGCAATATGCTAGTACTTGCGGATCCAGACATACCGCGAGACTGGCGTCGACTCCTTCACCCTTGGGGGATAGCACTCATGTCAACCGTGCCGATCCCGGAAGAAATTGACAACACTGACAACCTCTGGAATCGTTCTGCCGCAAGAGCCTTCCCTGCACCGGGAATGATTGTGGATCAAGGAAGTTCTGTTACAGGAAGCCCCCGTACTCCTATACTGGAACCAACTTCGTATAATCGCAACACCCAAGAATTTGGAAACACCTACCCACGGGAAAACCCTGTAACTATCACAAGTAACCTAGATGTAACTTTCTACCCGAATGCAGTTGGAGTAACTTCGTCGCTACCGCCTGAGTTCATACCTCCTTCAATGAAAGTTATACCTCTAGCAGTTACATCATTTGAAAGTTGGATCACAGTCCGAGAAGACGACGATGATTTTGACCCAACATTCGACAGGCTCGGGCCAGTATCAGTTGCCGTCGCCGTTGAAAGTTACGGTCCAATCCCAGGGGAATTAGATGCCGACAATCATCTTAGAGTTATACCGATCAGCGAAACCCCCACGCGCCTCGTCGTGTTTGGCGATGTTGACTTCGCATCAAACAGATGGTTTGACGCCTTCAGTAATCGAGACTTCCTCCTCAACTCTGTGAATTGGCTGACTGGCGATTATGATTTAATCTCTATACGCCCTAAAACAACAGTATTTCGGGAATTGGTCACTAACAAAGAAGAATTCCAATTTATCCGGTACTCCAGCCTTTTCTTACTACCTGCCACTATCCTCATCCTGGGGACCGTAGTATGGTGGCGAAGGCATTAATCTGTTGCCCGTCCTGCGTCGGAGTTTCTTGTGAACGTGCGAACATCCATCATATTGCTAATTCTCCTGATAATGGTTGCGGGTACTGTAATTTTCTCGCAAGCCAGACCTCAACGCACATCAATTGATCCGAATGCACCTAGAGACTGCGGTGAGCCCTTCGTCATGCTTGTTACCCCTGAAGATATACACGGCGTGACAGTGATACACGAAAACAACCAGATTGACTTCAAACAAAAGGGAAGCGACTGGATCATTCAGGGCGAATCTCCAACCGAAGTGGATTTGGAACGATGGGGCGGTATTGTTTACCTTTTGAGTGGGCCTAGATCCTCTCGGTTATTATGCGACGATTTTAAAGCATTGGAAGAATACGGACTTGATCACCCTAGAACCATTATTCGCATGCATGCGAAAGGAGACCGGGTTTTCGAATATCGAATCGGCAATCGCACAGAGGACACTATAAATGACTATGTCACATTGAAGAGCTCAGCTGACATCTATCTTGTAGATGCTGCTTTCACTGACGTCATAGTGAACCTACTCTATGATATTCCATATGCAAAGTGGTATTTCCATGCCGAAGTAGAACGAGTCAGTGAACTTGATATTTCTAAAGGTGCCGACAAAGTCGCATTCGCAAAGAATAGCTCCCGCGGATGGCAATTCAATACAAGCAGAAGACCTGCTGAACGAGATCCGGTAGACCTCGATGCTTGGGATATGAACGTCGCTCCACTCCTACAGGGTCCACAAATTCAATATCGCGTCGAAGCAGCAATGACAAACCCCAAACAGTATGGGCTTGATGAACCAGTTGGAGCTATACGCTTAGAATATGGGGTAATGGAAAAAGGGGAGAACCAGACTATAATCGAAGTGTTTCATCAACGGATATGGAATATAGGTGACAAAACTCCAGATGGCAATGCGTACTATTCGAAGATTTTCAACATAGACCCAGTGCTCGCCATTGATGCTGCATGGGTGGATGCCCTGTTGCAAGTTCTGGAATCTCCACCCCAGCTTGCCACTGCATCACCAACTGCCGGTTCCTGAAAACCAATCAGGGTTCCGGAACAATCTAATACGAACCCATACTAAGGATATTCCCAACGTGAGAGCTGAAATAATTTCCATCGGCACTGAGCTGCTGATGGGTGAAATTACAGATACAAACGCCACTTATTTAGCAAGCCAATTAAGCATGTTTGGTGTGCAGACAACATACGTCACTCAGGTACGGGACAATTTGGAAGAACTTGTTGGTAGTCTCTCTCTCGCTTGGAATCGCTCAGATATAGTCGTTGCCACCGGTGGGCTTGGACCAACCCACGATGACCTCACTAGAGAAGCGATAGCTCAGCTGTTCAATGAAGATTTGTATCGAGACCCGGATATTGAAAACCATATTCGGAATTTCCTTCAAACTCGAACAGGGAGACCCATCGCAACTATCAACCTTCGACAAGCTGATATCATCCCTTCTGCCGAGCCTATATTGAATATGGCAGGGACGGCACCAGGACTGTTAGTTCGCTCCGGGGAAAAGGTACTTTTGGCAATGCCAGGAGTTCCGCACGAAATGGAGAACATGTGGCAGACAATTGCCCCCACTCTTTTGGCACATGCAACTACAAATTCGGCAATAGAAACCAGAACCATAAAAACCTTCGGCCTGTCTGAATCATTTGTAAGTGAACTCATTCCTAAAGTCTTAGCACTGAAAGATCCATACATAGGCATATATGCGAAAAGCGATGGAATCCACCTCAGAATCATCAGCACAGACATTAACTCTTTCAATGCACGGAAAAAACTCGAACAAGTGGAACAGCAAATTTATGATTCTCTTAGCGAGTTCATATGGGGATTAGATGAGGACAGCCCTGCCGCTGTATTGGGAACAATCATGGCAAAAACTGGCCTCACTATAGCGACTATGGAATCTATGACAGGGGGGTCGATTGGGTCCGCCATCACGGATATCCCTGGCAGCTCTGTTTATTATGTCGGCGGATTTGTGACTTATCAAACTCAAATGAAACAAGCTCTGGGTGTAGCTA
>Ga0114999_10007393_pt1 | contig 12474 bp, 14 predicted proteins | sample ArcticOcean_MG_C_3_FD_89820 | JGI IMG/M metagenome (GOLD analysis project Ga0114999, IMG submission 89820) | Marine microbial communities from western Arctic Ocean - ArcticOcean_MG_CB8_126 | ecosystem: Environmental > Aquatic > Marine > Oceanic | place: Arctic Ocean: Canada Basin | collected...
TAACCGCGGTGGGCTATGAGTGTGAAGTCCAATTCAGGCTCCGTTTATGGCGCTTGGAGGGGTGAAAGTTGAAGGCGGCGACAGCGTAGCAGTGGTGATGTTCCCGGACAACAAGCCGGTAAACAGCCAGAAGCCCGGAGAAACCTACTCTTCTCCCGATTCGGTCTCGGTCTCGGGTTCTGAGTCTGTCTCGGGCGCTGGCTCGACGTAGATGAATTCACTTACCGCTTTGACGAACTCGTCCCGATGGGAGTGGTGGATCTCGTGCACCGAATCCTCAATCAGGATGCTTGATATCAGGGAGTTCTTACCCGTCGCCCACTCAGCGTCTTCCTCCCTCACGGCCGATCCCTTCTCCGGATCGGCGCGCATCAGTAGCATCGGTGATGCGACCCTCTCGACCAGGTCATCCGGCTCGAAGTCGAGCTGTTTTCCGCCTTCAAGTGCCAGGGTGAAAACATCCGGGTCCAGCTTGATAAGGTTCCGCGCCAGCGCACGAGTGACATACGTAGGACGGCCCGGGGACCGTTTCTGAAGCATCGTGAACATCCCGATCTCGGTCATGCCGGATGCGGCAAGGTCCTGTGCCCGCTTGAATCGTTCACGATATTTGTTCGGGTTTCCGTCATCCGGATGCCGCTTGCTGAACAAGGGCGGGTCAACGGCGACGATCGTCGAGACGAGTTCGGGGTGGTCAGCTGCGATCATCGTGGCGACCACTCCACCCAGAGAGTGCCCCACCAGAGCAGCCGGCTCTCCGACAACATCGCGAAGCCACGGAACAATGTCTTCCGTGTACTGAGAGAACTTGTAGCCGCCCGCAACCCGTCCGGAATCGCCATGACCTCGCAGGTCTAGGGCGAAGACCTGCCTGCTGGAGGCGAACTCCGGGAGTGTGGATCTCCAGTCCTGGCGTCGTGTGCCAAGGCCGTGGATGAACACCACAGGCGGACCGTTGTTGGGGCCAACGTCGTATGCCAGTGACATATCGGGCGCGGCGTATCTGTTTGACTCGAATAGAGGCGGCATGGTGGACGCGGGAAGGGCGGGCTAATGCCCGCCCCGTTCCCATTGAATTTCTCTCTTGGTTCGTGGCTGTATTTATATGCTGGATTAAGCGGGTAGCCGACTGATTACGCCTGCTCTGGCAGGTGCACCGTCAGGCCAAACGCTTCAAGTTGGTTACCTATCGCTATCAAGCGTACCTCGTCAGAAGGCTCAACGGCGGGCAGCGTGTTCTCCATATCAAGTGCGTCGTACTTCGAACCGGGCATGCGGGGATACGCGAGCATACGAACGCCGACGATGTTGTCTAACCCGTCAGCCAAACGTTCGGGGTGATCGATCTTCTCGGCAAATAGTCGAACGGGTCCAAGACGATGGGGTCCCGCTTCAGAACAATCCTGAAGATGTTCGCCTTCTGCTGAATGCGCCGCTGATCTTGATGCGCGCTTTCCGGCTAGTAGAGATTGTCCTTATTCGTCTGTTTCATCTGCGCTTCCATCTCTTCCACGTCGCCTTTTCCAGCGAACGCGTGGTCGTTCAATACGCAGGCCATCGAGGGCAAAGAGTCTCTGGACGGCCAGGTCTCTGGCTCCCAGAGATCGGACCTTAGGAAGGCCTTAGGACAGTGCATGAAGGCTTCTTTTACGTCGACCACGATCGCCAGCCACGGGTCTTTGCCGTTAGCGGCGAGTGACTTCAGGAGTTCCGGGTCTTTGACGATGGTTGCAGTGCCGTTCACCCGGAGCGTCTCCCGCATACCGGGAACGAGGAAGACAAGCCCGATGCCCGGGTTGGTGATCAGGTTTGTGAGGCCGTCAAAGCGACGGTTGCCGGGCCGGTCCGGGATGACGATGGTGTTGTCATCCAGCACCTGTACAAATCCAGCGGGGTCGCCTTTTGGCGCAACGTCCACGGTGCCATCGGCGTTGGTGGTCGCAAGGAACGCGATCGGCGACGCGCCGATGATGTCTCGGCAGTGCTGATCCAGCGCTTTGATGGTCTTGTCCCGGGCACGTTCAGACGGGAAGCCGAGCAGTTCGCGGAGTTCGTCTTCCGATGTGATGATGTTCTTGAATCGAGCGGTGGTGACCATGTGCGTCCTTACCTGACCTGTGGAAGTTCGGTGGGCAGTCTGGGAAGTATAACCGTGGTCGGTTTCCGGGACCGCTACATTTGGGTCGTGTGCTTTTAGATCGTGTCCAGGAAATCGAACATCACCCGTCGGAAGTTCACGGGGTCGCCGCGGTGGATGCCGTGTCCCACGCCCTGCATCTGGACAAATGTGCAGTCCGGGATCAGGCTCGCAGCGAGCTCGGCCTCATCGTCCGTCATCGCTGCGCCCATGCCCGGGTCTGCCTGCAATAGGAGTGCCGGGCACTTGATAGCAGCCAGCCGTGCCTCGGCATCAAAGCCTTCCATCGACCCGCCGCTAATCGTCCGTGTGTAGATCTCCGGATCAAGGCCTTTTGTAGAGTCGGCCCGGACCCGGATTTCTGCGGCGTCCTGGTTCGGGTACATCTCGGCGAGCAACGGGATCAACTCCGAGGCCGGGACGTCCATACCGGCAAGCTCTTGCATGCGGGCGAACTCATCAGCCCGGCGGCTTCGGCCCGTCCGCTGATGGGAGAATATCGGCGGGTCTTCCAGGACAACGGCACGCACCAGATCAGGCCGCTCGCTGGCAACGCCTATCGCAGTGACCGCTCCTAGTGAGTGGGCGACCAGCACGGCCGGTTTGCCGATCACATCTTCGAGCAACGAGATGATGTCTCGCGGGTAGTCGCCAAACAGGTATCCGGACTCGGCAGACGACGATTCACCGTGACCACGCAGGTCGACCGCGTACGGGTGCCACGCGTGCGAGACGACGCCGATCTCTTGCGACCACTGCTGCCAGCGGCCACCGATGCCGTGAATGAAGACGAGCGGATAGCCCTGGTCATCGCCCTCCACGTAGTTGAGGGTCATCTCGCCGGTGTTGTGCTGTTTTACGGTTAGCAAATGGGTCTCCGTTGGTGTGGTGCCTATAAATCGTTAGGGCCGGCGAAATATTGTTAGGGATGGAGATTCTTCTCCCTCATCCTCACCTTCTGCCGCTGGGAGAAGGGATTAACTGCCGGGGTTCAGCCTTGTCCGTACGTTCTTGGCGGGGTTCCGGGATTCAGGGAGAAGTGGGTGTGGGTTGCGAGCCAGGTTCCGTTTCGACGGGCCAGTGTCACGGTGGCGCGGCCGGCCGGGTCGAACGAAAGGCTTGTGGTCTTCATCGAACCCTGTGGATGTCCAGGTTACGCCCCCCCAGGCGACGTCCTGGTCGCCGAAGCCAAGAATCGATTCCTCGGCCCCTTTGAAGTCGGCGATGTTGCCCCAAATACCTTCCCACTGGTTGCGACGGAGGTTTCCAAGCCCGGTCACGATATCGGCGCGTGTTCCGAATGACACGACGTCGTCGGCAAATATGCCTTCCGCTGTGTCGTAGTCGATCCCGGCGCACAGCTCACCCAGCAGGGTGAACCATTGTTGAACGGCGACTTCCGGGTTCGGATCGGTGATGGGTATGGCGTAAGAGAGATGGGTCATATGGCGGGCAAGGATGCCACAGGTTGATGCTGATCAGACAATTCTTTCCGGCCCCGACGCCATCCCACAGCAAGTCATCCTGAGTCGAGGCGAAGGATCTCGCCGGTGGTAGATCGCAAGTAGGCCCGGCGTGCGTGCAGCCATAACGCGGCGAGATCCTTCGTCGGAAGCTCCTCAGGATGACCTTTGGAGTGATGGTCTGAACGCGGATAAGTAGCGTGACGCTGGTCAGGGAGAAGTTGGACCTCCCTCATGATTTATGCATCGGGCCTCTCCCGCCGGGAGAGGGGGTTCCGTTACCAGTCGCTTTAGTCCGGCTTCCGGCCCGCTACTGCAAACACACGATGCGGGATCGCGATCGGATCTTCTGGAAATCGTTCGGCAAGCAGCGCTGCCAGCTCCCGGTCAAAAGCCTCAACCCGATCTGAAGTCATCGACGCGGCGATCCCGGCGGATGCTCTGATGCGGCCTCGCCACGACTCGTGTGTGTACATGTCGTCAATCGGGAAGGTGAGTTGGGTTACGGCGTCGAATCCACCCGACTGGAGATCGATGATGAACTCCAGGTGGAGGCCATTACCGCCGCCCCTCAACCACTCCGGGTTGTGCGACTCGATCAGGCGTTCCGTCAGATCCACTATGTTGCCGGGAAGTGGAATCCAATCCCAGGAGGCCAGCAGCAATGCGCCGCCCGGCTTGAGCAGCCGCATCGCCTCCGCCATCGCAGCTTCTGCGTCGAACCACCACCAGCACTGGCCCGCGGCGACGATATCGAACTCGCCGCCCGGCAGTCCTGTCTCTTCCGCAGATGCGTTGACGTACTGGACCTGGACGCCGTTTTCTCCGTCCAGTCGCTTTGCCTCGCGCATCAGATCTTCGGAGATGTCGACCGCCATCACCTCGGACCCACGTGTCGCAAAACCACGAGCCAGAGTGCCGGTTCCGGTACCTAGATCGACAATCCGCGCCCCTTTGGAGTCTATTACTATCTCATTGAGAGAGTCGAAGAACTCCGGCGGGAAACCGCCACGGTGTTTGGCATAGTCGTGAGCGGTCTGTCCAAAATCGGGATTAGTCATGACCACCAAGGGTACTGCTAGCCTGAACCGAGTTCTTCACCGCTATGAAATCGCACGTCCGACTTAAATCACGCTAGAACCAGGGAGCCAACCGATGAACAAACAGGCAATCGCTCGATGGGATGACCTGCTGGACTGGGCGCCCGCCGGTTTCCTTGTCGGGAACGTGGACCTTGTCGCCGTTCGGTTCGACGACTAAGTGTCCGTGTTCTACGGGCGTTGCCTGCATCGTGGCGCAATGCTTGCCGATGGGCATGTCGATGGCCAGGACTTGATTTGTGGCGTGCATGACTGGGACTACCGCCTTGAGTCCGGCATCAGCGCGTAGAACAACGATGAGCAGTTGCCAAAGTTCAATGCGTGGGTCGAGGACGGCGATGTGCTCATCGATGCCGATCAGATCAGCGAATGGGAGTTGGCAAATCCGCAGCCTTACAACCGGGACGCTTATCAAGGCGCATATGCCGACCACTCCGGTACGCCGGAGGAGCCATTCACCGGGCTGATCCGTGATCTGGCATCAAGCGGGTTAGAGAACTTTGGCGAGCACGGTCCGGTCGCTGCGATGGGCGTGCTCGTGATCAATTGCCCTCGTGGGACAACATACAGTTCGTGACGGGGCAGCTTGCCAGCGTTCCGCAACTTGACGATGTGGAGGTGGGAACGCATCTGGTTGTCGGTCCGAACGCCGAAAAGCCCTTGACGCTGGAAATCCCGCTGATAGTTTCCGATATGAGCTTTGGTGCGTTGTCGGAAGAGGCCAAAGTGTCTCTGGCGAAGGGTGCTGAGTTGGCAGGTACAGGCATCTGCTCGGGCGAAGGCGGGATGCTACCGGAAGAGCAGGCGGAAAATTCTCGATATTTCTACGAGCTGGCGTCGGCGCGCTTCGGCTTCTCATGGGACAAGCTTGATCACGTTCAGGCATTCCACTTCAAGGGCGGTCAGGGTGCGAAGACAGGCACAGGCGGGCATCTGCCGGGAGCCAAAGTACGGGGGAAGATCGCCGAGGTGCGTGGCCTTCCGGAGGGCCAGTCCGCTGTGTCCCCTTCTCGATTTCCGGAATGGGACAGCGTTGACGGTTTTCGTGATTTTGCAGGGCAGGTCAGGGAGCGCACCGGCGGGATTCCCATCGGTTTCAAACTATCGGCGCAGCATGTCGAGGCCGATATCGATGCCGCTCTAGAAGTTGGCGTGGATTACGTGATCCTGGGCGGCCGCGGAGGCGCTACTGGAGCCGCGCCGCTGATTTTCCGCGACAACATCTCGGTGCCGACGATTCCGGCGCTGGCGCGTGCCCGTAAGCATCTTGATGATGCCGGTCTACAGGACGTGACGCTATTCATCACGGGCGGCCTGCGCACGCCAGCCGATTCCGCTAAAGCGTTGGCGCTTGGTGCAGACGGGGTCGCCCTATCCAACTCGGCGATACAGGCGATCGGTTGCCTGGGGATGCGCGCCTGCCACACGGACAACTGCCCGGTGGGGATCGCTACGCAGAAGGAGGGCCTGCGCAAACGGCTGGAGATCAACGTGGCTGCCATGCGGCTTGAACGGTTTTTCAGGGCGTCGATAGACCTGATGAAGTTGCTGGCGCGAGCATGCGGTCACACCCACTTGAACCAGTTCACAGTTGAGGACCTGACGACGTTTGATAGCGAATTGGCCTACCTGTCAGGCGTGCGTTACGGAGGAGTTACGCCGCTTTAGGGGTTTCGTGTGCTGAGGTTCTCGCGTGTCCTGAGGCTCTCGAAGGACCGGGATTGCGCGGTTGGCTCATTTTGTCATTCTGAGTCCGAGGCGAAGAATCTCCTGGCTTTCCGTGCATCCGAGTTTCATAGCAGGGACACCTCGCTCGCGTCCTCGCTTTCGAACGGGCGCGATTGTCATACGGATGTACGCCAGTTCCACCGGGGCGCGAGGGTCAAGCGTCTTAGCGGGGATCACTCGGGAGATCCTTCGCCTCGGGCTCAGGATGACAACAGAGAGTGCATCGCCCTTCTCCCCCACTAGGAGAGAGGAGCTAGACGCGCTCCACCAAAAACGCCAGCGCCCTGTCGAAAGCGTCTGACACCACATCGACCAACTCCGGTGCAGGGTCACGGTCGAAGGTGTGCGGGCCGCCCGGGATGGTGATCATCTCGTGCTCGATGCCTGATGCTTTGAGACGGCTCGCCATGTGAACCGACTGTTCGTAAGGAACATCGGTGCCGGCGTCGCCGTGGAGCAGAAGCGTTTTCGGGTAGGCATCACTCACGTTGTCGGCCGGAGAGTACGGCGTGAACCAGTCAAGCTCGGCAATCGGTTCGTGACCACCGACCTTGAGCGGCCACAGCCCGTTCTGTCGGCACCACAGGTAGTAGTCGCGTCGGGCTGAATCTGCTGCGCCATCCACCAGTTCTTGCTCGCCGATGGCACGCGCCGCATGGCCTTCCTCCAGCCGATCGAACGTGCTGTAGAACGGATCGGGCTTGCTGTACCAATCGCCGGCGATGTTGCCGTATCCGTAGAAAGACACCAGCGCGTTCGGTGGCAGGCCCACCCGGTGCCCGGCGAGCAGGGTCAAATACCCACCAGCCGAATGTCCAACCACGCCAATTCGAGCCGGGTCGACGCCGAACTCCTCTGCCCCGATCGACCTCAGCCACTTGAATGCGTCTTCGACATCCTCGGCGATGGCCGGGAGTTTCGTTTCAGGCGCAAGCCGGTAGTCAATGCAAACCACGACAAATCCGGCATCCACGTAGCGCTCAAGCTGCGCCGGTATGATCCCGGACCGGTTGCCCATGATCAGTGCGCCGCCATGTATCCAGACGATGGCGGGTTTCTGTTCACCGCCCGGCGTTTCGGCTCCATAAATGTCGGCCTGAAGCGCGAGCGGCCCGGCGGTTTTGTAGGTGCGAGTGATCACCGGGTCAGTGTCCTCAATCCGAAGTCTTTCGCATTGAGCAGATGACCCCGTACAGGTAGATCAACCAGATCGGCAGGGTCGCGATCGAAAGTGCCAGTTTGTCTCCCGGCTGGGTACGACTTCCGAACGAATCCACCGGGTCCAGCACTATGTAGCTGAAGGTCTCATGCACGGCCTGTGGCAGTAAGACGATCGTGATGGTCACTACAACTAGGTAGACGCGGTTGAGAAGGCTTTCCTTCTCCTCCCCGGTCTCCAACCAGCGACGGGCCGCGAAATGGGATCCCCAGATGAGAACTCCGATGATCAAGAAGCTGATCCCCTGTATCAACCCCTCTTTTTTCGCTCGATCAAGGCCCAGGATACGGCGCTCCTCGTCCAGCGCTATCTGCTCGGTGCGGCGCTCAGCCTCGATATCAGCAAGCTCTTGGAGCTCGATATCAGTCAACTGCTGCCTGTCTTTGAGTTCGAGAGCGGTCCGGGGCTGCGGCGCTGAATCGGAGGGAAGTCGGATGTACACGGGGTCGTAACTGAACTGATCGCTCCCGAAAGAAGCAAAACCTGCCTGCAACATGTTGGAGGCCCCCTGCGTGAACACCAGCAGCCCGCTGACGATCACCACCAGAAGATAGATGCGAAACAGGACTCTAAGGTCAAAGTTGATCGGCTCTCTTGCACGCGTACGTAGGAACAAGATGACGCCACCGGCGACGATAGCAGCGATGACGATGATGACGACCAGCGCGGTCAGCGCTACCTAGATTATGCCCATGTGGTCCCTACCTTTGTGATCTGCGTTTCTCTAATCGTCTTCATACCACTGCCCCACGTGACGGTCAGCGATGATACAGGGCGGTCGCCTGCACAACTTATTGGGCCTGGCTATTCCCAGGTACTCAGATATTCAGAGGACTTGTCAGGACGCTAACCGAGACAGTTCGCGTCCTGATTCGCCTGATTCAGAGCTTGAATCCGATTCAACCCTCTCAGGGCGTACAGCCTGAGATGTTGGTTCTCCGGGTTCCGTCGATTCAGTCAACGCTTTGTACGCGGCTATGCCAATGGTAAGTGCCGTGATGCCGGCGAAACTACCCACAAAAACTACTTTTCTGCTCATGCTCTCTGTACCTGTTTTCGATGTTTGGTCTTGTTCGATTACAGATAAGACGCCGCCGGGCCTTATTTTGTTCCACACCCGTCGCAGACGCGAAAGCGCCCCCGTTCTTTTTACGGAACGGGGGCGCTCGATTGATCAGTTGGCCTGACGTCAGACCGCTGCATCCGACTTAAACGGAAGCTGCGACCGGAGCCTCCAGAATGCCGAGCTTCTTGGCCTCGGCCAGGACGTGGGCTTCCTCTTCGGGTGCCAAGTAATTGTTCGGTCGGATCGATGCGCCCATGTCGATGCCGAGTCGCTCCGACAGAATCGCCTTGCAGACGTGGGCCGCAGCGCCGTACATGACGACCAGGTCTACGACCGCTTGCACCTCGTCCTGGAGTTCCTGCGCTCGGGCCATGTTGCCAGCGATGTAGGCGTCATACATCTCGGTGTAGAGCCAGGGTGTCAGGGAGAGCGGTGCGTCGACCGTTCCGATTGCGCCCATCGTGAGCGCGGGGAGCGGCAGTCGTCCGGATCCGGAGAAACATGCCAGTCCGCGGTCGGCCCAGTCTCGGATCAGGGCGAAGTTGGCGGCGGAGTGCTTCAGGCCCTTGAGGGTCGGAACTTCCTTCATCACGGCGTCCATCAGGTCAGGAACGAACTCGACCTGGGTCAGTTGCGGCAGGTTGTAGGCGAACAGCGGCAGGCCATCTGCGGCGTCTGCAACCGCTTTGTAGTGCTCGATTATCGACCGCTCGTTTGGCTGGAAGAAGAACGGCGGGACACAACAGACGGCTGCACAACCGGACTCTACGGCGGCTTTTGCGCCCTTGACTGCACTCTCGGTGCTGATCGCCCCGACGTGCATGATGGCAAGCGCCTTGCCCTTGGTGGTCTCGCCAGAGACGCGGGCGACGGTGTCGCGCTGCTGCTCCGACAGGATGGGGCCTTCACCGGTGCTGCCTGCGACCCAGAATCCCTGGGCGCCGTGAGACATGTTGTCCTCAAGGATGGCGCGGAGGCCTTCTTCGTGGATGGAGCCGTCCGCTTTGATGGGCGTGGGGTTGGCCGGGAATACTCCCTTGAAGCCAGACATGTCGATGTTGCCGGTGCCGTTCGTAGTCATTTTGTTATCTCCGATAGATGTGACGTCGGGCGATCCCGGCGGAATGCGGCGAATGATACTCCGCAACCCGCCATGCGGGCATTAGTGTTTATGGGAGTTGTCTTTTTATGGGCGTTTCGCCGGTCCTCGATCGCTTCAGTCCGCTGAGCAGGGTCCCGGGCGACATATTTCGCGCGATTTTCACCTGTTAGTCACGTCATTACCGGGTAGAGAGTTCCCGAAACGAGCCGTAATGGGCTATTGTCGGGTTATCGACCCCACCATGCCGCCAACTATCTGAGAGTCGTATTGGGAAGAATATTCGGGCGCGGCCTGATTGTGCTCCTGCCCCTTGCGGTGACCTTGCTCGTTATCCAATTTGTCGCGGGCCTTGCGGATTCGATCTTCGCACCAGTAACCGATCACTTTATCGGTCCCGATATTCCGGGCATTGGTCTCTTAATTCTGTTGGCGATAGTCTTCATCGTAGGACTGCTGAGCCACAGGTTCGCCGAAGTTGTAGGTCGCACGCTTGAGCGAGGAATTACAAAATTTCCGTTTGTGGGCCGGGTCTACCTGACGGCAAAACAGGTCGCCATGTCTGTGTCTGGCGGTCAGGAATCCAGTTTCGACACGGTAGTCAGTGTCCCGTTTCCGACCGAATCCAGCCTCGCCATCGGATTCCTGACACGAGAGTTCACGAACGACGCTAACCGTGAGTACGGCATCGTCTACATCCCGACGACCCCCCTACCCAGCTCCGGGTTTCTGCTGGTTGTGCCGATGAGCGACATCTCCATCCTGGACATGTCATCCGCCGAGGCGATGCAGATGGTGGTGACCGGCGGTGTCGTAGTGCCCGATTCTCTGGGCGACCTCGGTAACTAGATGTCCCCGGGCCAGATACCAGGGCTCAGGCGCCTCGTTGAAGCACGGCCCCCGGTCTGGCTCCGGTGTGTTTGCCGTCGTTGATGATGGACACACCGCCGACAAGAACGTGCGGCACGCCAACCGGGTATCGGTGCGGATCCTCAAAGGTCGCTATATCCGTAACGGTTGAGGGATCAAACACGACGATGTCCGCAATCGCTCCTTCTCTCAACACGCCGCGGTCCGACAGTCCCAGCCTTTTGGCAGGCATTCCGGTCATCTTGTTGATAGCGGTCTCTAGCGATATCAGAGGCTCGTCCCTGACGTATCGTCCAAGGACGCGAGGGAACGTGCCGTAAAAGCGGGGGTGCGGCATGGTCGACTCCCACGCACCAGCGTGCTCGATGGCGTTGCCGTCTGATCCGATCATTGCGTGTTCGTACTCCATGAAGAAGCGAACATCGCCCTCCACTCGGTTGTGCACGACCTTCGATATCTCGTTGTCTTCCTCATCGATCAACATCAACATCACTTCGATACCGTCTACGCCCCGCCCTTCTGCGATCTCCGCCACGGACTTGCCTATCAGATCGCCGTTCTCCTTGCTGGCGACGGTGGCTATAACCATCGACTCGAAAACCCACGGCAATCCTCGGAACCAGCCTTTTGACGTATCTTCGTGCGCCTTCTTCCGGATCTTCGGGTCACGGAGTCGCTCCAGCATCGTTGCCACCCCGCCCTCCTGCACCCAACTCGGCAGCATCTGGCTCATGCCCGACGATGCGGCCGTGTACGGGTACATGTCGCAGGTGATGTCTAGCCCGGCGGCGCGTGCGCGATCGATTACGACCACCATCTGGTCGCCGTGGCCGAACTCCCGGGAGTCGATGATTGCGATGTGCGAGAACTGGACCGGGACGTTGCCCCACTGACCTATCTCAACCGCCTCTTCGATGGACTTGATGTGCCAACCCGCCCACACCCTTGCGTGCGTCGCGTAGAAGGCGTCCTTGAAGGGCGACATCACCGATACGAGCGAGACCAGCTCATCGGTCTCGGCGTAGCTGGACGGGGGTAGGGTCAGGCCCGTGGACATGCCGAAAGCACCCTGCTCCATCGCAACTTCCAGGTATCGCTGCATTTGAGCGAGCTGATGGGCCGTGGGCGGAGCGTCGTCTAGCGCATCGGCGGCGAGCCGTAGCGCGGAGTGCCCGACCAGCGGGGCGACGTTGATCGAGACGCCGTTGCCTTGAACGGCATCCGAATATCCAGCTACATCGTTCCAACTCCAGTCCTCAACGGACGACAGAGTCGAGCCGAGGCTGTCTCGGACTACGTCTGGTCTCCCGACCGGCGACGGGAAGGGAGAAAACCCGCAGTTACCGGTGACCTCTGTGGTCACGCCCTGGTACGCCTTACTCTCGGCACCGGGGTGGTCGACGAGAGTGACGTCTGAGTGCGTGTGTATGTCTATGAAGCCGGGGCATACGACATGACCTGTGGCATCGATCACGCTAGCGGTACCGGCGACGGCATCGGCCAGGTCGGCGATCGCCGTAATCTTCCCGTTAGTGATACCGATATCGGCTGGCTTTCCGGGCGATCCGTCGCCATTTATTACGGTGCCACCCCGGATGATCGTGTCGAACTTCATCTGTATCCTCAGGTCTCGTCATCTCTTTGTATTGGTATCGGTTCCACAGCACGAGCCAGCATTAGTGCACTCGTTGCTACACTTGTTACCTGACTGTATCCGGCATATTCGGCGAATCCGTCCGATGATGCCACCACTTTTTTAGCGCACAAGGCAGTTTCGAACTTGTTCGAGTCA
>Ga0114999_10007395_pt1 | contig 12471 bp, 11 predicted proteins | sample ArcticOcean_MG_C_3_FD_89820 | JGI IMG/M metagenome (GOLD analysis project Ga0114999, IMG submission 89820) | Marine microbial communities from western Arctic Ocean - ArcticOcean_MG_CB8_126 | ecosystem: Environmental > Aquatic > Marine > Oceanic | place: Arctic Ocean: Canada Basin | collected...
TCTTGCCCCAGTTCTCCTGCCACATCAAACACCGCAGGGGGCACTTCACCATTAAACACAACGCACTGAATGGTTGCAGACCCGTCCCGAACTTGCAAAAAATGTAATTTTCCACCCGACCGTTTGTTGTATAACCAACCCTCGATGACCACTTCTTCGCCATTGGATTGCGCCACATCTAAAATTCGAATCTTATCTGCCAAGCGATCCTCCTCTCATACAAACAAACACACTATGGCCCAACCGTGACCCGATGCAGGTGATCGGCACCTAAAAGAACTTGACAGGCTTCTAGCACCCGTTCTTTTGTGACGGCATCAATATCGTCTAATGATTCTTCCGCTGGGCGATATTTCCCCATATACATTTCTTGTTGTGCCAAACGCCCCATCCGATTATCCATGCTCTCTTGCCCAAGAATTAACTCCCCACGCAGTTGGGCTTTGGAACTTTCCAATTCTTGATCCGATATACCCTCTTGTTTGAGCCGTTTGATTTCTAGCTGAGCAATGCTTACGGCCTCTTCTACACGTGCACTATCACAGGCCATGTAGGTGCCAAACAGGCCTGTATCTTCTAGCATCTCAAGATAAGAATAAACCGAATATGCCAACCCAAGCCGCTCTCTGATCTCTTGGAACAACCGAGAACTCATGCCTTCGCCCAGTGCCGTATTGGCAATCATGTGTTCATTTCGACGCGGGTGTGTATATGAACAAGCCGTTGTCCCCAGGCAGATGTGTGTTTGACCAATATCCCGTTGAAAGTGTTGCTGAGTATGCAAAATCGGAGCAGGTTTTTTCCGAGTTAAAACCTTTGGTGTCGTGGTTGGGAAGTCAAACAATCTGCCCGCAAGATCTACAACCTGACTGTGGTCAACGTTTCCAGCTACAGATACAACAATGCGTTCTGGGTGATAATGTTCACCCAGAAAGTTAAGCAACTTATCTCGCGTAAAACCTTGTACTGAAGTAGGGCTACCCATAATAGGTGCTCCCACAGAGTCTCCCCCCCAGACAGATTGTGCAAAAAGATCGTGAATCAAATCATCAGGTGTATCCTCCACCATCTGAATTTCTTCTAAGACAACCCTTTTTTCTTTTTCTATTTCTTCAGGGTCAAAAATAGAGTGTCGAAGCATATCTGCTATCACATCTAATGCTTCAAATAAATGTTCGTCCAAACAACGCACGTAAAAACAAGTGAGATCCCGCGATGTGAATGCATCGAGTGACCCACCCAACGACTCTAAACTATGCGCTATCTCAAACGTATTTCGGTTTTGGGTGCCTTTGAAGAGCATGTGCTCTAAAAAGTGAGAAATGCCCTGATCTTGAACCCGCTCATCACGCGAACCCACCTGTACCCAAATACCCAACGCAATAGAACGCACAAAAGGCACAGATTCTGTGACTATGCGCAAACCATTCTCAAGGCGTGTCTTTTTATACAACCCGCTCAAAGGCGGTGTTAAGGCCATAACCCCATCCTCCAGGCAACCACAAATGCGAAAAGACGACCGGCATACCGATCGTCTTCCCTGTATTCAAAAAAGGATATTGCAACCCAAGATCGGTCGGATCTGTGCTAATCCTCAGCTTCTGAACCACCACTGGGTGCTTCAATCAATGCTTTGCGGCTTAATCGAATCTTACCCTGATCGTCAATTCCAATGACTTTTACTTGCACCTTTTCGCCCTCTTTCAATACATCATCTACTTTGCGAACGCGGTGATGTTCAAGCTCGGAGATATGACACAAACCATCTTTACCTGGCAAAATTTCGATAAATGCACCGAAGTCTGTAATGCGTCGAACGGTACCGGCATAGGTGGCACCCACTTCAGGGTCTTCCACCAATGCGCGAATCATACCCATTGCGGCTTCGCCTGCTGCTGCGTCCACAGACGTTACAGTCACCATACCGTCATCTTCTACGGTAACCGTGGCACCCGTCTCTTCTATGCTACGAATGGTTTTACCACCCGGGCCAATAACAGCGCCAATTTTAGATTGTTCAACGCGAATGGACAAGACACGAGGGGCGTATTCAGACAACGCTTCGCGGGGCGTGCTGATCGCATCATTCATGAGACCCAAAATATGATTGAGTGCGGCACGGGCACGCTCAAAAGCGACTTGCAAAATATCAAAACTCACACCGCCAATTTTGATATCCATTTGAATGGCCGTTAAACCATCTACCGTACCAGTAATTTTGAGATCCATATCACCCAAATGATCTTCTTCACCCAAAATATCCGTCAACACAACCCACTTGTCACCTTCCATCACCAACCCAACACCCGCGCCAGCGACATGCGTTTTGATTGGTACACCCGCATCCATCATGGCCAAAGACCCACCACAAACGGTCGCCATAGATGACGAACTGTTTGACTCTGTAATCTCAGAAACCAAACGAATGGTATAGGGGAAATGCTCTTCACCTGGAATCACGGGTTCCACGGCCTTTTCGGCCAAAGAACCATGACCAATTTCACGCCGACCAGGAGCAGCGATGCGACCGGTCTCGCCCACACTCCAATTTGGAAAGTTATAATCGAGCATGAAACTCTTGAATGATTTACCAGATAAATCATCAATCATGCGCGTATCCATTTTGCTGCCCAAAGTTGCGACACACAGCGCCTGTGTTTGCCCGCGTGTAAAAATAGCAGACCCATGTGTTCGAGGCAATACGCCCAAATGAATCGAAATCTCGCGAACTTCATCAATAGAACGGCCATCAATACGCCGGTTTTCATCCAAAATCATCGCGCGCATGTCTTTTTTGACGACGCCATCAAAAGCATCACCAATAGCACCATCAGACTCTGGAAATTCTTCGGCCAAGGCCTCTTTAATTTCATTGCCCAAATCACGCAACAACTGTTCGCGGTCGAGTTTGTCTGCTGTGCGATTGGCATCTTTAACTCGGCTTGCAGCCTTTTCTTGAACTGCGGCAACAAGCACCGTGTTGACTTCGTGTTCTTCTACCACGCGCTTCTCTTTACCCACTTTGGCAACCAGCCCAACCTGGAGGTCTATCACCTCAATGATGCCTTGGTGTGCCACTTTCAAAGCCTCTAAAACATCTCCATCAGGCGCTTCGTGAAATTCACCCTCAACTGCAATGATGGACTCGCGGTTTCCTGAAACCACGATATTCACATCGCTCTCTTCCAATTGTTGAAGTGTTGGATTCACTTTAAAAACATCACCCACACGCCCAACACGCACAGCGCCAATAGGGCCGTCAAAAGGAATATTTGAAATGCTCAATGCTGCCGATGCACCCGTCATGGCCAACACAGCGGGATCATTCACGCCATCATAAGACAAAACGGTTACATAAACCTGGGTTTCAAAATTATATGCCTTGGGAAACAATGGGCGGATTTGATGATCGATCAAACGGGCGTGCAATTTCTCAGCCGTTGATGGCGCACTCTCTCGTTTGAAGAAGTTGCCAGGAATGCGACCGCCGGCATACATTTTCTCACGATAATCTACCTGCAGTGGAAAAAAATCAAAATTCGAAGGCCTATTATCAGAAACAACCGCAACAAGAACCACTGTATCGCCATGCCGCATCCATACTGCGCCATGGGCTTGTTTTCCTACAAGCCCTGTTTCAATAGACAACTCTCTACCATCGGTATCCAACGCTACTCTTTCTACCATCCAATAAACTCCTATCCCTATGAAAACGGATCATACCAGCGTCTTAGCCGAGATGCTAAGAATTTTGCCTACCTCCAGTATGATACAAGGTAACCTACCCGCGCAAACCTAGTTGAGCGACCAATTCGCGATATCCTGTCAGATCTTTTTTCTGAAGATAACGCAACAAACGTCGACGCTGACCAACCAACTTTACCAGCCCTCGGCGAGAATGGTGATCTTTAGCATGCATTTGCGAATGTCCGGTGAGATGCGTGATGCGCGCAGTGATCAATGCAATCTGCGTTTGTGAAGAACCCGTATCGGCCTCGTTGCGACCATACTGGCCGATAATTTCGACCTTTTTTTCCTTAGCTAGTCCCAAAACAGAACCTCCAAAATTATTGTGAATTACTTTGCGAAAGCAACTGCTTCGCAATCTGAATATCTTTTTGTACTTGCGCAATCAACGCGTCTTTATTTTCAAACTTACGCTCAGCCCGGATATGGTATGCCAATTCTACCTTAAGCGTTTGACCGTACAAATCGCCCGAAAAATTGAGAATGTGCACTTCAAACGTCCAGTTTTCCCCGTCAAAAGTTGGCCGTTGACCAAAGTTTACAACTGCAGGCAAAGGTTCCTCAAACTGCACCCAGGCCGCATAAACACCTGGGGGTGGGGAAAGCTTCTCTGCCATGTTAAAAGATACATTGGCCGTAGGAAACCCAAGATTCTTGCCACGTCCCTCGCCGGGGATAACAACACCCCAAACAGGGTAATGCCCCCCTAATAAGGCGGCAGCTTCTCCAAAAAGATTCGCTTCGAGGGCACGGCGAATGCGCGTACTGCTTATCGGACTGTCGTTGACAACGCTGGGTTCAACCGATGTGACCCCAAACCCAAATCGGGTACCAAGTGCCCGCATGGTATCATAACCACCTTGGCGATTTTTGCCAAAACCGTGATCGTAGCCCACAACAACATGAGATGCATGCATCCAATCAACCAAATAGCGGCCAACAAATGCATCTGGGGCCAATTGTCTGAGGTTTTCATCAAATGGGACAACAACCAAAACATCAAGACCCAAAGCCTCAAAACGGGCAGACTTTTCAGGTAGTGTGGTCAACAAGCTTGGTGCATTTGCCCCATCGATAAATTGTCTGGGATGGGGATCAAATGTGAGCACAACCGACATGCCTTGATGCGTTTGGGCGTATGAAAGGACAGATTGGATAACAGCGGCATGTCCAACATGCACCCCATCGAATGTGCCAATGGTAACAACGGGATTTTTAAAGTCAACCACTTCATCTGGGATGATGATACGCATTTGGGGCGATTTTAGCTTTCTCGCTGAGCAATAACACACACAGGCCGAAGGCCATTTGGGTGCCAACGCCCAATGCCAATTAAATGATCGTCACTATCAAAGATGCACTGGGGTTCTTCAAAGTCGCCCATCGGAACGTCGGTAACTTCGACGGGATTACCGTTAACAAATGCGTGAACCTGTTGTTTTGAAAGGGAGATGTTTGGCAAATCTAAAACCCTTTTCACCCCTAAGAAAGGCACGGGGTCAAGCCGTTGCGCAATACCTTCAAGTTCTTCAAGGGTATAACAATCGGACAACCCAATCTGCCCAACAGCTGTGCGCGTCAATTGCGATAAGTGCGCACCACATCCAAGGCGCTGACCAAGATCAGCAGCCAGTGTGCGGATATAAGTGCCTTTAGAACACCACACATCAAGTGTAAGTATAGGGTTTTGATAATCGACTATGTCCAACCCAAAGATCTCAATTTCTCGGACAGGCCTATCAACCTCTTGGCCTTTCCGAGCCAACTCGTAGAGTCTTTTGCCCGCCACCCGAACAGCAGAATACATCGGTGGAATTTGCTCGGTTTTTCCTAAAAATGGTTGTAAAACATCGACAAATCCGGCTTGTGTTTTTGGCACTTGGTCAGATTGAGAAACAATCTGTCCTTCACTATCAAGTGTATCGGTTTCGACACCCAAAGTGATTGCGCCACGGTATTTTTTGTCAGATGCAGTTACAAACTGACTCAGGCGAGTAAACCTACCCAAACACAAAACCAGCACCCCGGTTGCCAACGGATCAAGGGTGCCGGTGTGTCCAACTTTTTTTGTCTTAAACAAGTGACGAACGCGACTGACTACGTCGTGAGACGTACACCCGGGCGGTTTATTGACGCCTAAAAAACCGTCTAAGAGCACCGTTAAGTATCTAATTGGCTAAGAAGTTGCTCAATGCGCGAAGCATATGCAAGTGAATTGTCGATGGCAAAAAACAATTCAGGCACGTGACGCATTTGCACTCGTTGGGCAACTTGATGCCTCAAAAAAGAATTGGCACGCGCCAAACCTTCTAAGATTTCTTCTTTGCGATCTTCTATCGCACAGATATATACTTTGGCAGTGCGTAAGTCCTTAGACATTTTAACGCCAGTAATGGTAAGATCTTTTAAACTTGGATCTTTGCTTTCCTGTCGCAAAATATTGCTCAACTCAACCTGAATATTGCGACCAACACTTTCGGGGCGATAAGAAGCCATATTAAAGCAGTTCCAAGGTGTAGTCCATCATTACGATCTCTGTTTCTCGATCGATCATTTCAACAATTTTTGACAGCATTTGATTGGCGTGTGTTGACGCATTCGAAATAACGGCAACCCCAACCAATGCCTTTTGTCTCAGATCGTTTTCCTCAAGTTCAGAAACCGATACATTGAATTTATTCTGAATGCGTGCAATAAGGCTTTTGAGCAAGCGTCGTTTGTCTTTCAAAGACTGACAAGTTGGCAAATACAATTCAAACCGGCAGATTCCAATGGTCATGTCTAAATCGAGCGTGATGTTTCGACCAACGTATAAGCCTCAATCACATCACCCACTTTAATGTCATTGAAGTTTTCTACACTCATACCGCATTCAAAACCATTTTGCACTTCACGCACATCTTCTTTGAAACGTCGCAAAGAACTCAGATGGCCATCATAGACGATCACCCCATCGCGAACCACGTGAACGACCGACGAACGCATGATTTGCCCTGAGGAGATAAGACATCCAGCAATCGTACCAACACGCGGCACCTGGAATAACTCGCGAACTTGCGCCTCACCCAAAATTTTCTCATCGACTTTGGGAGCCAAGAGACCCGAAAGTGCTGCTCGAATATCTTCAACCGCTTCATAAATAACTCGGTAGCTTCGAATGTCAATCTGCTCTTGTGCTGCAGCCACGCGGGCATTGGCATCAGGGCGAACGTTAAAGCCGATAATAATGGCATCAGAAGCAGACGCAAGCAAAACATCTGAAGGTGATATAGCTCCCACGGCTCGGTGAATAACAGCCAAACGAACTTCGTCGTGCTCAATTTGTAACAAAGCATCCTGCAAGGCTTCAACAGACCCATCCACATCACCTTTGATGATGATACGAAGTTCTGAAATATTGCCAGCTTCGATGCGGTTGTGAATATCTGATAAACTGACACGCTTTACTCTGTGGAACTCTTGCTCTCGACGCAACTGTTGGCGTTTATGGCTAATTTCACGGGCTTCGCGTTCATTTTCGACCACGTTAAAATTATCACCAGCTTGGGGTAAGCCGTCTAAACCCAGCACCTGAACAGGCCGAGATGGACCCGCAAATGGCACAGGTTTCCCCCGCTCATCCAACATTGCTCGAACACGTCCACTATACATGCCCGTAATAAATGGATCCCCTACATGCATCGTTCCGTCTTGAATCAATACAGTTGCGACATTGCCTCGCCCACGGTCTATTTGGGCTTCAATAATAGTACCTTTGGCACGTCTGTCGGGGTTGGCTCTTAACTCCATGATTTCGGTTTCTAAAGCCAACAACTCGAGTAAACCATCGACATTTTTGCCCGTCATAGCGGAAATCTCACAGCATTGTATCTGACCGCCCCAACCTTCAACCAAAACGCCGTGTTCTGACAATTCACGCTTGATTTTATCGGGGTTTGCTGCTGGCAAATCTATTTTATTAATCGCCACCACAATCGGCACTCCGGCAGCTTTGGCGTGGTCGATGGCTTCAATTGTCTGGGGCATCACACTGTCATCCGCGGCCACAACCAAAACCACCACATCTGTAACTTTAGCACCACGAGCACGCATAGCAGTAAATGCTTGATGTCCCGGGGTGTCTAGGAAACAAATCTCTTTGCCACTTTCAAGCTCAACATGATAAGCACCAATATGCTGTGTAATACCACCAGCTTCTCCGGCAACCACAGTGGTGGTGCGAATATAATCGAGAAGAGAGGTTTTACCATGATCAACATGTCCCATGATTGTAATCACAGGTGGACGAGGTTTTAGATTGGCTTCATCTTCTTCCTCTTCCTCTATAAGAAGCTCTTCTCCATATTCTTCGAGTTCTTCAACACCAAACCCGAACTCATCTGCAACCAACGCAATCGTGTCCATATCCAAACGCTGGTTGATGGTCACCATCATACCCAATTGCAAACATTGGGTAATAACTTCAGTCGGGCGCACTTCCATTTGGGCTGCCAGCTCACCGACCGTGGTAAACTCGCTCACCTTCAGAACCTGCAACTCTTCGCCCACCTCGACATCATCATCTTCTTCTGGGCGACGGCGACGACGACCCCGAGAGGCTGTTCCACCAGTAGACATACTGGCCAAGGTGCGGCGGACGTTTTCAGACACGGCACGCTCGTCTACCTGCGGACGTTTGCGACGACGACGACGGCGAGTGCTTCTAGAGCCGGATGCATCATCTGTCCCTGTGGCAACGGCAGCCACTGGGGCAGGTTGTTGCCTGGGTTCTTGTGTTTGTTTGGTTTTTGGTTCTTCTTTTTTGGGTTTTATTTGGCTCTTGGAAGCGGGCGTTGGGGTAGGTACCGGAACAGGATCGCCCACATGCTCAACAACCAGCACGTGTTCAACTGTCCGACGTCTACGACGACGGCGAGGTGGGCGATCAGACTCACTTTGCTCACTGGTCGACGGGCGTTGCGGAGTACGCTGTTTCGCCTGGGGAGCTGTAGCTGTAGCCACTGCCGGTGTTTGGGTGTCTTTTTGGCGTTCTTTCTGTTGAATGTCTTTCCGTTTGATTTCTTGCCGCGAGGCGTTACGTTCCTCTTCAAACTTTTTCTGGATACCACCCATCATGTCATCTGTGCAGACGGCCATATGGTTTTTCACTTCAAAACCCAAGGTTCGAATCTGCTCCACCATTGCTACGCTGGAAAGATTGAACTCGCGAGCAACTTCATAAACTCGTTTTTTCTTTTCCGTAGGGGTCTTGCTATTTGTCGTCGTTTTAGCCAAACGGCGTCACCTCCTTAGGCTTCAGAATCAGATTATTCAACCTGGGCTACTGATTCATCGGCTTGTGATGTTGCTGATTCCAAATCTTCGACTTCAGTTTGTGTTTCATCTGCTTCTGCATTGGCTTCTGCTTCTGCATTGGCTTCTGCTTCTGCATTGGCTTCTGCTTCTGCATTGGCTTCTGCTTCTGCTATTAATGCGTTGGCAGCCGCCTCTTTTGCTCGTGCTTCTGCTATCACTACGTTGGCAGCCGCTTCTTCTGCTTGTGCTTCGGCAACTTCCTCCCGATAGGCAGCCAGACGTGCATCAACTATCTCTTTCGCTGTTTCTTGCATTTTCTCACCCGTGGCAGGGCCAATTCCAGGAACCTGAGTCAACTTCTCCAAGGGCAAGCGAACCAAAGAGTTGGCCGATTGAATGCCCGCCTCTTCTAATCTCTCCAGCATCACTTTGCCAATGCCTGGTATATCACTCAAAGCAACTGCTGTTGCGGCACGTTCTGCTTGCTGGACTTCAAAGCGAGATTCGTTCATGATATCAACATGCCAACCTGTCAATTGTGCTGCCAAACGTGCATTTTGGCCGGACTTACCAATGGCCAGTGACAGTTGGTCATCATCAACGATGGCAGACATACGACGATCACGGCGATCGATAATAACCCGTTTTACAACAGCTGGACTCAATGCCCTGGATAAGAAAATAGCCTCATCTTCACTCCAAGGCACGATGTCGATTCGCTCATTGCTCAATTCACGCACAACCGCTTGCACTCGGGAACCCTTCATACCAACACACGCGCCAACAGGGTCGATACGTGCATCATTAGAATGCACCGCTATTTTGGCACGTTCTCCTGGTTCGCGAGCGATGGCCTTCACCTCAATGGTACCTTCGTAAATTTCGGGTACCTCAAGTTGGAAGAGCTTATCCAAAAGACCTGGATGAGTACGAGACAATAATACTTGCGGACCTTTGGCGGTACGCAAAACATTGACGACATAAGCGCGAATAGGATCCCCTTGGCGGTAGCGCTCTTTTCTGATTTGTTCTTTAAGAGGTATGACTGCCTCTGTCCGCCCCAAATTGATCAGGATGTCGCCTCTACTAATCTGTTGAACAGTACCAGAAATAATTTCACCGATTCGGCCTTGGTAGTCTTCGTGAATTTTGTCGCGTTCGGCTTCACGCACCCGTTGCACCAATACTTGCTTGGCGGTTTGGATGGCATTACGCCCAAAAGCTTGAAACGGCAGGGCTTCTCGGATTTTGCTGCCAACTTCAATGGCTGGGTCGATTTCTTGTGCTTCGCTAAGCGACATTTGCAAACCAGGGTCTTCCACCCCATCGTCGGCCACAACATCTTTGATGGCTTCGACTAAAATTTCACCCGACCCGCTGTCAAAAGTGACTTCGACATTATCGCCAAGCCCAAAACGTTTTCTGGCAGCAGAAATAAGCCCCACTTCAAGGGTTTCCACGACCATTTCGCGATTCACGTTCTTTTCTTGTGCGATCTGTCTTAAAGCCTCTAAAACTTCATAATTCAAGGCACTGCCTCCCTACATCATATTTCAAAATGCAAATTTGCTTTATGTATTTGTTCACGGCCAATGGATACAAGTTCACCCTTAATCTCAACCATTAAATGGTCTACTTCAACTGTTTTCAAAGTGCCTACACATTCCCCCAAACCACTCACATCCAACTGTAAAGCCTTACCCACCACTCGCTCGAAGTCTCGGTCTGTCTTCAACTGTCGCGTAAGGCCAGGGGATGACACTTCTAAAATATAGGTGCCAGCAATTGGATCGTAAGTATCAAAAACATCACCAATATCACGGCTTAGTTGCGCGCATTCGTCAATGGTGATTCCCTCTGCGCGATCTACATACAAACGAACCAACTTGCGACGAAGCCCACCCGAAAGATGAAGTTCCACCAATTCAAGGTTGCGCTCTTCGAGCAAGTCTGCGATCAATTCTTCAAGCTTGGTGTGAAGCGAGGTCGTTTCCACAAAAATACCATCTACAAAAGCCCATATACTCAGAAAGAGTGGGCAAGTGGCCCACTCCGGATGATTCGAGAGAACCTAAATATAGAAAACTCCGCCATATAATGCAACAATTAAATATACTTACGACTAAGAGCTTGACGGCTTCCCGCCGACCAAATCACGCACCTCTAAAAGCATTTCACGTAACTGTTCAATATCGCTATTGGAGGCACGTATGGCGTCTTCTAAAGATTGTTGCTCCCACACATTGCGGTTTTGCTTCAACTGCTCAACAGCACCTTGCGTAGTATATTTTTGATTATAAAGCAAATCCTTGATGGCCAAAACAATCTTAATATCGCGCTCTTTGTAGGTGCGGTTGCCCGAACGCCCCCGTCGGGGGCGCAGCAAGGTAAATTCCTTTTCCCAAAAACGCAACACGTGAGCTTCAACCCCTGCGAGGTCTGTCACTTCTCGAATAGAATAATAAAGTTTTTTCAAACCCTCGGGTTGCATGAGATCATTTCTTTCTAAAAATGATATTGATAGGCGTACCACGAAAGTCAAATGAATCCCGCAAACGATTTTCTAAGAAGCGTTTATAGTGTGTCGGAACATCTTTTGGACGAGAGGTGAAAAACAAAATTGTCGGAGGAGATGTTTTGGGCATGACACAGAATGTCATGCGAAAAACACGCCCATTTTTGCTGGGTGGCGCAGTGGTTTCATTGACATCAACCAAAAACTTATTGAGGTCACCGGTAGGGATATGATGGGATCGCCGATCTGCTACCAACAAAGCTTCGTCGATCATGCGCCAAGATCGTTGCCCCGTAAGGGCAGAGCCAAAGATAATGGGGTGATGTGCAAGGTTTGCAAATCGATCTGTAATTTCTTTTTGAATGGCATCTGCGGTGCGGTGGTCTTTTTCGACCAAATCCCACTTATTGATCCCAATAACGATACCTTTGCCCAACTCAAGTGCAATGTCTACAATTTTAACATCTTGAACGGTACACCCTTCTGTGGCATCAACCAAAATAATGGCCACATCGCTGCGTTCCAAGCTGCTGGTTGTGCGCAATGAACTGTAAAATTCGACTTGCTCTTTCGCGCGTGCCCGTCGCCGCAAACCCGCCGTATCGATCAGGATGAACTGACGACCCTCCCGCTCCATGGGCATATCGATGGCATCACGCGTGGTCCCAGGAATGCTACTGACAACAACCCGTTCCTCGCCCAAAATCTGATTCACAAGCGTTGACTTGCCCATGTTGGGACGCCCGATAATCGAAATACGAGGCGGCTCTACTTCAACAGGTATGCTTTCTGTGCCATCAGGCAACATGGCAATGGTCTTATCCAGCAAGTCACCCGACAATCGCCCATTGATCGCAGAAACAGACGTCGGTTCACCCAGGCCGAGTTTATAAAAAAGAGTCGCATCAGAATCA